>Ga0247814_10001194_pt1 | contig 15920 bp, 13 predicted proteins | sample UWRJL179409R1_FD_179947 | JGI IMG/M metagenome (GOLD analysis project Ga0247814, IMG submission 179947) | Plant litter microbial communities from Arlington Agricultural Research Station in Wisconsin, United States - UWRJ-L179-409R-1 | ecosystem: Environmental > Terrestrial > Plant litter >...
CACCTGCTTCTCTCCGGCCACTACACCCAATTCATCAATCCGCTTCAACGAGTTAAAATCCAGGAAGAAAATCAAGTCGGCCTCATTCAAAATCTTCAGGCAGGTTTCACGTTGGCGGTCAAAAAATTTGATGTTGGACGAGCCGGGAAGAAAATTCAGGAAATCCGGGAACGAATCCGGTAGGATAATATTAGGCTGTTTTCCTAATTTTTTGAGGAAAAACTTCAAACCCAACGAAGAACCGACAGCATCGCCGTCAGGATTTTTATGGGAGATGATGAGTGGATGTTCCGCTGATTCGATCAAGCGAATAACTTCGGCCTGAACGGCCTTATCCAAAATAGAAATTTCTTTCATGATTTAAAATCGGAGGGCAAATGTACGGCATTCATGTAAATGTTCGTATTATTTATCAATTTTAAAGAAATCTACAGAGGAACGGTATGATAGAAAAATGGCAGATGTCGCGAGGTTTCGTGCCACTCGTCGGTTTAATCTCTAATGCACCAAAACCAAGGCTCATTTCATTTTCAAAAAATAAACCCTACTTTTGCGCCTCCAAAAACAGGAAAATGACAGGAAATCGCACATTTACAATGATTAAGCCAGATGCAGTGGCTGACAACAACATCGGCAACATTTTAGCCATGATCAACAATGCCGGATTCCGCATTGTGGCTATGAAATACACTCGCCTGAGCCAAGAATTGGCCGGCAAATTTTACGAAGTTCACAACGAACGTCCTTTTTACGGAGAATTGAGGGACTATATGTCTTCCGGTTCCATCGTGGCCGCCATCTTGGAAAAAGATAACGCCGTGGAAGATTTCCGTAAATTGATCGGTGCTACCAACCCGGCCAATGCAGAAGAAGGAACCATCCGTAAAAAATATGCAAAATCAATCGGCGAGAATGCGGTACACGGTAGCGATAGCGACGAGAACGCAGCCATCGAAGGAAACTTTTTCTTCTCTGAATTCGAACGTTTCTAATCGATAGAAAAACAACATACAAGGGTTCCGGATTGCTTCGGAACCCTTTTTTCATTTTAGCCTATGGAAGATAAAAAAGCGCTGGTTGAATATTTGTTGGGTTTCGTCACCGAACGCAAAAATGACCTCTTCGCCGAAAAAATTGCGCAACGTACCAAGCACCTCACCGTCGTGGTCGAGAATCTTTACCAGGACCATAATTTTAGCGCCGTCATGCGTTCCTGCGACTGTTTTGGCTTACAGGACATGCACGTGGTGGAAAACAGCAACGCTTTCCGCGTAAATGCCGATATCGCCCTCGGCGCGTCGCAATGGGTAGACGTACACCGTTATCGTAACAACGAAAATAATACGGTGGAGTGCATCAAACAATTGAAGGCACAAGGCTACACGATCGTAGCCACCACACCGCACCGGAATGATGTAAACCTGGAGGAGTACGACATCACAAAACCCACGGCGCTCATCTTCGGTACAGAAAAGGAAGGACTTACCCAAGAAGCTCTGGATATGGCCGATGTGTACCTCAAAGTACCCATGGTGGGCTTTACCGAAAGCTTGAACATCTCCGTTTGCGCCGCCATCTGCATCCACCACCTGACGTGGAAAATGCGTGAACAAAACATCGATTGGCCACTATCCGAAACCGATAAGTGGGACGTGCTCTATAAATGGGTACGCTCGGCGCTTAAAGATCCCGACGGCATCGAAGGCGTATGGAGAGAGAAATTAGAAAAAGGGATGTTATAATACCGTATATAAATTTCTGATATCTAACATCTAAAGTCTATACATTTGAAAGCCGCATTTCCACCCATTGTACACGCTGACAGCAAAATCCTTATCCTGGGTTCCATGCCGGGTGAAAAGTCGTTGGAATTGCAGCAATACTATGGACATCCCGGCAACCAATTCTGGAAGATTTTATTCACGTTATTCGAACAACCTTTCACTACCGATTACGAAACCAGAAAGCAATTGCTTAAAAACCATCATATTGCTCTTTGGGATGTATTGAGCCATTGCGAGCGTGTCGGAAGTTCCGATTCCAACATCAAAAACGAAATCCCAAACGATTTTGATTCCTTCTATCGACAATATCCACAAATCAAACATGTGTTTTTTGATAGTAAAAATGTGGCACGCTTCTATAAAAAACACGTGGGATTAAACCCAAGTTTAAACTATTACGAAATTCCTTCACCCAGTGGTTTGTATGCCAGTAAATCGTTTACTGAAAAAGTGAGGGAATGGGCAATTATATTGGATTATATTTAATTGTGTACTAATTGAATTGTTATATTTTAATGAACCAAATAATCCGTGGAAAAAATTTCCACGGATTGTTTGGTGGGTGACATGAAAGAGTTGGAGAGGACCTTATTGTTTCACGATTCCTCCGACGCGCTTGTACGATTTCATCATTGAAATAAAATCTGCCCGATGGCCTTCTTCGTCATATGAACCGGAAGCCGATGCCATGTCGATGATTCCATTCATAGACAGGTCCTTGATATACTCGGATTTTCTCAGCGTCATGCCAAAAGCGGCAACAGATATGGCAAAGCGTGTACTCTCGTCCGCCTGTTGGAATGTGCTGGATTTATCGTTTAATGTTTTGGTAATTAAAATACTCTCGTTTCCGTCGGGTTTTTTATAACGGAATTTAACGGTGCCGATTTCATTGGATGCGATTTGTGACATGTTTGATTTTTGATACTTCAATGAATCCACTTTTTTACAGAATTTTTCATCTGCCCGTATTTCGTATAACGCGGTAACGGTATGCCCGGCTCCGATTTCCCCCGCATCCTTTTTGTCGTCGTTAAAATCCTGTGCGGCCAATACTCGGTTTTCGTAGCCGATTAACCGATAAGATTTTACCAATTCCGGATTAAATTCCATCTGGATTTTCACGTCTTTCGCTATGGTATACATGCTGCCCGCAAATTCTTTTCCCAAAAATTTCTCGGCTTCGCCATAATCGTCGATGTAGGCATAGTTGCCATTGCCTTTATCGGCCAATATTTCCAGACGGGAATCTTTATAATTTCCCATGCCATAGCCAAGCACCGTCAGGAAAATTCCCTTTTTACGTTCGGTTTCAATCAAATCCCCCAATTCTGATTCGGAACTGATACCCACATTAAAATCCCCGTCGGTACAAAGAATGATGCGATTATTTCCGTCCTTCACCAAGTGCTCCTCTGCCAGTTTGTAGGCCAATTGTATTCCTTGGCCACCCGCGGTGGAACCACCGGCTTCCATGGCCATAATTTTATTGATGATGATGGATTTTTTTCCGGCGGTACTGGGCTCCAAAACCACACCCGCCGAGCCGGCATATACCACGATTCCCACCTTGTCCTGTGGTCTCATGCTTTCCAATAATTTCAGCAGGGAAGCTTTTACCAAGGGTAATTTCGATGGATCCTGCATGGAACCGGAAACATCGATCAAGAAGGTAAATACCGATGGCGGTAATTCATTGGCTGGTATACGTTTTCCTTGTAGGGCCAGTTTGAGTATTTTGGAATCCTTGTTCCATGGGCATTCTGTTAATTCGGTAATGATGTTGAACGGATGCCCGTCGCTCGGGTTGGGGTAATTATAATCGAAATAATTCACCATTTCCTCCAACCTCACGGCCCCGCGTGGTGGTTCCATACCGCCTTTGATATAATTTCTTACCAAGCTATACGAAGCCTTGTCTACATCCACCGAAAAAGTGGATAAAGGCTCTAACGATGACGACAAAAAATCATTGTCTTCAAAATCTGCATATTCGTTGGTATTGGGTTCTGGATAATATTGGGGAGGTGCATGGTAAGGTGAAACTTTGGGTGTTGACGGAGGAACGCTTTCCATACTGATGATACCTCCACCACGTTCGCTATAGCCGATGTCTGCCGGTGTTCCGCCGATAATCACTTGTACTTCCTGCACGGCTTGTTGTGGAATACCGGCGCCTCCGCGAACTTTAACTCCGTCAATAAAAACTAGTGCGTCACCACGCGAACCCCGTAAGGATAAATTACCATTTCTGCCATTCGCGCCTCCTGTGATTTTAGCAGCAGAAGAAGCATCCCTACTTGGTAGCTTTAAGATATCTTGCCTGTTGAATGTTTGGCTTTGGACGGTTTGGTCTTTACTTATTCGTGGTTCAATATATACAAATGATTCAAGTAAGATTGGATTGCTGTCAAATCGAATGTCCACAAATACAGTTTTGAACGCCTGTATATCCACCCCCATTATTTTTACGTCCTTATATCCGACGCTTCTACCCAGCACGTTATATTTTCCGGCTGTTATATTTTTCAGGGTGTAATTGCCATCGATGTCTGCCACTGTACCCATTACAAATACCGTGTCCATAAATACGGAAACTTGTGCAAAAGATACGGGCTGTTCATTATTGTCTTTAACGATACCTTTTAGGCTACCACTGTTTTCGGAAGTTTGTGCATTGATGGAAATACCCGATAATAAAACCATACACACCAAAAAGAAAATCTGTTTCATATCCAAGAGATTTAGTGTGTTCTATTGAACGTTGGATATGGCTTTGGGTTAAGGACAAATTTCAGGGTTTATCACGTGTTATTTCCCCCAATATATAACACATTTTTATTTGTTAGCCAGTATTATCAAGCAATGAAGCGACGACAATAATTTTTATCGGTTGTATCAAATTACCATAAATGAAAAAATAATCCCAATTTTCATCAAGTTGGGTGAAATGAAATTGGATATCTAAATATTTGAAGGGATCTTAGAATAATCCGTTAATCTCCGCTTGTATGGAATTGATGATGATGCCCAAATCTTCCGGATTTTCTGGAAAATTGATGTTATCCACATCCACGATCAATAATTTTCCGGATGTATAGCCTGTGATCCAGGTTTCGTAGCGGTCATTCAATTTTTTTAGGTAATCGATCCGGATTGAATTTTCGTAATCGCGGCCACGTTTTTGAATATTACGAACCAAAGTGGGAACGGACGCCCGCAAATAAATCAACAAATCCGGCGGATTGAGAAATTGCGAAATCAAACGGAATAAATCCTGGTAATTGTTGAAATCTCGGGTCGTCATCAAGCCCATGGCGTGTAAGTTCGGGGCAAAGATTTCGGCATCCTCGTAAATGGTCCTGTCCTGGATTACGCTGCGGCCACTTTCTCGGATATCGATGATTTGGTTGAAACGTTTGTTCAAGAAATACACCTGTAGGTTGAAGGACCAACGTTGCATATCATCATAGAAATCATTAAGATACGGATTGTCATCCACTTCTTCGAATTGGGGTTCCCAAGCGAACTGTTTGGCCAACATGCCCGTGAGTGTCGTTTTTCCCGAACCGATATTTCCTGCGATGGCGATGTGCATACGTTATATTTAGAAGAGGGGATAAAGTTAACGGAATAGTTCAAAAATGAATGATGTAATTACGATTTGAAATGAATTTGTTTTTGCAGGTGTGGAAATGATAGCTTGTGGAAGTTGGATTTGCAAGCTTTGGTAGACAACAAATTCCCTGACTATATACAAAGAATTAATCTCAAATAATTTAGTCTTAGACTTTCACGCTTCAATCCTTCTGAAACCTTTAACCCTCAATCGGGAGTTATTTCGGCAGCTTATAAATATATAATTCTCCATCCGTCGTGAGGATGAACAATCGATCTTTTTCAACCAATGCCTGTTTTACGTCGTGTTTGGGCAGTGCCGTACTGCTTTCTTCCAATAAACGTGAATCAAATTTATAGAGTTTGTCTTCATGGGTATAGAAGAAGTTTTTCTGTACCACGGAAAAGTTCTGTATACCGGTGATGGGCACTTTCTTTAGGAACCCGCCAAAAATATCAAATACAAAAATGCCATATGACGGATCCATTAAGTAAACCAGGTTCTCTTTTTCTTTCAACAAGGTAGGCCGTATTTCTATGCCGGTCAGCTGGTTGATGTTTCTTACCGTGCGATCCACATCGCCGTATGCGCTGATACGCGTAAGCGAGAAACTGGGTGCATCGTAAATCCAGATTCCGTTATCAAATGAAGAACATACCAACGTAGCCGTTTCCAAACCCAACGAATATAAATCGGTAGGTGTGAAAGTGGGATTAAGTGTGTTGTCCAAAAATACCACACGTGAAAATGTGGCATAAAAAACCGTAATTTTCATCGGGTTCGTCACATCCATCGAGGTGATGTTGCCATTCTGCAATTCGCTATAGCGGCTAAAAAGTGTATCAAACGGATTATATTTGAAAATCTCCGTCGGCGTATTCAGGTAATAATTGCCGAGTTGGTCAACGCCAGTTCCCACTGCATTTTTGCGTACTATTTTCTTTTCTAGTTCCAGCTGGGCCGAAACTGAAATGCAAAAAAGGAACAGGATAGGGAAGAGGATGATTCTTTTCATTCGTTAATTCTGTGTCTGCGCACAAATAGAAAGAATTTCATCCACGTATTTACGTTCGTTACTTAGGCGCGGCACTTTATGTTGTCCGCCGAGTTTATCCTTTGATTTGAGCCATTTTTCAAACGTACCTTTGGGCAACGACATAACTTTCGGGAAACGTAACGTAATATTTCCGGTGCGTTTAGCCTCATAATCTGAATTAAGCTGTTTGAGGCAATTATCCAGCACGGTCATGAACTGGTTCAAATCGGCCGGTTCGTGTTCAAATTCAATCAGCCATTCGTGTGAACCGCCTTTGGAATGACTCATGAAAACCGGAGCGGCTGTGTATTCACGTATGTCTGCATTGGTTTGCAGGCAAGCTTCACGCATGGCTTTTTCGGCGTTTTCTATCATCAACTCTTCGCCAAAAGCATTGATGAAGTGTTTGGTCCTACCGGATATTTTAACCCTGTATGGCGCCTTAGACGTGAATTTTACGGTATCGCCAATCATATATCTCCACAAACCGGAATTGGTGGTGATGATCATAGCGTAGTTTCTTCCTACTTCCACATCTTCCAGGCGGACAATGTTTACCGGATTTTCATATTCTTCTGCCGGAACAAATTCATAGAAAATGCCATAATCCAAGAATAATAGTAAGTCATCTTCTTCCGCGCGGTCGCGGATTCCAAAAAATCCTTCGGAAGCATTATATGTTTCCAGATAGGTTATTTTTGGGTCGGGGAACAGTTTGTGGAACTGCTCGCGGTATGGTTCAAAACTCACCGCACCGTGGATGAAGAGTTGGAGATTGGGCCAAACTTCGTGGATATTTGATTTCCCGCTCACTTCCAGTATACGATTCATCAATACCAGCATCCAAGAAGGAACGCCGGAAATATTAGTGACGTCTTTGTGGATGGTTTCTTCCACCAAACGTTCAATTTTTTGTTCCCATACATCCATCAGCGCCGTTTCTTTGGAAGGCACGCGGAAGTGGTTTGCAAATGGGGAAATATTCTGGATTAATACGGCCGATAGGTCTCCATATCGGCAGTCGTTATTCATGTCGTGTATTTTGTGACTTCCGCCTAGTATTAAGCCTTTTCCGTTAAATAAATCGGAATTAGGCCTATTTTTCCTAAAAATGGTTAGGATGTCTTTACCAGCCTTATAATGGCAGTTCACCAGAGCTTCCTTGCTTACTGGAATAAATTTGCTTTTGTCTTCGGCCGATCCCGATGTTTTGGCAAACCAGTTGATGCGCGTAGGCCAAAGCAGGTTTTGCTCGCCTTGCATCATTTTTTGTATATCACCTTTTAACGTGTCGTACGTATTGACGGGGATTTTCTGGATGAACTTTTCGTACGTATAGGCTTGTGCCAGACCACGCTTTTTTCCGTATTGTGTCTGCTTTCCATAGCGGAGTAACATCTTCAGGGTATCCTCCGACTTTTGCTCAGCTTTGGTATAATGGTCATCGATCCGGTGGATGCGACTGTCCAAAAATGTATTGACAAAAAAATTCAGCATACCGCCTTTTTTTTACGAATATAAAACAAAAAAGAGAACCCGAACGGGTTCTCTTTTTTTATCAATTATGTTGCCACAAAGATTTCGTGGAGTCTTATCTCACTTCCAAGGAGTAAGGCATGCGAGCCTGTACGCCGTTTTTCAATTCCATGTTTTTAACGGAAAGGATCATTTTGTAGTGTTCGCCCAAGTAATTTGTGGCTACTTTTTCCACAACTTCCTCAGTTTTGTTGCTGAACATTTTTTCCAAGGTATTCTCTTGTTTTGGATATTCAACCAATTCGTACTCTTCCAAACCGGCTTTCTTGGCCGCAATGTCCAAGGCCACGTCAAATCCGCCCAACACGTCAACCAAACCTAATCTTTTGGCGTCTACACCGGACCAGATGCGTCCTTGCGCAATTTTATCCACGTCGGCGGTCGTCATTCCACGGCCATCGGCTACCCTTTTCAGGAAGGTTTGGTATGTTTTGTTTACGCTTTTCGTCAATATTTTTTGCTCTACTTCGCTCATGTCGCGGTTTGTATTGTAGAAATCGGCGTTGGCGTTGGTGTTTACCGTATCGCTTTTCAAACCGATTTTATTCTCAAACAATTCTTTGGTATTCACCAATAAACCAAATACACCAATGGAACCGGTCAAAGTCGTGTTGTCGGCCACGATCGTGTCTGCGTTACAGGCGATGTAATAACCGCCGGATGCCGCGTAATCTCCCATCGAAACGATGATCGGCATTTTTGCGCGGGTCAATTCCAGTTCATGCCAGATGATTTCAGAGGCCTGTGCACTTCCGCCCGGTGAATTGATCCGCAATACCAACGCTTTGATGGATTCGTCCTCACGGATTTTTTTCAAGCTTTCGGACATGGTGGTGGAACCGATGGCGCCCTCTTCGGCTTTACCATTGCTGATGGAACCCGTAGCATATAATACGGCAATTTTTTTGTCTGATTTTTTGCCCAATTGTTTACGGGCTTGGTCAATATAGTTCTCGGGTTTTACGAAGCTGATTTTGTCCGTTTCGCCGATGCCCAATTTTATTTTCACATCTTTCCAGAACTCATCCTTGAATGCCGCTTTATCAACCAATCCATTAGAAATGGCACCATCCGTATCGTAGGCCAATAGGTTGGTGGCTACGTCGTTTAATTTTTCGCTTGTAGATTTTCTTGATTCTGCCATTTTGGCCAACATATCCGCCCAAACGGAATTGATGTATAATGCAGTCTGAGAACGGTTTTCCTGGCTCATTTTTTCCAGAAAGAAAGGCTCCACCGCAGATTTAAACTTGTTACTGTCCGGACGGAGGATCACGGCCTTCACACCAATTTTATCCATGGCCGATTTGAAAGACATGAAACCGGCGCTCAGACCTTTTAATTCCAAACCGCCCATCGGGTCAATATATACTTGGTCTCCGGCAGAAACTACATAATAGGCTTTTTGCGAAAGATTTTCTGAGTAGGAATACACGAATTTACCCGCAGAGCGGAAATCGGTGATGGCCAAACGCAATTCCTCGGCCGACGCGGCACCCATTTGTAAATCATCAAAATCTAAATAAATACCTTTGATTTTATCATCCGTTTTGGCGGCTTTGATACAGACCAACAAATCGTTCAGTCCCGGTTTTTTGTCCGTCGAAAAATTCATCGGGTTAAAGTTGGCGAACGGATCTTTGTTGGTACGCTCGGTAACCGGATAGTCTAACTTAAGGTGTAATACCGAGTTGTCCTTTACGATGGTTGATTCGGATTTATCGGCCGATTGTGCGATGCTGCCGATAATTCCAAAGAAAATGATGACGGATAGGGTAATTCCGATACCTATGGCAACCAATGAACCCAAGGCCGAACCAAAAAATGAACTCCAAAACTTATTCATAACAAAACTGGGGATTTATATGGTGCGAAATAAGTAACTTTCAAACATTCTGCCTATAATACTTAGACGTATGAATGAATTTTCACGATGAGCGGTAGGTTTCCTAAAAAAGCAACCTTTCGATTATGTACCGAGAGCCGTTGGTGGATATATCCAAGGAGTTTCAGTACGCCCGAAAGGTTATACAATTTTTTCTAAAACCGAAAGGTTATGCGTAATCCGCCAATGCGCCCATCAATTGCTTTCTGGCCAAGAATATTCTACTTTTTACAGTGCCGATGGGGAGGTTCAAATCTTCGGCAATCTCTTTATATTTATAGCCTTCAAAATACATGTTGAAAGGAATTTTATATTCGTTTTCCAACTTGTTGATTGTCTTCGTGATTTCCTTAAAGGAAAGCTTGGAATCTGGATCTACGCTTCGAACATTCTGCGCGAGATTAATGTAGTAGGTGTTCGGCGAGTGATCCAAAATTGTTTTCACCTTGGATGTACGACGATAGTTATTGATGAAAATATTTTTCATGATGGTAAACAACCAAGCTTTCAAGTTGGTGTTTTCCTGAAATTTGTTCTTGTATGTGAATGCCTTCAACAGGGTTTCTTGCAATAAATCATCGGAATCTTCCGCATTTTTTGTTAGGCTCAAGCCAAAATACTTCAGGCTGTCCTTGTGTTCCAGTACTTCATCGGTAAAATTTGATATGGCTGTTTTCATCTTGTTCTATTTTCTAGCTTAAATCTTAAACAAATTTAGTTTTTGTTTAATTTAAAGTTATAATAGTTAAACAAAATAAAATGATATACAGTTGATTTACAGTTAAATTAATAAAATAGCCACAATGTATTTATTTAGAAAGTCACGCCGTTTGTTTAACTATCCAAGGAAATAAGCAAAAAAAACTTAAACGGCCGTTTTGATGGAGAGGTGGGAAACTAAATCGTTCACGGTTTCAATGAAAGTAACTTTTGGTGCAAGACCGATTGCGGCAGTTAATTTGGCTATGGGGCCACAAATCAGGATGTTTTCGCAGGCAACATCGTTGGAAAGTTTGTCCAGGTAATCTTCGATGGAAATTCTGTTCATGCCACTGGTGAAGTAGGTAAGGATGTAATCGGGTTGGTATCGAACACATAATTTTACCAAATCATGGTATGGAAGGCTCTGCCCCAAATAAATAACCTGAAACCCTTTGGCGCGGATAAGGTATTTGGCAAATAGCAATCCCAATTCATGGTATTCGCCTTCGGGCAGGAACAAAAGGTATTTGATATCGTTTTTTGATTTTCCGATATAACCGTCAATGGCTACGATGAGTTTTTGGCGGACAAGATTGGAGATAAAGTGCTCCTGTGCCACATTTACCTCGCCGATGGACCAAAGGATGCCCACTTTGCCCAAAAATGGCGTAATGACGCAAACCATGGTCTGTTCAAATCCAAAGCGGAGGTTGCAGAGCGAAATCACTTTTTCGAAATGTTCCTCATCCAAATCAATCATGGCTACCACCAAAGAATCTACCTGCATGCCGTAGAAAAGGTCTTTGTCCTGCGTATCCATGGTTAGGCGAACCAATTCCTTTTTGATGGCTTCGGCAGACATATACGCTACTTTGGAAATCTTGCGGCCATGTTTCAGCAGAATGGAAACATTCAACAAAATTTTAAGCTGCTCATCGTCATAAAAGCGGATATTGGTATCCGTGCGGTGAGGAATCACAAAGCCGAAGCGCTGCTCCCAGATCCGAAGCGTATGGGCTTTGACGCCTGTGAGTTTTTCTATGTCCCGAATGGAATATTGGATGTTCACCTTATATATAAAAAAGAAACTTATCTGAAAGAACAGATAAGTTTCTACAATGTTTATGAAAGAGAAGAATACTAGAGAGAGAATTCCTTTTTAATGGAATCTACCATGTCCAGTTCTTCCCAGGAGAAAAGTTTTACGCTCATTTTCAATTCGTTTTTCTTTCCGGCATTAAATACCTTGTCTACGGTTTTAGGTTGGCGGCCCATGTGTCCGTATGCGGCCGTTTCACTATAGATGGGCGTACGTAATGCGAAGCGGGTTTCGATGGCGTAAGGACGCATATCGAACAGTTTGCTTACGCGGGCCGCTATTTCTCCGTCGGTCAAATTTATTTTAGAGGTACCATAAGTATTGACGAACAAACCTACCGGTTCCGCCACACCGATGGCGTAGGCAACCTGTACCAAGGCTTCGTCGCAAAGGCCGGCAGCCACCAAGTTTTTGGCAATGTGGCGTGTGGCATAAGCGGCAGAACGGTCTACCTTGGATGGGTCTTTACCGCTGAATGCGCCACCACCGTGGGCACCTTTACCGCCGTAAGTATCTACGATAATTTTACGTCCCGTCAATCCTGTATCTCCGTGTGGACCACCGATCACAAATTTTCCGGTTGGATTGATGTGGTAGGTGATTTTATCGGTAAACAGAGCTTGGATATTGGCCGGTAGCTGTTTTTTCACTGCCGGAACCAAGATGTTGATGATATCTTCCTTGATTTTAGCCAACATCGTTTCGTCGTCGGCAAAATCGTCGTGTTGCGTGGAAATAACGATGGTATCGATGCGGATCGGCTTGTGGTTATCGTCGTACTCGATGGTTACCTGTGATTTGGCATCCGGGCGTAAGTAGGAAATTTCGGTATTGGCACGACGGAAAGCCGCCAGTTCTATCAACAGTTTGTGGGCCAAGTCTAACGCCAACGGCATATAGTTTTCGGTTTCGTTTGTGGCATAACCGAACATCATACCTTGGTCTCCGGCACCTTGCTCTTCTTTTTTCTTGCGATCAACCCCTTGGTTGATATCAGACGATTGTTCGTGGATGGCGGAAAATATACCGCATGAGTTGGCCTCGAACATATATTCAGACTTCGTGTAACCGATACGGCGGATCACCTCACGTGCAATTTCCTGCACATCTAAATAAGCTTCGGATTTTACTTCGCCGGCCAAAACTACTTGCCCGGTGGTTACCAAGGTTTCGCAGGCCACCTTAGATTCTGGGTCGTAGGCCAGAAAATAATCGATAAGCGCATCTGAGATTTGGTCGGCAACCTTATCTGGGTGCCCTTCCGAGACGGATTCTGAAGTGAAAAAATATGACATGTTTATGTAAAATCAATGTGAATCGGGGGCAAATATAATAAAGTGCCGTTGTGTTGTACTTAGGTTAATAAATGAGTTTTTAAACATTTTGTGCCCAACGAAAGATAATCATGCTCATATATCGGTATAACGGCTAATTTATTACATCGATATAAGTCTGTATGGTTGAAGGATGGCGGACGTGGTTACTCAAATGATATTTAGTTTATTTAACGAAGACTTTTTGCGCAACTTTATCACTGATTAAAGAAAAACCATAAATTTACCGCCGTTATTTTGGATTTGATGTCCATTTCCAAGATGATTAATTTAATTATTTTATTTTTATTTTAGAATGAACATTTTTGTTTCAAACTTGAGTTATGGCGTCAATAGCGACGACCTGAAAGAATTGTTCGAAGAATACGGAAACGTATCTTCTGCCAAAGTAATCATGGATCGCGAAACCGGCCGTTCTAGAGGTTTTGGTTTTGTGGAGATGGGTGATGCCGAAGGCCAAAAAGCAATTGACGAATTGAACCAAGCCGAGTATGACGGTAAAGTGATTTCCGTATCTGTTGCCCGTCCTAAGCCGGAAGGCGAACGCCGTCCGTTCGGCGGTGGCGGTAACCGTGGCGGGAGCGGCGGTTTCAACTCAGAGAGAAGAAATAACTACAGAAACTAATCAGTTTTTTTGATTTCTTGAAAGGGTGCCTCAGCGAGGCGCCCTTTTTTGTTTAATTTAACTCCATCCATATATTAAGGTTCTATCTTTGCCCCATGCCAGAAATATTTTACACCAGCGAACAATCCCAATATACCGACCTGTTTGATAGGCTCCGGAATCTTGCCCTTACAAACCTCACCGCACGCGTAGAGGAAAAAACGATGGTTTTCAACCGCCCTTCGGCCACTTCTCGTGGTGTACTTACCGAGAAAAAGGTGTGGTTCCTTACCGTTTCCGACGGAAATTTTACGGGAATTGGTGAATGTGCCCCGCTGACCGGATTGAGTCCCGATTTTTCAACGGCCGAAGCCATGATTCGCGAAGTGGCATCCACCATCAATGAATATCAGGATTGGTTGATGAATCTGGACGAATACCCGTCGGTTAAATTTGCTCTGGAAACCGCTCTGTTAGACTTGGATAATTATGGCAACAAAATCCTGTTTCCGTCACGTTTCACCGAAGGCAAGGAAGCTATCCTTATCAATGGATTGGTATGGATGGGCGATGCGGAATTTATGGTGAAGGAAATCAACCAAAAACTGGAGGAAGGTTTCCGTGTACTGAAGATGAAAATAGGCGCCGTGGATTTTGCCCAGGAGTGTTATATTTTGGAGCAGATCCGTGCCATGTTCGGACCGGATGAAATAGAGATCCGGCTGGATGCGAACGGGGCCTTTAAAACACATGAAGTCATCCGAAAGTTGGAAACACTTTCTTCTTACGATATCCATTCCATAGAGCAGCCCATCAAAGCGGGTAAATGGGACGATATGTCCGATATTTGTAGAGATAGCCCGATTCCCATCGCGTTGGACGAAGAACTCATCGGCATCACCGATACGGATGAAATGCGTGAAATGCTGGAAACGATTCTACCAGCTTACGTCATTTTGAAACCGACGCTCTGTGGCGGTTTGCAGGGTGCAGAAGATTGGATTGCCTCGTCGGACGAATTAGGCATTAACTGGTGGTCAACATCGGCGCTCGAAAGCAATATCGGGTTGAATGCCATCGCACAATGGGCCTATACCAAGCAAAATCCGATTCCGCAAGGCTTGGGAACGGGAAAGTTGTACCAACGTAATTTTGATAGTCCGTTATACCTCGAGGCGGATTTAATGAAATTTGATCCCAGCGGAAAATGGGATTTGTCCTGGTTGTATGAAATTGATAAATAAAATAAACCACTTAGGCACTAAAGGCGGTTATAATGAGAGTTATGCTCATTAAATTAGGCAACTATATTACGCTAAACTTAGTGTCCTAAGTGCCTAAGAGGTTAAAAAATTTAGATGCAACACAACGATTTTAAACATACGGGTTTATCTTTTACGCAGGATAGCATCATCGATGAAGACACCATTTCATTTTGGAATGATTTTTCTGATGCCGCCGGAACGGTTGTCTGTTATACATCGGGCAGCACGGGAATACCAAAAAAATTAGAGGTGGAAAAATCGGCGATGTTGTATAGTGCAAGAAACACCGTAAATTTTTTCCGGCTCAACAAAGATTCTACAGGTTTACATTGTTTGCCGTCAAGATATATAGCCGGGCGCATGATGTTGGTGCGAGCCTACGTTTCGGGGATGGGCTTACACATCGTGGAGCCTTCGTTGAATCCGTTGAAAACAATCAAAAAGGAAAGCTTTGATTTTGCAGCTTTTACGCCTCCGCAGGTGGTCGAAATATTATCCGATGAAAAAACGGCGGAACTTTTTTCGCGTATCCGATATGTAATCATCGGCGGGGCCGCCATTGAACCCGAATTGGAAAAAAGATTGATGTCGTTCACCAACCACATATTCGCCACATATGGAATGACCGAAACCGTATCACACATCGCACTAAGAAAACTGGGTGAACCATTCTACCAAAAAATCAGCGACCAAACACGCATCGGGGTAGATGATGAAAATTGCTTGTGGATAGAAGATAGGAATTTGACGGAAGGAAGATTACAGACGAATGATGTGGTGGATTTATTGGACAAAGGAAGGTTCGTGTGGTTGGGAAGACGGGATTTTGTGATCAATTCTGGCGGCGTGAAGTTGCATCCCGAGCAGATAGAAAATAAAATCAGGACGTTGGAAAAGTGGTCCGTGTTCAATTTATTCATCACCAAAACGGCAGACGACAAATTTGGGGAAAGGCCTTTGCTGGTGTTGGAAGAAATGCAAAGAAAGCCCAATCTAGATGAACTTATGCAAGTACTGACAAAACTTGAAATGCCGAAAGAAGTGTTGTTTTTGCCC
>Ga0247814_10001195_pt1 | contig 15907 bp, 18 predicted proteins | sample UWRJL179409R1_FD_179947 | JGI IMG/M metagenome (GOLD analysis project Ga0247814, IMG submission 179947) | Plant litter microbial communities from Arlington Agricultural Research Station in Wisconsin, United States - UWRJ-L179-409R-1 | ecosystem: Environmental > Terrestrial > Plant litter >...
ACTTGTTTCACAGGGTAAAAAGGTAATGGCCATTAAAATGAACGTTGCCGATGCCGCACAGGTTAAAGCTGTAATAGACCAAGTTGGAAACCAATATGGAACTATAGATATCCTGGTAAACAATGCCGGTGTATTTAAAGAAAGTGCTTTCTCGGCATTAGCTGCAGAAGATTTCGACTGGATGATTGATGTTAACGTAAAGGGCGCATTTCACACGGCATTATATGCTCAAAAGTATCTTCCGGATGGTGGCCGTATTGTAACTATAGGAAGTACTGTAGCAGATATTATTCCGGCAAAAGGCAATACTTTATATGCTACAAGTAAATCCGGATTACAGGGATTCACCAAAGGTTTAGCGAGAGATCTTGGGGAGAAAGGCATTACCGTCAATTTGGTACAACCCGGTCCCGTAGATACAGATATGAACCCGGCCGATGCTCCCTTCGCCGATTTTATTCGAAGCAGGATGGCTATTCCTAAATATGGCCAGCCCGAAGACATTGCCGCGTTGGTCAGCTTCTTAACTTCAGCAGAAGCACAATATATTACAGGCTCTATTATCACCATAGATGGTGGATTTAATGCTTAGTTTCAGAAAGCATCATATACAATCTAACTAAGTGGTTTAACACATATCTGCTAAATAATTTACTTTGCCTATATTTTTTGTTTTATAGAAATAATTACTATATTTGATTAAAGATTAAAAGGTAATAATAAGAGTCTTGCGTTACAGAATCTGACGCCGTCAACGCAAGGCAGCAGAACGATACCATATCTATCCCAAATGTGCTATATTTGCGCATTCAGATAGATGTGGGGTCTGCTGTAAATCCATGTTGACATAAGGCGTCAGAAACTTTCCCTGTAACTATGGTTGGCGGGCCCCACATTTATCATGTGCGGGCAACCCATCAAGACTCATTTGTAGCGTAACAAACTAAAATGAGAATATATGGAAATGCACATTCTTTCAGCAGCAGATCAGCAGGCGGTTTATTTCAAAACATATCTCCAGAAACTGGTCGAAAACTTCCAGCCCCTGCAAATTTTCTGCTTCGCTAAAACCAACCGCTTAACCGATAGTACCGGCTGTTTTAAAGATCAGCTCAATAACCACCACTGCGATTATTGCTTGCTGATGGTTACAGAAAGCAATGCCCGGTTAGATCATAAAGTACAGGACTTTTCAAATTTCCATTACCAGCAGGGCAGCATCACTATCCTGTGTCATAGTCAGGAGTCTATTGTAGAAGCGGTAAGAGCTAATAACCGGTTTTTCATCACCGTTTATACTACCGGCCAACTGCTGTACAGCCACGATGGGATGAGCCACTTCGATTTTACAAAAAAGTTTATTCCTTCCCAATCCGCAGTTAAGGCGCAAAAACATTTTGACCATAGAATGCCGCTTGCCGAAGGGTTTTTGCGTGGCGCTGCAGAATGCCTGGCCCAGCACGATTATACGATTTCTACTTTTATGCTCCATCAGGTAGTAGAGCAGTGCTGTATTTTACTGCTTAGGGTGCATATTGCATACCGTTCAGAAGTTCACAATTTACTGCGGATGCTGCGGTTATGCACCTCTTTTTCAGACAAGCCTATCCAAGCCTTTTTATCAGGCAGTACAGCAGACGAACGTTTGTTTAGCCTGCTGGCCAAAAGCTATTCTGGTTCGCGTTATGGCAGTGGCTTTGTAGTTTCCGCGCAGGATGCACAGCAGCTATTCGAACGTGTAGCTGGCTTTGCGCAACTCGTTAAACAACTATGTGGTGCCAAAATCGAAGAGCTCGGGCACGAAGCCCTTTTATACAAAGAACTGCGGGCCGGAAGTGAGGTGCCAGTTGGCTAAGAACCCTGTTTTTCGCCCTCAGGATGAATGGTACACGCTTCCATTAGAAAATGGTTCACGTATACTTACCCTCCAAACTTTGAATACACATTCCGATTTCAGGTTTTCAGAGCGGCCGTATCTGGTGATCAGGAAGAGAACGATATCCTTCCATAATGAGGTGTTAACTTTGGGCATCCGTTTGGGCGATGAAGAGGAAGAACGTGTTTATATCAGGGTTTTCGAGCAGGAATTACATATCAGCTGCAGTGTAGATACCCATCCCGCCTATCTCAGCCGTTATGCTTATTTTGCGTTATATACTTTCAGCTGGCCAGGTAGGGGGTTCAACTTTGATAAATATTACTGGCCAAACTTTTTCGATCCGATAACAGGGAAGAGCAAATACCTCACGATTATTATAGACCGAGCCGGGACAGATATTATCAGAAAAGCCAAATATCCATTTTTTTATAAACCAGGATACCCACTGATCTGTCCGGTCAAAGAGAAAGAATATGCTGCCTTGCCGGCGCCTGTACCGCAATTAGAAATGTTAAACCATATGAACGCGTTTGCAATCGGGTATTGTTTTGCAGACACACAGCTAGGTTCATTTCATTCTCCTCACTTTCCCCTATTGGTACGCTATACAGGGGTTTTTAAAGAAAAGGGGACAGCCATCAGGGGATTTAATGAGTTCCTGATCACCGATCATCAAGGACAGGGTTACAATTATACCCCGTTGCAGGAAAATTTGAACCTGTTAGCTGAAGAAATGCAGCTCCTTGCGCCAATCAAACTCCGCGAATACGGGTGTACAGACAAAGAAAAACTGGCAGATCAGCAGGAAAACGGCAGGACGTTGAAACTGGTGTATGCGTTATGGCGTAAGGCAGTTCCGCTTTTACAGACGCAGCCTTTTACGCATTTCCTGTTTACCTACGGGTTGCGAAATGTAAAAGGGAAGCCACGAAAGCATGATATGAAAGCCTGTACTTTTTCCAGCGAAAGGCCGAGGTTGTGTTTTTTGTTGATCAATAAGGGAGCGTACTACGAATTGGAGTTGCGGTTTAAGGTTGGGCGTAAAATGTATGTACCAAACGCAAGCAACCCTACTTTTTTTATCCATTCCAATAAAGAACCGTACCGGTTTTACTTACTGGCCTCCATTACAGATTATCATGTCCTCGCATTTTTTGAAAAACATAATTATAAGATTGCGGTGCTGAAATGTCATTATGATGGTGATTTCAAATTATTTACAGATCGGCTTGCAGCAATTTATGAATTAAAAAGTTAATGACATTCCAGTCGCATTTTTTCCAAACCATCTGATCTCTACCATCTGGCGGGGATATAGATACACATTTAAGTTTAATTTACGAAGACTATTTGGTTGCAACACAGTGTATAGTCTATCATTCGCGCCCATTTACCTCCACTCCACCTATTAAAGTTTGAATCAGACAATCTTTAGTGTGCATTGAACAATTCTTGCATTCAATACCATTATAACTTTGTACCATAATAATTAACAAGTATAATTATGGTTACAATAATCACCAAATTTCAACCGAAGGACAAGTGTTCTGCAGCTAAATTAGAAGATATTTTCCAGAAGCTTATGGAGGAAACTCCGAAGAATCCGGGTATATCGCTTACGAAGTGCTTAGTGCAAACAATATTCCTTTTACCTATTATATCATTGAAAAATGGGCATCTGAAAAGGATTTACAAAACCATGCTGAACTTGTAGCAACAAAAGGCTATGCGGCTGCAGCAGCAGGTCTGCTAAAAAACAAATTGAATAATATTATTCTTCAAAATTTAAATCATTAAAATGAAAACAGTATTAATTACCGGTACATCTTCAGGAATAGGAAGAGCCGCGGTGCTAAAATTTAACAACGAAGGTTGGAATGTAATCGCTACCATGCGTTCACCAGAAAAGGAAACAGAGTTAAATCAACTAGATAATGTTCTTGTTGTTGCTTTGGATGTTCAGAAACCAGAATCTATTGCCGATGCTATAGTTGCTGGTATCGATAAATACGGAAAAATTGATGCCGTAGTAAACAACGCTGGCGCTGCAATATTTGGCGTATTTGAACAGGCGACAGAAGATCAGGTGAATAAAATATTTGACACCAATGTTTTTGGTCCCATGCGGGTTCTGAGAGCCATTCTTCCCTACTTCAGAACACAATGTTCAGGAACAATAATCAACATTACTTCGCAAGGCGGAAGAGTTACCTTTCCAACCTGCAGCATCTACCATGCAACAAAATTTTCACTCGAAGGGTTAACAGAAGCCATTTCCTATGAACTGATTCCCTTTGGAATAAGAACAAAAATTGTAGAGCCAGGGTCAACTGTGACAAAATTTGTTGGTGCAGCAGTAGTCACGGGAGGAGAAATTCCTGAATACGAGCAATTTGTAAATATTGGTTTAGGAAATTGGGCTAAGTATGATACAATGGCTTCCCAGCCCGAAGATATAGCAGAAACGATTTTTACTGCTGCAACAGATGAAACTGATCAGTTGAGATATCAGGTAGGTAAGGATACGGAACTTTATTTAGGTAAAATGCAAGATGGTGACGACCAGGCTTACGTAGATTATATGCGTGAACGATTCATTCCAGAATATTTAGACACAAAAAAATAGTTATGAATTTCAAAGAAAGCACTGTACTTATCACTGGAGCAGGCACCGGAATGGGGCTCGAGGCTGCAAAATGGTTTTCGGCACAGGGCAGCCGGGTGGTGATGGTCATTCGCACCAGATCTATCTCATCCAACTTATAGTGCAATAAAGGCGGCTTTGCACAATTACGTTTTAGGATTGAGACTGGTGCTGCAAAGAAAAAAATCTTCAATTAAGCTGTATGAGCTGATAGCGCCACTGGTCGATTCTCCTTTTTCGAAGGCCGTTCAATCTGATCTAAAGGTATCGGCCAGCTCAGTTATTGAGCGTTTGATCATAGGAATAGAAAATCATGAATATGAGATTCGCCCTGGACTTTCTGAGGATATTTACCAAACATATCTTGGCTCGCCCGAAGAGGCTTTATTAATGGTGAACCAGGCAACTGGAGCATAATTTTTTGTAATTTTATATTGTTAAGGCTGCTTGGAAATCTTGAGCAGCTTTAAATTTCCAAAACATCGGCGTTAAAATGAAACAGGATAAGAAAAATAACTTGATCTATAAAAGTGAAAAGCTAGAAGACTTTGAAACCTTAAGACTTCTGTCCAACCAAGAACAAAAACCGCACAAGCCTTTCCGTTTATTTAGTTCTTCCGATTGCTTATCTGGAACACCGATTACTTACAGAAGAAGAGATTACTTTAAAGTTAGCCTATTGCGTGGTGAGTATATTGTTCATTATGGGGATGAGAGTATAAAAGTCTCTGGTTATGCGCTCTCCTTTTTTAGTCCTTGGATTCCCTATACTATAGAGCAGATAGAGGAAGAAGAAAATGCTGGCTATATGATCTTTACTGAGCTCTATTATGATACTTACTTTAATAAGGGAATAAGGCAGAGTCCTTTATTTAATAATGAGTCCAAGCCGCTTTTTCTGCTTGAAGAAAATCAGGCAAAAGAAGTAAAGGCAATCTTCTCAAAAATTGAACAACATCAACGTTCTGATTATTCATTAAAGGATGACCTAATCAGGAATTACCTTAACGAATTAATGCATTATGCAAACACTTTGCAGATGGCCACAGAAAGGTATCACGCGCTCTCTTCAAAAGAGCGTTTGCACAATGTGTTTAACGAATTGTTGGATCGACAGTTTCCTGTGGAGACCGCTAGTCACAAACACCTGCGCACAGCGAGTCATTTTGCTGATGCCCTTAATGTTCATGTTAATTATCTAAATAGAATCTTAAAAGAGAGGACTGGTAAGTCTACAAGTACAATTTTGTTTGAACGGATTTTAAAGGAATCAATCATTTTACTGAAACATACTACATGGAGTGTATCTGAAATCGCTTACAACCTAGGATTTAAAGACGTATCTCATTTTAACCACTTTTTTCGGAAACAAGCGCACACTACCCCTACTTATTATAGAAATTAATTTCCGCTCGGTAAATAGCTATGGTTCGTATTATTAGGCCTTTGTGATACAATTAAACTACAATTTTATATGGCCTTATGAATACTTACAGTTTTGTTATTTCATAAAATGCTGGACTAATGGAGAATACACGTTTAAACTTCATGATATCTACTTACAGATCAACATGTCCATCTATTGATTTAAAAGCTATTCCATTCAGTACCAATCTTCATCAGTTTGGAATAGATTGCACTTAGGCCAAATGTTCCCTGCATACCGTAATCCTTAATTACTTTAGTCGATTGGTTTTTAAATATTAAGGTTAATATTGCTGTTTGATCGTCAGTCCAGTTAACAGTGTAATTGGTTTTTAGCTTTCTAACATCGATATAATTCGCAACAGCACAAATTTCCTCAAAAAATACTTTTGGTAATCTTTTACCTGATTTGCCCAGGTGCTCTGTATAATTTCGGCCATCAAAATATGCTGTCCCATTTTTTGAAAGTTTGAGGGTGAAAGAAGGGCAGGAGCCTAAACATCCGCTGGTATTTATTTCAACAGATTCAATATCATTCCTGGAGTTTTCATTATGTCTAAGCTCAATAAAGTTATCAAACTTAAAAACTAGTCGGTCAATCCATCGTTGGTGATATCTGCTTTCTCCCAGTTTCGTATTTGCCAGCTTTCAAATATTCCATTGCAGCTTAAATCTTTTGCAATCAAGTTAGTCGCCCGAATTTCAAACTTCCCATCGTTATATTTTACAAAGTCGGGATTCTGTGCTTTAACAAATGCATTAACCTCTCCATCGGTTTTCAAATCATCGATTGTATTTGATAGCGCCTGCTTGCTCAAAAGCAGGAGAAAAATAAATACTAGTTTTAAGACCTTGTCCATTGTGTTATAAAGATAATTTTTTGAGGCAACTTAAACAAGTTCGCCTATGAGGTAGCATTACCGTCTCTGGTGATCAGGATAAATTCATACATTATGCTTCCACTGGAATTTCGTCTTTAAAGGAAACTAATTACTATTACCGTGATTTAAATGGTCTATAGAACGTTCCAGACGTTTAAAATTAGCAGTTGGCATTGGGTGTGAAGTTTCAATAAGGGCATTGTATTCCTTAATAGAAAATTACCACTAAAGCATCGTCTTCATTATTATTACGTGGAATAATCAAAATAACTTCCGTTGTACTTACTTCGTCAAAGTAGTATTTCATGTTTGTCCTTAGGGAAGAGATAGTCACTGCTTTCACAATCTGATTCAGGTATAAACAAAAGAACGTTTTATTGTATGAGAACGATATATATTTCTAATACCCCCATTTTTTAAGCCTCATTTAGAAACTCTCCTTCTAGTTCTACAGCATTATTTCCCAATTGTTATTACCTCTAAAACAGGAAATAGACTTTTAGTTAAATCAATTGGACTATAAACAACTTTTGCAGGTGGTTTTTCACCATGAACTTTTCGTGGAAACTAAGCCATTTATTTTAATTACTTAAGTTTCCTCTTTTAATATAAATGAGCTCATAATGATTGTGGTTGTGTAAAGGATGAATCCAATCAGACACTTCAAAGTCAAAAATTAAAACCGGTGCAAACTGCTTGTATCTTTTCATAAAATACTACAAAATTAACATAGATTATTACAAATAAAATCATATTTCTTCTGCTGATCTTTGATATATCAATAATAAATTATGAACAGAAGAAAATTCATAACTACAGGAGGATTAGGGGCAGTGGCAATGGCCATTAGTCCTGTTGCTGCCCATTCAGAAAGTGGCACTTTAGATTCACTTATAAACACGAATGATTATCTTTACTTGATGAAAATAGCTCTAGCTTCTCCTCCATTCCCAAAAAGTATTAATGAAGGTTTAATTGTGCTGGAAAAAATGGTGATAGAAGCTGCTGAAAAGCATGCTGAAATTATTTGTTTTCCGGAATCTTATCTTCCAGGATATCCTGGAATGGGATATTCAATAGAAGATCAGACCAGTGAAAATTTACAGGCAGCCTTAGATAAAGTGTGCAATATTGCTGCTGAGAATTCTATTGCAATCATTATTCCTATGGATTGGCATCTTAATGAACAGTTAGTCAATCTTGCTTATGTTGTTTCCGGAAAAGGGGAAATATTAGGTTATCAAACTAAAAATCAATTAGACCCTACAGAGGACAACATCTGGATCCCAGGCACAGAAAGATCTATATTTGAGGTTAATGATGTAAAGTTTGGTATCACAATATGTCATGAAGGTTTTCGCTACCCTGAATCAGTAAGATGGGCAGCGCAACAGGGAGCCAGGATTGTCTTTCATCCTCACTTTAGTGGCAGTAACACTGAAGGTATACAACTTACGGAATGGGGTAATAAAAGCAATCCATATTATGAAAAAGCGATGATGATGAGAGCTTTAGAAAACACCATTTACTTTGCAAGTGTAAATTACTCATCGCTCTATTCAGAATCAGCCAGTTCTATAATTGATCCCGCTGGCGATTGTATTATGCATGAAATTTATGGGAGACCAGGAATAATTATTTGTGATATTAATCCTAGTCAAGCGACTGGCATAATAGCCAAACGATTCAAAAACTCTTTATACAAGTAGTTTACTGATCACCAATTACTGTTTTTTGCTTACTAAACGAGCTAAAACTGATCGAATACAGACAATGGGTTACACCACTTCAATTAACTATCTTTAATTACCTCTGCTTTTCTTAACTAGCTTACTAACGTGGCTTTCATCTGTCAAACCAAATTCTAACGCAATTTGCTTTAACCCAAATAAACCACTATCAATTCTTTGCCTTATCAAACTACCTCTGTAATCACTTATGTAATCTCTTATGGTCATACCCGTATTTGTTTTAAAATACTGGCCAATATAATCCTTCGTAAATTTGAAGTGTTCAGCCATAATCTGCGCTTTCAACTTCTCAGGAAAATAAATGTGCTTATGGATATAACAGAATACAGCCTGCATATCTTTTGACCTATGTGCGTTGGATCTGATTTCCGGCATATTACGCTGTAGAATATGAGCCAGCGTCAGCACTTGCATCCATATAAGGTCTTCATTTCGGAACATTTCTTTTTTTATTGATATAATCACATCAAAAATCCGACTTATGGTAACTTGATCTTCATCATTAAAAACAAAACCGGATAAATGTGTTTCCCTGCTTTTGATTAGGTATTCCAAATGACGAAGACCTGAATTAAATATGCCTTCGTCTTGATGAATATATAGATCAGTAAATTTCAGATATATAAAGTGTGTCATTCTTTCTACTTCAAAATAGTGCTCATCTTCCGGCCCTAATAGAAACACACAACCATCATTGTATTTAATGTAATTGGAATTTATAATATGGTTGCCTGCCCCACTTTTGATATAAATTAGCTCATAATGATTATGGTTGTGTAACGGATGAATCCAATCCAATACTTCAAAGTCAGAAATTAGAACAGGTGCAAATTGCTTATATCTTTTCATAGAATAATACAAAATTAACATAGTTATTTACAAAAAAGAACACAAATCATCTACTGATCTTTGGTAAATCAATAATAAGGATCATGAACAGAAGAAAATTTATAGCTACGGGGTCATTAGGGGCAGCGGCAATGGCAATCAATCCTATTGCTGCTCATTCCGAGAGCGTTTTAGCTTCACCTATAGACACTAATGAAGCTACCCCCTCTTTTTGGCCAGGAAAAGCAAGGCTTGCTATCTCCATTTCACTTCAATTTGAAGCCGGTGGCCAACCTATTACAGGTGCTTCTGGCTTAATACCAGATCCAATTGAAAAAGGTTTTCCTGACCTGGCTACCAATTCCTATTTCGACTATGGAATACAGGAAGGCATACCAAGACTATTAGATCTTCTTGATAAACACCAAATAAAGGCAACATCATTTATGGTGGGTCAAGCCGTAGATCGGTACCCTGACCTTGCTCGAGAAATTGTTAGAAGAGGTCATGAAGCTGCAGCTCACGGTAAACAGTGGAATTGGCAATATCAGTTACCTAAAGATGAAGAAAGAAAATGGATTAAAAGTGTTAAGGATAGCATTATTAAAGCTACCGGAGTAACCCCTACCGGCTATGATTGTTATTGGATGCGAGGAAGTGTTCACACACTCAGCCTACTTCAGGAGCTAGGCTTCATTTACCATAATAATGACTTGAGCCGGGATGAACCGTACGTACAGAACCTAAATGACAAGCCATTTGTAACAATGCCTTATACCATTCATATGAATGATATAGGTTCGTATGATTTTTCCGGTTTTTCCCCCCAAGCATATGAGCAGCAACTAAAAGACGAATTTGATCAGCTGTACGAGGAAGGTGGAAAGCGAAGACGAATGATGTTAATTAGCTTTCATGATCGCATTTCAGGTCACGCTTCCAGAGTAAGGGTGATTGACCGTTTCCTGAATTATGCCAGGCAACACGATGGTGTATGGTTTGCCAAAAAAGAAGAAATTGCAAAATATGCACTCAATACCCCGAACATCACTCCTAATGTAATACGGGATGTTGCCGAAATTAGCGGGTTAGCTGGTAACACAAACTTATAATCAAGATGAAACTGATAAAAATATGCATACTGCTATTTTGCCTCGCCCAGATGAGTGTAAAAAGTATAGCGCAAGAGCATAATAGGATAGTCAACAGTCCATCTGTTATCCATGTTGTACTGTTCAAATTTTCAGATCAGGCAAAACCAATCCAGATTGTACAACTGATGTCTGAAATCAAGGGACTGAAAGGTAAGATCAAAGGGATTCAGGCCATTTCTTTCGGGCATAATTTTTCAGAACGGTCGAAAGGATATACTCATGCTGCAAGTATCACCTTTGCCGATTCACAAGCTCTAAAATTGTTTATAGCAAACCCTTTTCATCAGCAACTTATCAAAAACTCCATCAAGCCAATCCTGGCAGAAATGATCGTTTTAGACTACGTTGATAATGCCAATCTATAAAAAACTAAAAAATGAAAAACAAGAAAACAGCACTCGTAGTTGGTGCCAATGGTGTAATTGGCAGTAATCTTATCGCTTACCTCGAGCAGTTAGAGGATTGGGATATAATCGGTCTTTCACGCCGGGGCGGGCAGAATACGAGCAAAACAGTTTATGTCTCTGTTGATTTGCTTGATGCAGATGATTGCAAAAATAAATTACTGCCGCTAACCAACGTTACACATATTTATTATGCAGCTTATCAGGATAAACCGACATGGGCAGAACTGGTTGAGCCTAACCTAACAATGCTTGTCAACGTTGTAAACATAATTGAAAGCATTGCACCTAATTTGGAACATGTTAGCCTAATGCAGGGATACAAAGTTTATGGAGCTCATTATGGCCCATTTAAAACTCCTGCTAAGGAGAGTGATGGTGGGCACATGCCTCCGGAGTTTAATGTTGACCAACAGCAGTTCCTCGAAAAGCAACAGGTCGGAAAAAATTGGACTTGGTCTGCATTAAGGCCATCTGTAGTAGGCGGTACTGCTTTAGGAAATCCAATGAACTTGGTCATGGTAATAGCTATTTATGCAACGATATCTAAGGAACTTGGTCTACCTCTCCGCTTTCCAGGAAAGCCAGGTGCTTATGATAAATTAATGGATCTAACCGATTCAGGCTTACTTGCCAAGGCAACTGTCTGGGCTGCAACAAGCGTCGTTTGTGCTAATCAAGCTTTTAACATCACCAATGGTGACCTAATTCGTTGGAATGAATTGTGGCCCAAAATCGCGAATTACTTTGAAATGGAAGTGGCTCCGCCATTGCAAATGCCTTTACAAACTATCATGAGCGATAAAGCCTCTGTTTGGGAAAGCATACAGCAGAAACATGGATTGGAAAAAAATAGCTATGAAAGTGTCTCGTCATGGGCATTTGGTGACTTTGTATTTTCGTGGGATTATGACTTTTTCTCTGATGGTAGCAAAGCCAGAAGATTAGGTTTTCATGAGTATATAGAAACGGAAAAAATGTTTTTTGATCGGTTTGATGAACTAAAGAAGCAGAAAGTTATTCCTCGATTTTCATGACCTAATAATAATGCTTGAGGGCTTTAAAAAAGCTCTTTACATAGTCGCTTTGCAATAATAATTTGCGCCTTAATAACAGCATATTATAGAGGGTAAGGGTAGATAGGGGCAACGAAATATGATCATTGCCCCTTTGTTATTAAAATAGTTTATATATACGGTGTCGATATCGGCATTTGGGTCCAACTATAGCCCCTACCTTTTTTGATAATATATCCTAATCCAGGCCAAGGAAGATGGCAAGACATTGTGAGACTCTTGGACATCGATTGTTCCTTAAGGATCTTTTTTCTTGTAGATACACCTTTATCGAAATCTATATCCCACTCTGTCCCCCATTCAGGGTGAGAAAGCAATAGGGTGGTATGAACTGTATCCACAATATGTATTAATGATTGGTTTTCTGAAAATATTTCAAGGACAGGGTGTCCGGGTGTATGCCCTTCAGCTAAATTTGCAGTAAGACAATCAAATAATGTATCGCCGAAGCTATAAAGCTTCAATTTATCTTGGATTGCAGAAATGGTATTTTGAGCCAATACGATACTATCTTCATTTGAATTCTTGTTTTTACTATTCGAAAAATCAGGATTGTTGGACATCCAAAAGTTATATTCCTTATGAGAAAGGTGATATGTTGCATTTTTATATACAAGCTTACCATCCACATCTAAGATTCCACCAATATGATCTACATGCAAATGCGTAATAAATACATCTGTAATTTCCTCAGCTGATATCCCTGCAGAATTAAGATTCTTTAAAAATCTACCTGCTTGATCACCGATTGCTGCTCCACTACCAGTATCAATAATTATAATCCTTTTTTCTTTTTTAATCACTAAGATGTTGATTGCTGCGTCAATAGCATCATCTAAAATAAAGTTATCTGCCAATGCCTCTTTTACCTGTTGTTTTTCAATACCAGGGGCGAAGATCGGCTGCGCGGGATGGATAAATATATGACCATCGGTAACTACAAGCATCTCAAGCTTTCCTAATTTAAACTTGATATAGCCTGAGGGGAAGTTTACTTGATTTAGCTTTGGGACTTGAGCTTTTAATTCATAAGGTGGCAGAGATGCCGACAACCCTAAGACGCCAGCATATTTTAATAATTCTCTTCTTTTCATCCATTTTTTTAATCAAAGGTATTTGAATGATATCTTTGTGTCAAGTATGCACAATTTTGTAACCTACGCACTTAAAGTATACCAATCTGAAAATCAACTAGAATAATATTAAATGATAGAAGTAAAATCTGAAAAACCAATATGCGCTGTGGACTATGCTTTTAAAAGAATAGGCGGCAAATATAAAGGACGTATTTTGTGGTATCTACATAACCAAACAGTTATGCGATATGGTGAACTTAGAAAAGCATTTACAGATATTACACCTAAAATGCTTACCCAGACGCTAAGGGAATTGGAAGATGATAGACTAATTAACAGGCAGGTTTATCTTGAAGTACCCCCGAAAGTTGAATATTCATTAACACCTGTTGGACAGGAATTAATTCCGTTCATTAATCATTTAAGGGCTTGGGCAGATAAACAGATGCTGGATGACAACGTCGAAACAAAATTAACCTGTTAAATTTCTTTATAAGTGTGATTCAAAATACCACTTAAAACACAACATTATTGACGCTTACTCTTTATCAAATACTCATCTCATCAACTATCATTAAACGGTCCCTTTTCGATAATACATTGGAAAACGGCAAAATACTAATGAATGATTATTGCAATTTATAATCAAAGCCTACGTACATATAATACATTACTTCCAATTTTAGGTTTTTACCCACATAACTTTTTTAATTGGTTTTGTATATTTGTTTTATGGAAAGCTTACTTATACATCCGGAAAGCGCAGAACAGCTGAGAACTGTAAAAGCTGTACTCAAAGCACTTAAGGTTCAGTTTGAACCACAGTCAACCAAGTTGCCTGTCCATGTATTGAAAGGCATTGACAAAAGTCTTCAACAATTTGCGGCAGGGAATTCAATTTCTTTGGAAGAATTTTCGGAAAAACATCTCAAATAAGTAATGGATTTACCAATCAGGTTTTCTCCAGAATCAGAGTAGACATTTGAATCAGTAATTCATCAGTTGCAACAGCGATGGGGCGAAAAGTTTGTGGCAAAGTTTTTACCTGAACCATTTTGGACCGGCAAAAACCCTAAGACGAAGTTGTGGTGTGATTTTTTCTGACAAGAGATGATAGAATTAGGCCTCTTGAAGCTTTTCGATTTGTTCGAACTTTCCATCCTGATATTCCTTCACTACCCAGCCACCTCTAACAGTCACTACATATCCCATCACTTCCGGCTATTCTTGCCTTAGTTCGATATCCCGGCTGGTAAAATAAGAGAGTCCGGTTTTCAATAAACTCAACGTGCTGCTTACCTCCCATGAAGTGTTGACATCAGAATGAATTAGTCACAACAAATAAGCAAAATCTTTGTTACCAGCAAGCACTTGAATTTAATCGTATGAACGGACTTTCTACATTGGCGATCTTAGCTCATACACCCCACGAGTTTATTTACAGTACGCAGAGAGAATAGAAATTTCATCATCAATAAAACTGCTGCTGGCAGAATACATTCGGTACCTGATCGACAGGGCTGTGTATTATTATTCTACAATGTTGCCCGAAGATATGCTGGAGGCACAACCAAAGTTAAGAGAATTGGATAAAAGCCTCAGAAGTGACTGTCAGTATTCAAGGCAACCAGCTCATTAAGGGTAGATCGACAAAAGAAAAAATATCAGTTATGAGGTATAAGGCAACTGCCGCATAAAGATTAACTGGGCAAAAGGAAAAACTATAAAAAAGCAAAAGAAAAAGTTATGATCAATGCAAAACTTATCAATGATTGCGCAGTCTTACTGATCAGCAAAGGCCTTACCATTGCTTTTGCCGAAAGTGCAACTGCTGGAAGAATATGCGCGGAATTTGCCATGGCAGAACATGCCGGGATGTTTTTAAAAGGTGGACTCAACTGTTATGACGCTGCCTTGAAGGAGCAGCTTTTGGGGGTAAAGCCCGAGAGTATTCAATTGTTCAGCCCGGAATCAGCTCTTGTTACCCGCGCCATCACCGAAGGATTGTCAAGGTTAATTCCCGCAGATATTCATGTAGGATGTACGGGGTTCACCTGCGCGGGAGGGAGCGAGAGCGAGGTTAAACCGGTTGGAACGATGTTTTTGTATGGTACGCTAAAAGGAAAGCTACTCTTTAACCAAAAAATATATTTTGAAGGCCCGCCCGAGAACATCGTATCTAAAACTGTGGAAAAGACGGCATCCTTACTCATCGCTTACCTTAGTTGACTAACAGGAACAAATGAAAAGAGTTTAAATAATGTAAATCCTTTTGAAGGTATCAATTGGAGCTTTTATTAGCTATGATGCAGCTACATCCACTACTGGCTTAGGACTTCTTCTCCGGAACCTTTTTAACTGTCCCATATGCTCTGTCGGGATATTATCCCCTAAAATCTTACCCCAGGGCTTCAAGTCCTGCACCCGGTCAAATATGATTTTTAACACCGCGATAAACGGAATAGAAAGGAACATTCCCGGAACGCCCCAGAGCGACGCGCCAAGTAACACTACAATGATAGACACCAGCGCATTGATCTGCACCTTTGACGAAACGATCCTTGGAACCAGGATATTATTGTCAATAAACTGTATCAGCGCATAAGCTGCAATAATCAGCAATTGGGTACTAAATCCATCCATCGTTAAGGTGGCCATCAGTACGGGCAATGCAATAGCGATAATACCACCTATATAAGGCAGAAGGTTCAGTATCGCGCCAATTACCCCGATCAGGATGGCATTTTGCACACCCAGAATTAACAATGCACAAGAGTTCATCACTGCAA
>Ga0247814_10001196_pt1 | contig 15907 bp, 14 predicted proteins | sample UWRJL179409R1_FD_179947 | JGI IMG/M metagenome (GOLD analysis project Ga0247814, IMG submission 179947) | Plant litter microbial communities from Arlington Agricultural Research Station in Wisconsin, United States - UWRJ-L179-409R-1 | ecosystem: Environmental > Terrestrial > Plant litter >...
TTGGCTTTGCGCGTCTCAACCAGACGCTCTATAATGCAGTCGGTATGATGGTAGCAGGCGAGGAGCCTGTCGTTGCTTGGCGGAAGGCTGCGGTAGACTTGCAAGGTCTGGCGACAAGCATTCTTCGAAAGATCGAGGAATGTGAGTTCATATTCTGGGAACCACCGCTGAAATCGTTACATTTTGTAGAGTCTACCGGCCGCACGTCGAGTCGAGTGTGAGTAGAGTGTGAATAGAGTGAGAGTCGAGCCGTAAGTATCTGTTAAATCTGAGGTTGCGTGAGAATAGCCTCACCCCATGTCGGATTCCAATTGCTATGTGACACGTTGTGCCTCCGACTGCTACGCCCTGCAGTACGCATCCCGAGCCCACGGCGACTTTGATTGCACCGTCAAGCTTGTCTGCCTAGGTTTTGTCTCACTCGCCCTCTTTCTGTAATTCAATTGGATTCTTAATTAGGCCGAGGGCTTTTTTTTGATAGAATCATGGAATATATCAATTTATGTGTAAATTACACCCTGATTCTGGCGTTGAAATAGATACTATCACGACATTTTGATAGGTTCATATAATTAGGTCGAATGTATGTGTCAAAACCTAGTTCTGGAAGCATAGGGCTTCTAGAAGAAAACTCCTAAAATCAGAAGGCTTCTAGGAATATGGCTCCTAGAAGGAGATCTCTTTTAGTTGCCTTTCTCTATAGTTTCTTATGCCGGGTCTATAATCAACAACAAGGGATAGAAGGATAGAGGCTGCCCGGATTTAAATATATAAGTTCATTCCAAACATTCCAAAAGTGATATTTGTAATATATAGGCTTAAGACTGGCAAGAAGATCGGTGGTGTGATTTAAGTGTAAAGTGAAGATGTATCCAAGTTGGTGGGAAGTATCAGCAACACATTATGGTAGCTCGTAGTTTCAAGCTTACAGTTTCCTGGTGATTCTATTTTATGCTTCTAAATTATAGGGACTCGTAATGATTAAAAGATGAACAACCGATTAGAAATTACCAAGTAAACTCCCGCATCTGAAAAACCTCCTGCAAGGTAAAGTATATAAAACACATCATTTACAGGTTCTTTACGACGGCACCTTTTATGATCGAACCCAAAATCTTCACCTGTATATCTGTTAGTTTAAGGATAAAGTTTCGTCACTAGACTGGACTCTTACCTGATCACCCTTCATCATCGTGAACTTGACACAAAATTAGTGAGGAACTAGCTAATGAGCATGGAATATGAGTTGCTTACATGGTTTCCGGGCATCTGATGGCATATTATCTTTTCTTTGCTTAGATACCTATCCCACAAGTTGGGTCCAAAGTCCGTTCGATTGTCCAGCAGAAATTGCGCATGTCCATAAGGGAAAGGATCTGGCCGCGGATCCGAAGGAAGCTTGCACACCCCATCTTCACACCAAATCGCCGTTACGAGCGGACACTTAACGGGGTCAATCTTTTGGGCAGTATAGGTCGAGAGGGCGTTAACGGAGGCGGCGAAGTGGGGTAGTAGCCATGGAGGGAGCTTCGGGGTATCTCCATCGCCCAGAAGTCCGATAGAGCCAAACCAACGATGTAACGAGGATGGGAGAGGTTCAATAATGTCTGGACATGGTGAGTCGATGAGGATAAGTTGTTCGACTTGGTCATTGTTCTTCGTGAGCTGATTGACAGCTTCGAACGCAATCACGCCGCCAGCACTCCATCCCGCTAGAAGGTATGGTCCATTCGGCTGACGCCGTTTGATCTCAGCGATGAACTTCTCCGCCATTCCCACGACACCAATTTTGTACTCTTCGGGGGCCTTCATAAATGGGGAGTTGAGGCCCCATACAGCAATATCTGGCGCAAGATCTGGAATTCCAACATAGGATGTTGCAGATCCACCACCGTCAGGAACCATCCAGAGGTGTTTGCGGGCAAGTCTTGAGTTGCCTTGTAGAAGAATCGAAGTGGCAGTGCGATCCGACTTTGCAGCAGTGGTCGAAGCTGTGTCAAATCGACTTTCTGCTTTAGTGGAACCTTTGGTCTTTGTTGTCAAGGGCTGTGATGGTCTTGAGGCTGCTTCGAGTCGCAAAGTTTTCTCAATATCTCTGATTGTCTTGTTGGCTACTAAAAGGTCCCCGGGCAGAGTAAGCCCAGTTTGCTCGCGAAGAGCACCCAGAACCGTGAGACTCATCAGAGAATCCATGCCAAGGGAGGCAAGATCTGCATCATCATAAATCTCATCAACATCACAGCTCATCTCTGCGGCAATCGTTGCCCGGATCGTCTCCATAACCTCACTTTCTTTGCCAGCTTCAGAGTGAGTATCCCCTACAGGCGTTGTTGCTGCTGAGGTATCGCCTTCGTCGGTGCTGAAATCATTAAGTGGGCTATCTGTATCTGATGAAGATGGGGTGTCGGTAGAAGTGTTTGGTTTGGCATCGAACTTGGCTAAGTATGACATGAAGTCTCCGATAGTTTGAAATGCTTGGAAGTCATGAGAGTTAATTTCCAACTCTAGCTCCTCTCGGATTCTTCCAGTGACTGTTAGTGACATGAGAGAGTCACATCCAAGATCGGCAAATGCAACGTTCTCATCTAACTCCTCAAGACCAACACCAATTTCAGTAACGAGTATGTCCAACGCCCGAGAATTTAGGGAGGTGAGCTTTTTATTGACAGACTGAATGTTCTCCATAGTAACTTGTGGAGTTGCTCGTTTGGCCGCTGGCATTTTCTCAGGGGATGTTAGCTTTCTTGTCGGAGGAGATCCAGGAGGAGGTAGTAGAGTATTCAGAACCCGCCGAGGAATACACTGAAACTTCAAGCCACCAACGGTAGCAACGACACGATCTCCATGTAATACCCACACATCCCCCGCCATAATATTACCCGGCTGGGGCTGCATTTTGACGTAGGATTGATAAGTTTTGTCTACACTCAGGGGTTCGGCAATTAGCAAAGACTCCCAGCCATGAGATATATATACGTTTTCCTGCGAGTTAACCGCATCGGAGCCATTAACGATGAATCCAGAAATATGAGCCACGCTATCGATCCAGAATGGACTACACATGAAGTTTCCATCATTCTCAGTGGTCTGAAACTTGACACGGGCAGTTGCTTCCATGTTCTCACTATGTAGAATCACCTCCTCCATACCTCTGTACTTTTGATCGTAGTCCACAAGGGCTGCAAATAACTTGTATGCTAAACCCCGACCAACCTTGTGGGCTTTGCCAGCAGATTCGGCTTCTTGAAGCCAGCTGATTCTGGACTGTATCAAGTATGCATTTCTTGACCAGTCTGACAGATTCTTAGATTTTCTTTCAAAAGATACACGGCATTGTGCATGCTCAATCTTATCCTTGTCATCTCCACTCGTGAAAGAGAGTTCGGCAAAGTTTTTGGAAACGTCAATATTTGCATTTAATCGTAGTATCTGGGATTTCCCGTCCGATCTAGCAATTAGACTTTTCTGGACTTGCATGCTTGAAACATTGGTTGCAAGGTCTTTATCATCTGACCGAACGAGAAGATACGCATAGTCACACAACGTCATTGCCATGTCGGCGTACAAAGACTATTATTTGCGTTAGTGACATCTTCTGCTTTGGAGGATGTGATACATACCGAAGGACATAACAGAGCTCCATTGACAACGTGTCCAGACACAACACCGCGCAAGTCAGATCGGGCAAGATCGGACTCAGCAGATACAGCGACTTTATCGCCATCAATAATCTGGCTTGTAATTTTATGTATACTAGACGTGGAAAACTTCGACACCGGTTCGGAAACTGCAGGTATGATGGTCTTTGGTTGATTCTTTGTCAGACACCAATCTCCTTCATACTGGATCCAGTAATCCTTATCATCAAATGAGTAGCTAGGAAGGTCAAGCAAACGAAGAGAAGGAATGAAGTCTCGATGATATTCTGACCAATCAACAGAGAGGCCAGCGGTGTGAAATGTGCTTAATGTCTTGCTGATCGTCTTATATACACTCTCGTTTCTTCGAAGTGTTGGGGATCCTGTGGTTGCTGCACCAAATGTCGCCTTCACCATACCAAGACAAACAGGATGGGGTCCAACTTCAAGCCATAGAGCCTTGTCGTCGATTAGCCCATCTTTCTGTGCTGCAATGAGCGCACCCAGTATATTTACGGGGTCTTTGGCATGATTACGGAGGTAGGTTGCATCGATCGGCTGGTTTAAAACCTGGCCAAGGAGAGATGAGATTACGGGCACCTGTTCTCTGCAAAATGTAACAGAGTCCGCAGCTTTCTCGAACTTTTCGAGAATGGGATCGACTTGACTGGAGTGGAAAGCGAAGGGCACTTTGAGCTGTGTGCATTTGATGCTAGCATTGCCCAGTCGCTGCATTATCCTAGCAATGTCATTAGTAGCACCAGCAAGCACTGTCTCTCTGGGTCCGTTAAAACAGGCGATTTTGGTTGGGGGGCTAGGTCCTAGCATTTTGTCAATCGTCGCGGCAGATTCCTGAACCGCAAGCATAGAATGAGTGCCAACAGTGCAGTTGTCAACCAACAACTGCGCTCTGGTACCAACCAAGTAAATAGTATCGCTAGCAGAAAGAACACCAGCAATATTGAGAGCCGCATATTCACCAAGACTATGTCCCACCACAGCCGAAGGTGTAATGCCCCAAGATTCCCACAGTTTAGCTAGCGAAATTTCGAAGCACACAAGCCCGAGTTGAACTGCCACTGGGGAAAGAGTCTCAACTTTAACACTACCATCGATTAGAGGAACAAAGCTTGGGAACCCATGAATAAGAGCAAGTTTTTCCAATTCGTGGATGCTTTCATGGAAGAGTGTCGAGTTTTCGTATAATTCTTTGCCGAGAGCTGCATAGTGTGACCCTTGGCCAGTGAACAAGAATACCACCTTGGGAGGTTTAGAGAGAATAGGTACCAGTTTCTCATTTTGTAACTTGCACATGAGCTGCTGTTTAACTTCGGAAATTCTGGATCCTGTCACCGACAGGCGCCAATTGTGCTGAATGCGTCGACAGGTAGTCGTGTAAGCCAGGTCTGCAATGGAGGTGTTTGGATTGGCCTCAAGATGGTGATTAAGCCGTTCCACATTTCTTTGCAGCGCAGCTTTTGACTTCGCCGTAACTGAAACGACGTGATATGACCGTGGGTCAACGTTCTTTTGTTTTCGGGATGGTCCATCCTCAAGCAGAACACCAGTATTACCCCCTGCGGCACTGAAATTGCTAAGATAGATCCGACGACCACGACCCAACCTGCCATGAAAAGGAGTTTTGGAGAAGGGAATATTGACATTCCGGTCCGCTAGGTCTTTCGGAAATCCCTGATTAATCGTCTTTTTGATACCAACATGAGGAGGAATGGCGTTGTTCTGAAGCATCATCAAGCACTTAATAAGCGCAGTAATACCAGAAGCAGCTTCACCATGTCCCACATTAGCTTTAACAGCTCCAAGATATAGAGGTTGATCAGGGGTCCTCTTGCGTGCTCCAATCGGTGCAAAGACGTTGGTGACGGAGAGCATTTCTGTCCCGTCTCCTGCTTGTGTCCCCGTGCCATGCATTTCCACATAGTCGATATCCACTGCATCGACACCTGCCTTATCCAGGATTCTCTTATAAAGAACTTCTTGAGTTGGCCCATGGGGATGTGTGATAGAGATGGCATCGGCAGAATGATTGGTAGCCGTGCCAAGGATGACTGCAAGTATATTGTCATTATCAGAAATGGCATCTTCCAGCCGTTTGATAATAACAGTTGCACAAGCATCCGCTCGGCAATATCCATCCGCGTCATTGTCAAATGTTGCACATGGTCCATTCTTAGACAAGAACTTACCACGGCTTAATCCTGCAAAGATATCTGAATTGGTCATGCAAGAGAGGCCACCAACTACTGCAGTATCGCAATCATTTGCCCATAATGACGTAGCGGCTAGTTGAATTGCTGCAGCACTTGATGAGCAAGCGGTATCAATATTGAACGAAGGACCAGAGAAGCCAAAATGATAGTTGATACGACCAGGCCCGAAAGCTCTTACACCACCAGTGATGAAATATGTATCAACATCCTGAGCTGCGTTTATTTCTCGCCAATCATCACTCGTCTGGCCATAGAAGGTGCCAATTCGGTCGAGACGAGTTGATTTTGTTCTGTTGGGGACGTATCCAGACATCTCTAGAGCTTCGTACGCCGTTGAGAGCGCCATTCTTTGCATGGGATCGGTCTGAAATGCCTCCCGAGGCGACATGTTGAAGAATCTTGGGTCGAAAAAACCCGGATTCTCGATCCAACATCCATAAGGCGTGTGACTCGTATTCCGAGCCTTTCCAGTGGGATCAACATGGGTCTTGACATCAAAACGATCCTTTGGAACTTCTCGATGAACATCCAGCCCTAGCTCGAGAAGCTCCCATAGCTTCTCATGGCTGGCAGCATCTGGGAACCGACCTGCCATACCAACAATAGCGAGCTTGCCTTTGACGAATGCTGATGGTTGATTTGGGTCTTCATTACTCGACAGAGCTCTGCCAAGCACAACATCGAGGCTTGTATTGGTACCTAGGGCACTGACCAAACTGTTGGCTGAGTGTATTTGTCCAAATGGAATCACTTGACACTTCAATAATCCTTGATATGTCTTCGCTTTGGCAACACAACCGTCTAGAATTTTTTGGATATGCAAGGGCTTGGTAAGAATCTCGCGCACTGCCGTTAGCAGAATTGTATAGCAATTCTTTTCCTCGAACCATTTGCCACTACTGCAAGAAAGAACAGGATATCTTGGCTCAAGATCTACAAGATTCCTTGACACAAAACTGTTCTTAAGCCGTAGTATCTTCTCAATATCTACTACAGCATGCAGGTGGTCGGCATGGTACGGGCCACGAACCGGGAGGGATAGAGGTGTTTGATCAAACACATTTGTATTAAGGAGAGCTTTTAGTGTTGAGGGAGGACCTGTTATTGCTACACTCCCAGCAGCGACCGCGCTTATGTATGCTTTCGCTGACGGTGAGATTCCCTGTAGTTAAGTTAGCATGTGCTGGGATGATCTTCAAGAATAGCGTACTCTAGAAATATGAAACGTTTTGAGTATTGATATTGCTGATTCTTGGGTTATGTCGGGAATGATATATGTCCAGCTTTTCGATGAACCATCAATTGCCTCGAGTTGATCCGCCATGCCACTGACATAAAGCCCGAGACGGAAAGCAATGCACACAATCTCGGTGGCAATGGGCAGTAATGTTGAAAGTGAGGAAGCACTCGTGATGGCGGTTGCGGCAAGAAGACCAGTACAGAGACCAACAAGACAGTTATCTTGTGTTCCACTATGGGCATCTTTCAGCCTCTCTTCGCGTCTAAGAAATATTTAGCTACACTCACACCAATTAGGCATACTTCATACGTACTCAATATACAACACTAGTTGAGCAATGCATAGCAAAGCACTATCCAATGCTGATGTCTTCTGGATGTGTTCATGGTATCTTTGATTAAGTTGTTGAATACTAGCGAATGTGGGAATCTTTCGGCGGTCGATGCTTGGTAATCGATCAACTTCGTTCTGTAGCGAAGATGTGGTTTCGGCGAGGAACGACTCTGTGAGAATTCCATGGGATCCCCGGCGAAAAAAGTCCGCCAGAATCTCATGCACACTCACGGATTGATCCCCGAAGAGAAGAAAATTCAGTCTCTCAGTCATGATGGGTGCTTCTTCACACAACCGTTATCTTAGGAGAGTGCTCAAGAATACCGGGAGCATATATGGTTTATACCAAAACCCGGAGCTTAAGAGCATGCCAGGTCATTGCCACAATTATCTGAGGCACAGCCAAAATTCACATGCTCTCTCTCCCTAAGACACCCTCACTTCTTTCAGTCTATAATCGCCATAGCTGTATCGTCCGACAGGGAAAACGCAGGGGCTCCCTTGAGATTGCATTTTTGCCATTTGTCTTGAGTCCGGCCAGGTTTCTCACGCTTGCAGTGTACGCCCCATACCTCGTTAGTATTGTTTCAAACTGAAAAGGCTTTCTGGGGTTTGAAGGAATCTTGGCCTAATACGCCCTGTTAGTATTTAGTCATTAATACAATTACTTCTCTAGCAACATGAAATGTTTGCCCTGACATTGAAAAGTTAAAACTCAGTGGCAAGTTCAAGGTGAGGTTTCCTAAAGTGGTGCTCAGTCCAACCAAGACTCTCATGCACCTGCAGAGAGCCACTATTTGCCTTTCCAATTTCAATACGAAATGTCTCAAATAACGAGGTTTTGGTAGCAGGCAAACTTCCGCTTGATCAAGTCTTGACAACTGATGTCAATATGCATTGAATTGTACTCTGCGTAGCAGTTCTATCATTGCTGGTAGCGGACGTCCGGTGGAATTCTCCGAAACTCGCTAAAGGAAAGGGGTTCCAAGACAAAACGGACATCGGCTGCAAGGCAAGAAATATTGATTTCACACGGACTCCGCACTCCGTTAGAGACCAGACGCCCCTTGATTCATATCAATATCTGGTGGTAAGGGCCCAAGGACCGAATTCATTATCTGTGCTGGCAATTGTGCAACCAAAGCAGTCGATGAGCAACAGCGCTTTCCAAAGACTCCAAGACTTTTGGCCTTTGTGAGTTCCTGAGCATTGAGTCGAGAGGTATCCCTCGTGACATTATTGAATGACATTTTTCCATATCATCGGAGAAGGGCCGAACTCAAATGCTTCTATACTTTGCCAGCCTCTTATTCTAGTCGATATCATCATTCCACACTCTGAAGCTATGGGCGCCATCATCCTACTTGCTATAGCATTTTCTTGTCTAATAGCTTGGTACAGATGGCGGCATGATCCTTATCGTCGAATGCCAGATGGAGCTCGCAAACTTCCTGGGCCATGGAGTAACTATACAAATGCTCTCTACGGAGTATCTACAAGTGCTTACCAATTGACAGGCTTACCACTCATTGGTCGCGCTCATGATATTCCATCAGAGATGACATGGCTACATTTTTATAAATGGGCCATAGAGTTTGGACCCATCTATAAGCATGAACTGTTCGGTACTACCCATGTCTGGATATCCTCTGAACAAGTTGCGAAAGACTTGTTATCGAAACAAGCATCAATCTTTTCTGATAGGCCATTGATAACAAATCTTCCAATAAACAAAACTGGAGGAGAGTATCTTCCGCTGCTTGGAGAAAATGGTATGTTGCTGGCCGCTCCGCCTGTACCACAAGATCTGATGACATAGTAGAGCTTTGGGTACGACAACGAAAGTTCGGCCAACATCTTATGACAACATCAGCGCGCTTGTCTCAGCACCATTATCCAGTAGTTGAGACCAAAAGATTGCTTTACAAGTTGCTGTTCTGGCCGGAAACATATAGAGACTTATTAGAAGAGCATTCCTCACGGAACATCTCTCGGCTGGCATGGGGCTCTCCGGATGCATCAGCTAAACTTCGACAAGTGACTATGGCTCTGCTCAGGGTCATTTCCCCGGCCGGCGCACTACCCAATATCATATCACCACTTGCATATTTGCCAGCGTTTATATCTCCTTGGAAGAAACATGAGAAAAGAAGATACCGAGAGGAAAGGAACTTCTTCCTCGCCCAGCAAGCCAAAGTTCGTAAAGCTTGGCTTGGAGGGAAGGTTAAGCCTTGCTACACGCAAATGTTTTTCGATTCCCAGGAAAAGTCAAATATGACTGATCTCGAAGGCGCATACCAGGTGGGCATGATGGCTATTGCTGGTGCGCTGACGATCGCCAGCCCGCTGATGAGTTTTGTTTTGGCCATGGTTTTAAATCCGGAATGGCTATCAAAACTACAGGACGAAATCGATATTGTTTGTGGCGAGCGACTGCCAGAGATGAAAGACATGGAGAATCTTCCTACCCTCAGGTCAATTGTAAAGGAGGTAATCCGTTGGCGACCTCCAGTTCCCACAGGTATTCCACATGCTTCGACGAAAGATCACATATACAATGGCTATTTCATACCAGCAGGCTCGACTATCCACGCTATGGAATGGCAAGCAATCCTCCTAGATATATAAAATGAGTAAGACGAGCTAATTCATCCTAGGGGAATTACTCGAGACAGTAGCATATACCCAATGCCAGATACCTTCCTTCCCGACCGGTGGATGGACCCTCGGTATCCCACTTATCGGGAACCATTAACCCAATACCCCAAACTAGAAGGACATTCGCAATTTGGAAATGGACGTCGAATATGTATGGGAGTGGATATTGTTAACCACGAGCTACTTCTCGTATGTGGTGCAATTGCATGGGCTTTCAACATGACCAAGAAGGTTGATAAGAATGGTCGAGTAGTCGATGTCAAAGATATGGAATATTGCAACCTACTTATTGCTAAACCAGATTGGTTTCCCTTTGATTTAACTACCAGAGATGAAGTCAAACGTCAAAAAATATTGGAAATGTGGGAAGAAGTGGAGATTGAAGAGGGACGTGTGAGTGAAAAACTCCGTCGTTGCTACGGACTGTGAATATTCCGACAGTCTGGTCTGAACAACTCTCAGATTTTCAAATGTAAGCAGTAATAAAACGATCGAAGCATAATTGTGCAGTTACCCGCTTGATATAATTTGTAGTCCATCTGGCATTATAAGTTTCATGAATCTTGGTAGAACCGCCAAGATGATTCGAAATCTCGGTTTAGTGGCTGTTTCCTAATCAAAGCTCTAAATATTTCAATAGGCATCGTATTCTCCTTCAGAAATCTATCGTGAAACTTCTTTTCGCTCATTTGTCCACTCACAACTAATTCTTTCCTAAGAGCATAAAGCTGTAAACCTCCGATGAGGTAACCCGCTTGATAGAGAGGAGAGTAATCCCCAGCAAACGATCGTCTAACCTCTCCCTCGGCCGTTGATTTTTCATGTCCTACCATATCAACTAACATGTCTATGCATTCCTGTGGCGTCATTTGACCAAGATGAAACTTCAGTGAGAATATGATTCTTGCACAACGATGCATGCGCCAAAAGAGCATGCCAATTCTGTTCTCCGGACTAGCGGCAAAGCCCAGATCCCACAGTATTAGCTCCCAATAAAGAGACCAGCCTTCGATCGAGAAGGGGGTTGTAAAGACAGGGTAACGATATGGTTTTGATCGAACTATATAGTGGAACTGCAGGTGATGCCCAGGAAGCAATTCATGGAAAACTGTGCTACGAGAAAAGTGAGGATTATTTCCGCGCATGCTCATCAACTTATCTTCATGATCCATTGCGGAGGTAGGATAGGAGACGATAATATCATCGCCTCCAAGAAAAAATGGAGACACCTTTTGTTGAGCTGCGCTCATCATGAACATTCGCCAGCATTCATTTGCGATGGGAGGAATTGTAACCATGTCTCGTTGTGTAATGAAATCCACCGCCTCCTCGGCCAGATATCGAATCACTTCTGTTTGCTTTCCAGGTGGTACGTAAAGGTTTTTAACGTGTTCCAACGCAGCCTTCCAATTGTCACCATAGCCAGCATCTAGGTCGTGAGAGGCCGTCTTCATTTCTTTCAGGCACCATTCGTATTCCTTCTCCCCGATATTTATCAGTTCTTCAGGTGTGTACGGGATCTTTTCTGCCTCTAGTTCTACCAAAAGCCCTTCGCGGCCAATAGGATCACCAACAATTGCATCTTTGTCGCCTGGTATAATCCCAACAAGCTCAGTTCGAATCGTCTCAGCCAAATCCCTAAGGGCGGTGTTGACTTTGGTATATGGTTCCACGACCCACCAAGAAAACATTGGGTCATAGCCATTGAAATATCCAAACCATTCCGCCAAATGCTCACGCAGTCGGTCAACCGTGCGTGCCGCTCGGAATGCACTTGTTTTATCAATCTTTATCTTCTGGGCTTTTATCTCGCCTTCGGTGCTCACAGCCCGTTGTGCAATTTCATGGACATCTTCTGCAGCTCTCTGTCCATCAATCGGTTTCATGTGCTGTCTGTCTTCACATAGACGTATAATTGTCACAGCAAATGGGAGGAGCGGCTCGATAGTCTTGTCTTTGGTGGCATCGAGGTCTAATTGACGTAGCCTCCGTTTGAGGTAATTCTTCAGTAGCAGATAATCAACCTTGCTTTGCTGATCTAACCCATCAAATGGCACAACTTCAAGACCTGCCAATTCCCCTTTATAGTAGTCTTTCAATCGTGCGCTTCGCTGCGGAGATATTTCGATATTGTAAAACGACTCTAGATCATTTATATCCGCAGTAACGCGTTCGATCCTATTCCGCATGCTCTCATTATCATCCTCGCTCGTGGGACCGCCAATATCCGCCTCGTGGCTATGTTTCCTCACTGGCAGTTGCATGATTCCTTTACCGCGACTTGGGATGGACTCGAGAGAGACTAGATAACTCTTGCCTTCCGTGCCTTCTGTCGTTTGTGGTATTTCTCCTTACTCGGGTTGTTACATCTAAAATATACACAGGTGCTTCTAGAGAAACGAATGTGTTGTAGACTATAGTGTTGGATTGTTTGTAGTGATCAGGTATCTAACTCCTTAAGTAGATGCCTACTAAGGATCTTCGAGTCCGACAAACCCCACCTTCCCATTTCGGATGCACATCCTGGCTATTGGGTTTATCAAAACTCCGCATTGTGGTAGACAGGTACGGATTATGAATCAACTTGAATGACATGGGAAAACGGTGAGAAGTATGGAAATGTTAGAGACTTTTCCAATGTAGATATACACTGGAGTCGCTGTGAAACAACCGCACCTTACCTAATACACTACCACTAACTGCTCTTGGCATTCGGTTATGAGCAAGCCTATCATCCCCTCAAGCCCCTTTTGAAGCGAGTTTCTAGATCAATCTTAAGGGAATAAACGATTTGATGAGTAGAACAGACAGAGACTATCATCTTCATACAATCCAAATAACCTATGGGTCCAAAATTACAAATTCAAATGTAAATAGTTTAGGGTAGATAGTAGAAGTTATACATTCGTGATTAACTATTTATTCCTTAGAAGGTACACCCCCAACCCTATTTCCTTTACAAGACCAGACACCGGCCAAAAATATCTACGACCATTGAAAGACCCGACATGAAATGCCCCCGATTCATCATATCTCAAATCACCCATTTGCCTCTACCTAGAACTCCAGCCAAAATATCAAAATTATACCCCAATCAATTCCCCAAATCCACATCCTTTAACTCATTTAATCCTAGCAGCTTCTTCGCCTTGTCCGGAACATCGCCCCCATCCACAGGCAGTTTCCTCACATCTCCCTCCCCTGCCCTCGAAAACCTCTGTCGCTCCATCAACATGCTGTCTCTAAACTGCTGTCCACTCCCAACCTCCTGCATCCCAATATCAGCCCGACTCTCTCCCGCCTCCGCAATATGTCCTAGTCCACCATAAACACCTGTCCCACTCACTCCAAGGCCTACAGGACTCATGACATATTCTCCCCTTGTTGGTCCACCAGTTAGGACCGGCTCACTCGTGTTTCTGATATGTGTATTTTTTACAGGGTTGGAACTGTGTTTTCGACTAAGAAGCCTCCCTACCATCCCAATACCACGCGCAAGGTTGGAGCGACGATCTTCATCTCCAGACTCTAGTTCTTGGATACCTGTACTAGAGATAAGACTTACGACGCTTTGGTCACTGGATTCACTCCATTGGCGTTTATGAGCCGATGGTCTTCTCTCTACCCCACGACCGAAACGCATATTTTGGTCGCGCAGATCCCGGCTAGGTGCAATGTCAAAGTAGCCTTGGTTAGGGGTGAAATCGACAGAGGGGTTGCGGTATCCCGAGCTGGTGTCTGAGACAGCGACGGGGGCGTAGCCGTTTCCAGGATTGTAGTATGGGGGCGAGCGAGGTAAGAAAGGACTCGAGAAGACGGGCGGGGACGAAGCTTCAACTTCGTGGTGGGAACTGTGTATACCATCACTATGTACCGCTGAGGGATGGGAGGGGTGACGGATGCTGCTCCGCGATATCTCGGAGGGGTTTATTATGAGTGGATCTATCGACATGGCATCGATATCTTTTGGTGTCAGTGATGGCTTTTGGTGCGAGTGTGATTGGCGTGAGTGCGTAGCTGTTGAGGATTTCCGCGAGCTTTCTTCAGCAAATCTCTTGATGCTATCGAGGCGCTTGAGTATTATAAATGCGATTACCAGAACAATGACAAGGAGGATCACGGCGCCGCCGATGATACCACCTAGCTGGGATTTTGTGAGGCCACCTCCGGATGAAGAAGAGCTAGTTGCTTTCGTTTTGGGAATCTCTGCCGCAACAGGTGCCGTCTCCTTGGGAAGAACTCCAGTTTGTTTAGAAGCGAATCCTGCAGTTGGCACTTCCGGTGAAATGGTCGATATCACAGTAGTCATAAGGGTTTGAGCACTACTTCCTTCGGTAGTAATAATAGTGTCAGTCATAGTAAGCGTAATAATCTCAGTAGAATAGCAGTTGTTGAATCCGCACCCCATTCCATTCCGACAACATCCAAAGTTGACAGACTCGGGACAAAGATATGAATTTACACCACATGTTTCGCTCTGTGAGACGCCAGCTTGAGGCGTACATCCTGCTCGACCGCAGACATAATTTGATGGACAGCAGCCGCCTATACTCGTTAGCACAGATTGCGTATTGAGGAAATTGAATACTAACCTCCATCATTTATCCCGCATTCAATGTATCCAGCTTTTCCACAAGCAGAGACAGGTGCGGCAGATTTCGCGATACAGCTGCTTGTCCCGCAAACTCGATCATTCGGACAACAACCCCCCTTCAGAGACTCTGGACACAACTGAAAATCCGTCGGACATGATGCCACATCCCGTTTCTGCCCTTGAATCCCATCATGTATTATATCCCACTTCAGCGAGCCCAATTTTCGTTTTATCAAAGGAGCCTGTGTAATTTTTGGATGCGCCACGGTTACTACTGTTGCTGTGACGATTGTCTTCAAAACTTCCTGTCCAGCAAGATGTGGCAATTCTTTAGGTCTTGCGTTCAGTTCCTTTCTCGATCCTCTAGGCTCACTGTCCACTGACCCAGCGCATACCCCTCCAAAGGCCATGGCGATCGCACAACTCCAACATATCCGACCTAAATGCATCGCAGTTGGCAAATATCTGAGCTTGACGACGCCAAAATTCTTCTGCTAGCGGAGGTATCTGTCACGCATTCGAAATTATCGCAATATGCAAGATTTCACAGTGTTTATTAGTTCTGTTGGATGTAGCCTGGGCGGCCGCTTGATGCGCCGGGTGCGGCTAAGTGGTACCAACAGCTTGCGAATACACAGTGCGAAAGCTTGGAGTCTCTGCTCACACTGGTGATGTTCAAACAGACCGGTTCGATGAAAGGAATAAAGAACAGAACAGAAAAGATACGTTCAATCGAATATCAAAAACGTTTGGAAATTCGACAAGAAGTGTGCAATGGAAAAGACGAAAGAGATCGCCACCAGAACCTTCCTTTCTAGTACAGCATCCCCGTATGATCTGCCCGCCCCCTCCAGCGCTCGAAGCATTCGTCGGGACTAACCTCAGCCTCGCTGGGTTCCAAATTTGGAGGTTCTGAATAGCATCAGTGCTTCCTGATTGGGCTTCGAGCGTGAGTGTACAGTAAGGCCCCACCTACTTCCCACCTACTTCCCACCTACTTCCCACCTACTTCTCGTCGGTCCTTCTCCACTGTGTGCGCAAGAATCGAATGACGATAGCAAATGGTGGACCTCCAAGTGACCAACCTGGGTGTGCAGATGGATAACGAGCGAGGCGGAGGCTGACTGCATAGAGTTCTTATTGGCGAAGGCTGGTTGCGCTGCATGGAAAAATGCAATTCTTCTTGGAGGCCATGGGGGCGATCATGAATTCC
>Ga0247814_10001197_pt1 | contig 15889 bp, 13 predicted proteins | sample UWRJL179409R1_FD_179947 | JGI IMG/M metagenome (GOLD analysis project Ga0247814, IMG submission 179947) | Plant litter microbial communities from Arlington Agricultural Research Station in Wisconsin, United States - UWRJ-L179-409R-1 | ecosystem: Environmental > Terrestrial > Plant litter >...
ACCGGCTTCATACTGGCCGGCACCAGGCCCAGCGCCAGCGGTTGCTCTTGCGGAAACTCGTCCGCGCACGCATCGAAGGAGAGCTCGCGCTGCGCACTGGAATACAGCGCCAGCGCCTCGCGTTCACTGAGCGCGCCGCGCTTGCCCTCTTTGGCTTCCTTCGGCGCGCGCGCGGTACTGGTGCCCCGGTCGCGTTCGCGCTCCGCATGCGTGTAGTGCTTGACCGCCGCATCGAACCAGTCGCGGACGTTGCCCGTCTGGGCCACACCTGCCGACAGTGCGACTGCTGCCGCAATGCCGGCCACTAATTGTCTTAATTTCAAACTACCTGCTCCGCCGCAAGAACTACAAATATGAAGAATGGGTTGCGGCAGCGATTATAAGATATTGAGGGAGATCAAGGTTCAAACGTACACACCGTGTAAGCGGCGCCAGCATCAGCGGTTGGTGGCCAGCCGCTTCAGGTCTTCGACGACCAGCACGTCGCGCCGGTCCTGGAACACGGGTTCGCCGTGGCGGTACACGCGCCACCCGGCAATCGACGTTTCATCCGGGATATCGCCCAGGTCGGCAAAATCCCAGCTGCCCGACGTTTTCAGGATGGTGGCGTTGGCCGCGCCTTCGCGTTCGGTGACGACCATGCCGTAGCCGAGCGCTTCGCCGGTCTGCTCCATGTCGCCTTCCATGTGCACCGTGCTGGCGTCCGATTTCGGGCCGTCCTGGATATCCAGCGAAAAATGGCGCGCATTGGACGCGGCGCAAGGCGTCTTGAAACCCTGCTGCAAATAGTGCAAGGCCGAGTTGGCCAGCACGTCGACGCCTGCGAACTGGCGCGGCCCGAGGTCGTTGGACGCGCGCACGGCTGTCAGGCCGTTGTCGAGGCGGATCATTTCGCGCTCTTCGCCGGCCATCGTAATTTTCACGTGCACGGCATCGTCGAAGCGGTTCACGCTCAATGTGACGTTTTCGTTCGGAAAATGGACGGTCACCGTGTCGGCCTCTTCCCAGGTCGCGCCGCTGATGCAGATGCTGTTCATTTGCAAAATGGCCACTTTGGGTGTCTGGACGGGCGCCTGGCCGGATGCGGCGGCGGCGGCCACGACGGCGGTCAGCGCCGTGGCAACGAACAGGCGGCGCAACGGCAACACGCGGAAAAAGGGTAAAGATAACTGCATGGAAATACCGGCTCCTGCGGTGTAAAAATAAAAATAGCAAAGCGGACGCAAGTTGAGCGTCCCGACAATATACGCGAAATCGGCCGATGACTTCAGTGAATTAGTAATTTCACATCGGAAAGAAAGTCACCATTGTCACGCATGCTTGCGCTTGTATTGACGGCAAACGGTTAGAATCACACCAGGCCACCCCGCACTGCGATCGTCCCGCAGAGCCTGGTTGCGCCGCGCAGGGGATTATCGTGAACCATTCACCATTGCCAGTGGCCGTATTTGTCGTCGATGCCCAGGGCAGCATTGAAAGCTGGAACAAGGCCTGTGCCGACCTGGCCGGTTACGGCGCCTTGCACATCCGCGGCAGCCCGGTCAGCCGCCTGCTGGCGTTCGACCACGCCGGCGGCAATCCGCCGGCGTTGCCCCCACCGTTTCCCGGTGACGCCGACAGCGACGCCACCGGCCACCTGCTGTGCCTGGACGGGCGCAGGCTGCCGGTGAGCATCACGATTGCGCGCCAGGAACACGATCCGGCCCATCCCGGTTCCTACAGCGTCATCGTCATTCCGCTGGCCCATGCAGCGCCCCGCCGCTACGCCCTGCTGCGCGACTTGTCGCTGGCCGATATCGTCGAAGGCTTGCCCTGCGTGTTTTACGTGATCGATGCCGGCGGCAAGCTGGTGCTGTGGAACCGCCAGCTCGAACTGGCGCTGGGGATGTCCAGCGACGAGATCACGGCAAGCGAGGTTGGCAGCTTCTTCAGCGAGAAGGACCAGCCCATCGTGCAGGAAAACATCCGGCGCGCGTTCGACGAAGGCCATTCTTCCCATGAAGCCGAACTGATCGGCAAGCACGGCAAGCGCATGGCCTGCCTGTTCCACTGCGTGCGCTCGACGCTGGGCACGCTGCCCTGCATTTTCGGCACCGGCCTGGATATTTCGGCGCGCAAGAAAAACGAGCTTGGCCTGCTGGTGCGCGAACGCGCCATGTATGCGAGCGTGAACGCGATCGTCATCACGTGCCGCCACGGGATGCGCAACCACATCGAGTACGTCAACCCGGCGTTCGAACAGATCACCGGCTACCGGCTCGACGAAATCAAGGGGAAGGATCCGCGGTTCATGCGCATCGAAGGGACCGACGTCGACGAGCAGCACCGCATCCACATGGCGCTGGCGCGCAAGGAAAGCGTCCATGCCGTGCTGCGCAACGTGCGCAAGAATGGCGACGTGTTCTGGAACGACCTGCACATCGACCCTGTCGTCAATGCCGATGGCGACGTCACGCATTTTGTCGGCGTCATCAGCGACATCACCGAAGCGCGCCACTACGAGCGGCGCCTGCAGCACCTGGCCCACCACGACCCGCTCACGGGCCTGGCCAACCGCACGCTGCTGCAGGACCGCCTGCAGCTGGGCATCGACGCCGCGCTGCGCAATGGCAAACTGGGCGCGCTGGCCTTCCTCGACCTCGACAATTTCAAGCACATCAACGATACCTTCGGCCACGAGGCGGGCGACCAGGTGCTGCGCACGATTGCCGAGCGCCTGCGCCGCAGCCTGCGCGACGACGACACGGTGGCGCGTGTCGGCGGCGACGAATTCGTGCTGTTGATGAACAACCAGCCCAGCATCCGCCATGTGACCGAACTGATCGAGCGCGTGCGACTGGCGGTCTGCACGCCCATCCAGGCGGGAGGCAAGGAACTCATCGCGGGCGTGAGCATCGGCGTGTCGCTGTTCCCGGACAATGGCGTCGTCGCCGAGCAGATCATGCGCTCGGCCGACGCGGCCATGTACCACGCCAAAACCCTGGGCAAGAATAATTGCCAGTTCTATTCGCCGGAACTGAACCAGGCCGTGCACGACCACCTGCTGCTCGAAGCGAGCCTGACGCGCGCCCTGCGCAACCATGAAATGTTTCTGGGATTCCAGCCGAAGATCGACTTGCGTAGTGGCAAGATGGTGGGCGCTGAAGCATTGGTGCGCTGGCAACATCCGGAGCAAGGCATCGTCATGCCGGGCGCCTTCATCGGCGCGGCCGAAGAATCCGGCCTGATCGTCCCGCTGGGCGAATGGGTGCTGGACGCCGCCTGCGCCGAACTGGAGCGCCTGGCGTCGCTGGGCTTCCACGAATTCGTCATTTCGGTGAACCTGTCAGCGCGCCAATTGCGCCAGCGCCACTTCACGGAGCGCGTGGCGGAAATCCTGGCGCGCTACCACATCGCGCCGGGTACGCTGGAACTGGAGGTGACCGAAAGCCAGCTGATGGACGAGCCGGCCCAGGCGATCGCCACGCTGGCCGGCCTGAAAGCGCTGGGTGTGCAACTGTCGATCGACGATTTCGGCACGGGTTATTCGAGCCTGTCCTACCTGCAGAAATTTCCGGTCGACTACATCAAGATCGACCGCTCCTTCCTGCTCGACATTTCCGGCGGCAACGCCATCATCACGCGCGCCATCATCGCGCTGGGGCACAACCTGAAACTGAAGGTGATTGCCGAGGGCGTCGAAACGCGCGCGCAACTGGACTTCCTGCGCGACTACGAATGCGACCAAATGCAGGGCTATTACTTCAGTGCCGCGCTCGGCGCTGCCGCGCTGACCGAGCTGCTGGTCAGCGATACGCGGCTGGCGCATTGAACCTTACTTGGTGACAGCGACCAGCGTGCGCTTGCCGCCCTTGAAGGTGTAGAGCGTCAGCGTGCCATCGCGGATATCGCCTACCTTGTCGAAAGCGATGGTGCCCGTAATGCCCTTGTGCGCAATCTTCGCCAGTTCCGGCAGGTACTTGGCCGGCGCCGCCGAACCCGCTTTGTCCATGGCCTCGGCCACGCTCAAGACCGCGTCGTAGGTGTACGGCGAATAGATCTGCACGTCGATGCCGAAGCGTTTTTTGTAGCTGGCGCGGAACTGGTCCATGGCTGGCTTGCCGGCCGGCCCCACGCCGCCCGCTTCCGCACACACCACCTGGTCGTCGTTGATGCCTTGCGCCAGCTTGACGAGTTCGTCGGAGCAGATGCCGTCGCCACCGACAAATTTGACGTTGCCGAGACCCAGTCCCTTCATCTGGTGCAGCATCGGGCCGGCCACGGAACTCATGCCGCCAAAGAAGATCAGGTCAGGTTTGGCGGCGCGGATGCGCGTCAGGATCGCGGAGAATTCGACCGCCTTGTCGGTCGTGAATTCCTTGCCGACCAGCGTACCGCCCGCTTCCTTGAGTCCCTTGGCGAACTCCACCGCCACGCCCTGGCCGAACGCCGTGCGGTCGTCGATGATCGCCACACGTTTCGCGTTCATCCCCTTGACGGCGTACCGGCCCAGCGCCCGGCCCAGCTGCTTGTCGTTGCTGACCACGCGAAACGCCGTCTTGAACCCTTGCGCCGTGTATTGCGGGCTGGTCGCCGATGGCGAAATTTGCGGGATGCCGGCGTCCGAATAAATTTTGGAAGCAGGAATCGTCGTGCCCGACGTCTGGTGGCCGATCACGGCATTCACCCTGGAATCGACCAGCTTTTGCGCCGCCGCCGTGGCCTGCTTCGGGTCGCCGGCATCGTCTTCGGCCACCAGTTCGAAGCGGACCGGCTTGCCGCCGATTCTGGCGCCGCGGGCATTCAACTCTTCGACTGCCATCCGCGCGCCGTTTTCATTGTCCTTGCCAAAATACGACACCGCACCGGACGTCGCCGCCACGTGGCCAATCTTGACGACTTCGACAGGCGCCGCCGCCATGGCCAGCGACGGGAGGAGCAAGGCAGTGGCGCTGGCAAGGATGGTGAGGCGAACAGTCATGGAAGCTCCGGCAAAATAGTGAGACCGGCCACTATAGTTGCTCGGCAGTAGAGTACGAAGGACGGAATGGCTATAAGGAAATGCGCCGTGCGTATATGGCTGATATGTTCATGCGGAAAATGTTGGCTATAATCAAACAAAGTCGTCCACCACCCCTTGAAAGCATCCGATGAAAGCATTTGTTTTACTGTTCCTGGTCTCCGGCGCCGCCCTGGCCGACGACGCTGCGATGCGCGCCTGCCGCACCACCACCGACGGCGCCGCGCGCCTGGCGTGCTACGACAAGATCGAATTGGCAGCAGCACCCGTGGCCGCAGTGGCCGCGCCGGCCCTCACGCCACAGCAGTCGTTCGGGCTGCCGCCGGCGCCAATGGACGTGCAAAAGGCGCCCGCAAGGATCGAGTCGATCACGAGCACCATCGTTGGCAATTTCGACGGCTGGGGCCCGAACACCAAATTCACGCTGGCTAACGGCCAGGTCTGGCGCATCGCCGACGGCAGCGAGGCGGTGTTGCCGCCGTCGACCAATCAACGCGTCACGATCACGCGCAATTTCATCGGTACGCTGTTCCTGAAAGTCGAAGGCAGCAACCAGTCGCCGAAAGTGCGCCGGGTGGAGTAAAGCCGGGGCTGGCTAACCGGCCTTGGATGAGCGACACGGCCGGGCCGGCATCGACCGGTGCACGCCCGTTGACCAACGAGTGCGTCCAGATCGTTCAGGCCAGCACCGTCTTGATCTCCGTTTTGACCGTGCTCATCAGTTTGTGGATCGGGCATTTCTCAGCCACCGCCAGCAGCTCGGCGCGCTGCGCTTCGGACAGGTCTCCGCTTAAATGCAGCACCGTGGTCAGTCTATAAAGCCCGTGCCGCTCTTCGCTGGCGTCGCGGTCCACTTCGACGCGCACATCCGTCAGCGGCAAGCCCTTGCGGTTGGCATACCAGGTCAGCGTCAGGGCCTTGCAACTGGCCAGCGTGGCATCGTACAGCTCGTGCGGCGACGGGCCGGCGTCGCTGCCGCCGCCGGCGACGTCATTGTCGGCCGTAAAGCTATGGGTGCGGATGTGGACGGTCTGCGCCATCGGCAGCGACAAGTCCCGGGTAACGGTAATGGTCATCGTGGCCTCAAGGATAGCTCACTGGTCGGCCCGGCAAGTCGGGCAAGGGGATGAATTCGGTCTCGTCCGGCACCTTGTCGAAGCGCTGTTCGCGCCAGTCGTCCTTGGCCTGTTCGATGCGCTCGACCGAACTGGAGACGAAATTCCAGGTCAGGTAGCGCGGGCCGTCCATCGGCTCGCCCCCGAGCAGCATGGCGCGCGTGACGCCCGGGCCTTTGCCGGCCAGCGTGACGGCGGCGCCGCGTTTGAGCACGACCAGCTGGCCGGCCGGGAAGGTGCCGTCGCGGCCCAGATCGAGTTCGCCCTGGACGACGTAGATGGCTTGTTCGTCGTATTGCGCGGGCATGGTCAGGCGCGCGCCCGGTTGCAGGGTCAGGTCGGCGTAGAACATGTCGGAGGCGGCTTTCACGGGCGACGTCTTGCCGAAGAAGTCGCCGACGATGATGCGGGCGCTGGCGCCGTCGCCTTCGATCATCGGCAACTGGTCGGCTTTGGTGTGGGAGAAACTCGGATCGTTTTCTTCCATCGATTTTGGCAGGGCCACCCAGCATTGCAGGCCGGACAGTCCGGAGCCAGTCGCGCGCAGTGCCGGCGCGGTGCGCTCGGAATGGACGATTCCTTTGCCGGCCGTCATCCAGTTAATTTCACCGGGGCGGATTGCCTGCACGGTGCCGAGGCTGTCGCGGTGCATGATTTCGCCGTCCAGCAGATACGTGACAGTGGCCAGTCCAATATGCGGGTGCGGGCGCACGTCGAGGCCACGGCCTTCGGTGAAACGGTGCGGGCCCATTTCGTCGAGGAAGACGAAGGGGCCGACCATACGACGCTCCTTGCTGGGCAGGGCGCGGCGGACGACGAACTGGTCGCCCAGGTCGTGGCTGCGGGGGACGACGACAACGTCGATGTTGTCCTGCAGTTCCTCGTGATGGGTGTCGATTTGCATGGTGGGCTCCGTGTCTGGTTTGCGCGGTGAAGTTGATAACGTATTATCTGCCCCATCCGCGCATAACGAAAACGAATTGTTTGCCCTGCCATGATCGAAAAAACTGCATGTTGAAAATCAGCCTGGACGCCCTCCTCACCGTCGACACCATCGCCCGGCGCGGCTCGTTTGCCGGCGCTGCCAAGGAACTGTTCCGCGTCCCTTCGACGATTTCGTACACCATCGCCAAGCTGGAAGAAGACCTGGGCGTGCAGCTGTTCGAGCGCTTCGGCCCGCGCGTCACCTTGACCCACGCCGGCGCGGAGTTGCTCAAGGAAGGCCGCTACCTGCTCAAGGCGGCCGCCGACCTGGAGTCGCGCGTGCGCCGTGTGGCCTCGGGCTGGGAGACAGAGTTTACGATTGCCGTCGATTCGGCCCTGTCGCCAGTGGCGCTATCGCCCGACATCGCCGCGTTCTACGACGCCGCCGACCAGACGCGCCTGCGCATCGTGAAGGAACAATTGTCGGGCACATGGGAAGCGCTGCTCGATCGCCGGGCCGACCTGCTGGTGGGGGCGGCAGGCGACGGCCCCGCGGGCGGCGGTTATTCGGCCGAACCGATCGGGACGATGTCGTTCGTGTTCGTGGTCGCGCCCACGCATGCGCTGGCAGAGGTGACGCATCCGCTCGGCAAGGCCGACCTGGTGGCGCACCGGGCCGTCGCCGTGTCCGACTCCGCGCGCCAGCTGCAGCCGCGCACCATCGGCCTCTTGTTCGGCCAGGACACGATCTCGGTACCCGACATGCAGACCAAGTACTGCATGCAGCGGGCCGGCATCGGCTTCGGCTTCTTGCCGGCGTTGTGGGTACAGGAAGACCTCGCCGTGGGACGGCTGATCAAAAAGGACGTGGAAGAGCCGAAGCCGGATGAAACGCTGTACCTGGCCTGGCGCACGGGAGAAGAGGGAGAAACGCTCAAGTGGTGGCGCCAGCGCTTGCACGCCAGCCCGCCCTTCGAGCGCATGTTGCAGATGGGCCGGCCGGGCGCCTAGAAGCGGACGCTGACGCCAGCCGACGCATACACGCGCGGCGGCGTGGCGCCATGCACGCCGCGGCCGATGGTCGCGTCCAGCTGCACGTCAGGCGTGAGCACATAGGCCACGCCCGTGTCGAGGATGACCTGCTTGCGGCCATGACGCTCTTCGCGCCACTGCATGCCGGCGTCGAGAAACACATTCAGCTGCTTGCTGGCCGCATAGGCGAGCGTGCCGGCCAACAGTGCCGTGTTGAATTGCTGGCCCGCGTCGTCTTCCTGCCGGGCGACGCCGACGTTCGGCGTGACCGACCAGTCCGGGGTCAACGCGATATCGGCCACCAGGCGCACATCCCCCGTCGCCCGGTGCGTCCCGAACGTGTCCGCACCGGAGCGGGGAAACACCCGGGCAATCACGGCCGCACCGGGCGTGCCGGCCTCACCGTTGCCTGACAAATGGTATTTCACACCCAGCGACACGGGCATGGCGCCCGTACTGCGCGCTGCATCCGACTGGTTTTGCCAGCCGAATGTATTGCCCTCGATGCGCGCTTCCCAGTGTTCGTCGATGCCGGCGCGCAGCAATGCCGGCACAGTCGTCAAGCGTTCACGCGTATCGCCGTCGTTTCTCCACTCGCGCTGCAAGCCTGCTTCGACTTGCCAGCGCCCGGCGCCGACGACACCGCTGCCGTCGGCAATGCCGGGACGGTCCGGATTGATGTCATCGGCCCACGCCGGAGCGGCAAGCCCCAGCGCAACCAGCGACACGGCAACCAGGCCGCGGCGCATCAGGCCAGCGCCGGCAGCTTGTCGAGCATTTTATCGAGCGTGACCGGATACTCGCGCACGCGCACGCCGGTGGCGTTGTAGACCGCGTTCGCCACTGCCGCAGCGACGCCGCAAATACCCAGCTCGCCCACGCCCTTGGCCTTCATTGGCGAGGCGGTTGGATCGGTCTCGTCCATGAAGATGACGTCCTGGTGCGGGATGTCGTTGTGCACCGGCACTTCGTAACCGGCGAGGTCGTGGTTGACGAAAAAGCCCAGGCGCGTATCGACTGCCAGCTCTTCCATCAGGGCTGCGCCGACACCCATCGTCATCGCGCCGATGACCTGGCTGCGCGCCGTTTTCGGGTTCAGGATCCGGCCCGCTGCGCAGACGGCCAGCATGCGGCGGATGCGCGTTTCACCCGTCATGGCGTGCACGGCCACTTCGACGAAGTGCGCGCCGAACGTCGACTGCTGAAATTTCTTTTCCAGGTCGCCGTATTCCATCGTGTCTTCGGCCACCACTTCACCAGCTTCGGCAGCCTTGCCCAGGGCAACCCTGGTCGCACCGCTGGAGACCATGCCGTCGACAAACTGCACGTCGCCCGTCAGGTTCAGCTTTTGCGCCACGGCGTCACGCAGCTTGACGCACGCAGCGTACACGCCGGCGGTCGAGCTGTTGGCGCCCCACTGGCCGCCCGAACCGGACGAGACCGGGAACTTGGAGTCGCCCAGCTTCACGACAACCTTGTCGATCGTGACGCCCATCATTTCGGCAGCGGTCTGCGCGATGATGGAGTACGAACCGGTACCGATATCGGTCATGTCGGTCTCGACCGTCACGATGCCGGAACTGGCCAGGCGCACGCGGGCGCCCGATTTCATGTTCATGTTGTTGCGGAACGCGGCCGCGACTCCCATGCCGATCAGCCAGTCGCCTTCACGGACCTTGGCCGGCTCGGCGTTGCGCTTGCTCCAGCCGAAACGATCCGCACCGAGGCGCATGCATTCGTTCAGCTTGCGCTGCGAAAACGGACGGCTCGGCTTTTCCGGGTCAACCTTGGTGTCGTTTATCGCGCGAAACGCGATCGGATCCATTTTCAGCTTTTCCGCCATCTCGTCCATGGCGATTTCCAGCGCCATCAGGCCAGGGGCTTCACCCGGTGCGCGCATGGCGTTGCCTTCTGGCAGGTCCAGTACGGCCAGGCGCATCGCCGTCATGCGGTTCGCGCCGGCGTACAGCAGGCGCGTCTGCAGCACGGCCGTCTCCGGGCCACCGCCAGGCAAGTCGCCCGACCAGCTTTCATGGCCGATGGCCGTGATCTTGCCGTCGCGAGTGGCGCCGATGCGCAGGCGCTGCAGCGTGGCCGGACGGTGCGTGGCGTTGTTCATCATCATCGGACGGGCCAGCGCGACTTTCACCGGACGCTTGGCTGCTTTCGCGCCCAGCGCTGCCATGATGGCATCGGCGCGCACGAACAGCTTGCCGCCGAAACCGCCGCCAATGTACGGCGACATCATGTGCACGTTTTCCTTCGGGATGCCGAGGGTCCTGGCCACATCGCCCACGCCCCAGTCGATCATCTGGTTCGATGTCCACAGCGTCAGCTTGTCGCCTTCCCACGATGCGATCGATGCATGCGGCTCCATCATCGCGTGCGAGTGGTCCGGCGTGGTGTAATTGGTGTCGAGCTTGACCGGTGCGCTGGTGTAGGCTTTGGAGAAATCGCCCACGGCCGTATCCGGCTTGTCTTCCTTCTTCGGCTTGACGGCCGAACCCTTGGCGGCGTGCAGGTCGAACGCGCCCTTTTCCTTGGCGTACGACACTTTGACCAGATGGGCGGCGGCACGTGCCTGCTCGAACGTTTCAGCCACGACCACGGCCACGGCCTGGTGATAGTGCTGCACGTCCGGGCCGGCCAGCAGCTTGGCGGTATTCATCTTGCCCTTGCCCAGTTTGCCGGCGTTCTCCGTCGTGACAATGGCGATGACGCCCGGGGCACGGCGCGCAGCCGCACTGTCGATGGACGTGATCTTGCCCTTCGCAATGCCGGCGTGGACGACGAAACCGTAGGCGGCCTTCGGCTCCTCTTTGTTGCGCTCGTAAGCGTAGGGCGCGGTGCCCGTGACTTTCATCGGGCCGTCGATGCGATCAAACGGCTTGCCAACGACCTTCAACTGGTCGATGGGATTGGTGGTTGCGGGGGTATCGAATTTCATGCTTGGCCTTTCTTCGCCTGGCTGATGACGGCGGCCAGCGTGCGCTGAACCAGGGTCACCTTGAATGCATTTTCCTCAGTCGGCTTGGCGCCGGCCAGCAACTGGTCGGCGACCGCCTTGGCGCCCTGCGGCATGTTCGCTTCTGCCGCTTCCACGCGCCATGGCTTGTGCGCCACGCCGCCCACGGCAACGCGGCCCGTGCCATCCTTCTGGATGACGGCGGCGACGGAGATCAGCGCGAACGCGTACGACGAACGGTCGCGCACCTTGTGATAGATGTGCACGCCGCCGATTGGTTTCGGCAACGTTACGGCCGTGATCAGTTCGCCCGGCATCAGCGCCGTTTCGATGTGCGGCGTGTTGCCTGGCAGGCGATGGAAGTCCGCAATGGGGATCACGCGCTTGGCGCCATTCGGGGCCACGGTTTCCACCGACGCGTCGAGCAGGCGCATGGCCACGGCCATGTCGCCCGGATAGGTGGCGATGCAGGAATCCGACACGCCGATGACGGCCAGCTGGCGCGTATAGCCGCCGATGGCCGAGCAGCCGCTGCCCGGGACGCGCTTGTTGCACGGCATATTGGTATCGTAAAAATACGAGCAACGGGTACGCTGCAGCAGGTTGCCGGCAGTCGTCGCCTTGTTGCGCAGCTGGGCCGATGCGCCGGCCAGGATTGCGCGCGACAGGACGCCGTAGTCTTTACGGACACGCGCGTCGGAAGCCAGGTCGGTGTTGGTGACCAAAGCGCCGATGCGCAGGCCGCCTTCAGGCGTCGCTTCGATTTTTTTCAGCGCGAGATGGTTGACGTCGACCAGTGCGGCCGGCGTTTCGATCTCCAGCTTCATCAGGTCGAGCAGGTTGGTGCCGCCGGCGATGAATTTGGCTTGCTGGGTGCGGCCGACCAAAGCTGCGGCGTCCGCTGGCACGGTGGCCTTCTGGTAAGTAAAGGCTCTCATGCTTTGCTCCCGGCGACTTCCGAAATGGCATCGATGATGTTCGAATAGGCGCCACAGCGGCAGATGTTGCCACTCATGCGCTCACGCAGTTCGGCGGCGGACAGCAGCGGTTTTTCGGTCAGGCTGCCGGTCACGTGGCTCGGGATGCCCTGCTTGATTTCTTCCAGCACTGCCACGGCCGAACAGATCTGGCCGGGCGTGCAGTAGCCGCACTGGAAACCGTCGTGCTTGACGAACGCGGCTTGCATCGGGTGCAGCTTGTCCGGGGTACCCAGGCCTTCGATGGTGGTGACGCTGGAACCCTCGTGCATCACGGCCAGCGACAGGCAGGAATTGATGCGGCGGCCGTCGACGATGACGGTGCAGGCGCCGCATTGGCCATGGTCGCAGCCCTTCTTGGTGCCGGTCATGTGCAGGTTTTCACGCAGCACGTCGAGCAAGGTGGTGCGGGTATCGACGTCCAGCGATTCGGTCTTGCCATTGACTTTCAGCGACAATTTGGCCATGACGGGTGGCTGCGCGGCAGCTTGTGGGGTTGGCAAGGCGGCGGTCTGGGCAGCAGCCAGGCCGGGCACGGACGCAGCGGCGGTGGACACGGCGCCGGCGATCAGGACATCGCGCCTTGTTAATTTCATATCGCCGAGTTGGCTGAGCGGGTTCATGTCATTCATGAGGTTTCTTTCCTTGTTCGGGGTCGGCGGGAGGCTGACAGTGAAGATGGCGTTGGTGGTGCGGAAATCAGAATCGAGCAAACTGGATCGCCTCCCCGACCGGGTACGGTTGATCTGCCTGCTTCCATATACGTCGTCTTATCTTAAATCATTCTGGACAAACGATTAACACGGTTGAAAAGCATTCTCTTATGCGCCCTGTTCATTAGTGCGACGTCATATTGATGGTGATATTCGATCAGCGCCGGCCGGTAGCACTACCTGCGAGAGCATGCCGCGCCAGCGCAATGGCGTGAAGTAGACGAAGGGTTACCTGGTCTTCGCGAACGGCGTGACGGCCGGCCAGGTCACTTTGACCGGCGTGACATCCAGGCGCATCCGGTACACCGAATATGCTTCCGACGTGGCCGATTCATAGCCCTCGGTGTCCGGCGCGCGGCGCAGCACGAACGAAAACCCGGGCGCGGCAGGATTGGCGTCGGGCCCGCCGAATGCCAGCCCGGTCGCCGTTGGCTGTGCGCTGTCGACCAGTTGGCTCATCAGGTCGACCAGCGTCGTGTTGCCCAGGATATCGGCCGAGAACAGCGGCGCGCGGTTGCCAGGCTTTAAGGGATCGACCTTGCCGTCGACCTTGTCGAGCGACGGCGTCATGACGCCCGTCGCGATGTTGATGCGGTCGCCATGGTCGAGGTAGCTGATGCTGGCGTTGCGGATGTTGAACGCGCCAAGCTTGGAGTCGCTGTTCGCCTGGGCCAGGTCGAACCAGATCGCGCCCTTGTAGCCGATGACTTCGGCGTCGCGGTCCGGCCCCACGACGACGGCCGTGTTTTCGTCGATCCCCAGGCCCTTCCTGTACGATTTCTTGAGCATGGCCGGCAGCATGCGCGCGAAGCGCCCGCGGATGATCAGGTGCTGGTCGACGAACACATCCTTGCCAATGAAACCCAGGCCCGGCGCCAGTTCGTTGCCGTCTCGTACGCCGTTCTGCAAAACGGACAAGGTGGTGCCGGCATTGTCGAACATGGTGCTGCTCATGATGGCCGCACCGGCGCTGGCGCCGGCCACGACGCCGCCGCGTCGGTACAACTGCCAGATCGCGTCGAGCACCTTCGAATTGGTGCCGTCGACGTTGCGCATGGCCGCCGTGATGCGGGCCTGGTCGCCGCCGATGAAATAAACGCCACCGGCGTTGTTGACGGCGGCCACGTTGGCCGGATCGTTGGCGGCCGCATGCACGTCGCCGGGCAGGCGCGGCGCCACCGGCAACAGGAAAGCCTGCGCGCCGTGCTGGTTCAGGTGGCTGACCACGCGGCCACCCGAACCAAGCGGGTTGCCGGCCGCAGCCGGGACGACGGCGATGCGCGCGCCCTCCCCCCCGGCCAGGTTGACAATGCGCTGCCACACGGCAGCGTTGTCGGCCCGCAGCGCGCCGCCGACAATCACGAGCGAACCCTCGGCGTGGGCGCCAACACTGGCAAGTATCAAAACCAGGCAAACCAGGGGGCGAAACAGGCGGGTGCGCAGCAGCATGAGGGTATCCATTTGTCAAAAAAGCAGGGCGAAGCTTACCTGAAATGGGCTTTTTTGCCCGGCACCGGTCGAATTTTGCGAAGTTGCCTTATCGATTGTGTAAGATTGCTGTTCATTCCCAGCATCAACTTCACCTGCAAAGCTGCCATGCGAAAACTGCGTCTTCCGAATACGTTTGTCCTGCTGTTTGCCATCCTGGCGCTGATCGCGCTGTCGACCTGGCTGGTCCCCGGCGGCAAGTACGATATGCAGATGGTGAACGGCAAATCCGTCGTCAACCCCGATACCTTCCACTACGTTGCCAGCAATCCGCAGGGGCCGGTCGCGTTGATGATGGCGCCCATCAAGGGTTTTGTGGAAGCAGCGGAGATCATCGGTTTCATTTTGATCGTCGGCGGCGCGTTTGCCGTGCTGGCCGCCACCGAAGCCGTCGAATCGATGATCAAGACCATCGCCAGGGCCCACACCCGCTCGGCGTTCGTGCGGGCGGCGCTCATTCCCGTGTTCGTGACTTTGTTCTCCCTGGGCGGCGCGACGTTCGGCATGAGCGAGGAAGCGATTCCCTTTGTGCTGATTTTCGTTCCGCTTGCGCTGGCCCTGGGCTACGACTCGATTACGGGGGTATCGATTCCCTTCCTCGGCTCGCAGGTGGGGTTTGGCGCGGCGTTCCTGAACCCGTTCAACGTCGGCATCGCGCAGAAGATCGCCGGCGTGCAGCCGTTTTCCGGTATCGGCTACCGCCTGATCTGCTGGGCGATCGCCACCGTGGCGACCGTGCTGTTCCTGATGTGGTGGGCGGCGCGCGTGAAAGCCGACCCGACCCGCAGCCCGACCTACGCGCTCGACTGCGAACTGCGCGCCGCGCACCAGGACAATCCCGTCGCGTTCGCCGGCATGACGCGCACCCACACCGCGATCCTGGCGATTTTCGCGCTGTCGCTGGTGGGGATGGTGATCGGCGTGGTCCACTTCAGCTGGGGCGTGGCCGAAATCGCGGCCCTGTTCCTGACCATGGCCATCGTCATCGGCCTGGTGGGCCGGCTCGACTCGGACCGCTTCGTCGCCGCCTTTTCCAGCGGCGCCAAGGACCTCGTCAACACGGCGCTGGTGATTGCCCTGGCCCGCGGCACCGTAATCCTGGCGCGCGACGCCAACATCATCGACACCATGCTGCACAGCCTGCTGCCACTGGTGCAATCGTCCAGCCCCATCTTCGCCGCCTGGAAAATGTACGGCATCCAGAGCGTAATCAACTTCTTCATCCACTCCGGCACCGGCCAGGCCGCGCTGACCATGCCCATCATGGCGCCACTGGCCGACCTGGTAGGCGTGACGCGCCAGACCGCGATCCTGGCCTACCAGTTCAGCGAATTTTCCACGCCAATGCTGCCGACCTCCGGCATCACCATCGGCGTGCTGGCCCTGGCCCGCATCCCCTGGCTGACTTGGGCCAAGTGGATGGTGCCGCTGCAACTGATTTACGTGGTGCTGTCGCTGGCGATGCTGGTGCCGGCATGCCTGATGCACTGGCAATAGACCGTTCGCGATGCGCCCATCCATGCAGGCGGCCAGACATCGTTTCGCAGTACCCACAACGTCGGGGTCAGGTCTGCCAATCTGTCAATTTTGAACTTTTTTGCAAACGAAAAGTTCCCGAATGACGTAATGGCAGACCTGACCCCGGTGCTGCTGTTCGGGGTCAGGTCTGCCAATCT
>Ga0247814_10001199_pt1 | contig 15875 bp, 11 predicted proteins | sample UWRJL179409R1_FD_179947 | JGI IMG/M metagenome (GOLD analysis project Ga0247814, IMG submission 179947) | Plant litter microbial communities from Arlington Agricultural Research Station in Wisconsin, United States - UWRJ-L179-409R-1 | ecosystem: Environmental > Terrestrial > Plant litter >...
CTGCAGTTACTTTAGGTTTAGCTATCATAGGTAAGTTCCCCTGGGCAGATGTGCCAATGTATATTTCAGCTCAATTTCTGGGCGGCTGTATGGGTGCATTCCTGGTTTGGGTAATGTACCTCGATCACTTTAAACGTACGACTTCGCAGAGTACTATTCTGGGTGTGTTCAGTACAATTCCTGCGATCCGCAATTATGCATCTAATATGGTCAGTGAGATTGTCGGTACTTTCGTGCTGATCTTTACCATTTTTTATATTACAGGAGCAGAGATTACGCCGACCAAAGTGCCGGTAGGTCTGGGTTCTGTAGGTGCTATTCCGGTAGCATTCCTGGTATGGGTTATTGGTTTGTCGCTCGGCGGAACCACCGGATATGCAACCAACCCCGTGCGCGATCTGGCGCCAAGGCTAATGCATGCCATTCTGCCAATCAAAGGTAAGGGCAGCAGCGACTGGGCCTATTCGTGGGTACCTGTATTAGGTCCGCTGATCGGTTCTGGAATCGCCGCACTGATTTATCTTCAACTACATTAACCGCGGGAGAATAAACATTCTCCCCTAAAAAAAATATTATGAAAGCCATCTATAAAGGCAGCCTTCTGGCTGCACTAGGGCTATGCCTTTGCCTGAATCTTAAGGCTCAGGATACCACAGCAAGAAAGACAGATACTATTCCGGTTAAAAAATATCGTCCCTATAATGTAAACCTGCAACTGCGAAATCTATATATCTGGCGTGGTTTCAGGGTTTCCAATAGTCCGATTACTGATGTGGATATGCATTATACCACACGTGATGGTAGTTTTTCTGCCGGATTATGGGGAGGAGCCGGACTTAATGGTGAATACAGGGAGTTTGACTACTATGTAAGTTATGCAAAAAAGGGCTGGAGCTTCTCGGTATGGGATATCAATAACTTTACAGATTTTCCAAATGCAAAACTTTTTGATTACAACAGAGATAGCACTTCGCATTTTATCGACGTTTCTGCGGCGTACCAGTTTGGTAAAGCATTTCCTTTGAGCATTAACTGGAGCACGATTGTTCAGGGGCGCGATACACATGTGAAGAGTGATGGACAGCTGGGAAATAACTATTCCAATTATGTGCAGCTTGATTATAAATTATGGGAAGAAGGAACCACCAACCTCCATGTGTATGTGGCTGGCGGCTTTGCTTTTGGCAGGGACAAGAACTTTTATGGGGATAAACCGAACATCGTTAATACAGGTTTAACGCTGAATAAGGAATTGGTACTGTTTAATCACCATATGCCCGTGGCGGCGACAGCAATGTTTAGTCCGGAACACAATCATGGTGCTATACAGCTGATCATCAATGCTTTTTAAGTAGATTTTGATTCCTTTCAGGCCGGCTTTAGAGAAGATCTGAAGCCGGCCTTTTGATGTACTTAATTTCTTGACATCTTAATGAATTATGCAGGTAAAGAGCTTAAATGAGTTCAGTATCTTTGTGACAGATACGTTTTTAAAATGAATAAGATTGAAGTTTATACAGAGAGCATTACGCGACTGATTTTTAATTTTTTGCCGAGCCTGGTGATGTCGGTAGTTACCCTTTTAGTCGGACTCTGGCTGATTAAAAAATTCGTGAAATTTCTTCATGGACGTTTTCGTCGTAACGAAGTAGAGATCTCTCTGAGTGAGTTCCTGCTGAGTATTGTGAATGTTTCCTTATATGTGCTGCTGATTATCTGCTGTGCTTCAATGATCGGGATACAGACCACCTCATTCGTAGCGGTATTAGGTGCCGCAGGTTTGGCAGTGGGGCTGGCCCTGCAGGGTAGTCTCTCTAATTTTGCCGGTGGAGTGCTAATTTTACTGTTTAAGCCGTTTAAAGTAGGCCATAACATCAGCTCCAGCAATAATGTCTCAGGTACAGTCTTAAAAATCGACATTTTATACACTACCTTAAAAGCAGGTAATGGGACAACCATTTATGCGCCAAATGGCCCACTGGCCAATGCGGTGATCAATAATGTGTCTGACAATGACATTCGTCAGGCAGAATATAAAATCAGTCTTTCTTACGATACCAACATTGATTCTGCACGTAAAACAATCCTTGCTGTGCTGGAAAATGATGCGCTGGTTTTGAAAGATCCAAAGCCGGTTGTTCTGGTAGGGTCGCTTACCGATAGTGCGATTGTGCTGCTGGTGAGAGCTTGGGCGACCAATACAACATTCTGGACTGCCTACCATGCCAATTACGAAAAGATCATCGAAGCACTGACAGCAAATGACATTAAGCTGCCAGATACCAAACAGGACATAAATATAGTTAACAATCCATTGAAATTGGGATAAAGGACGCGAAATGAACGAAGATTTTTACCAGCATATCTATCAGAAGCAAGAGCACATTGAGCCTGTCCCTTCCAATAGGGAGATTGCAGAATGGGCCATTAACTTGCTGAACCTGATTTATCCTGAAAGGTTAACCAGGGCTGAATACACGCTAGAGGAGATCAGGAAGATGTTTGCCGACTCAGAACAAGGTTTGCTATATATTCTTTCGTCTACCAAAGCTTGTATCGGATGTGAAAACGAATTGATTGCTGCATCATTTTACCAGGATCTGCCGGAATTGTACCGGAAAATGAATACCGATATCAGTGCTACGCTGAGTGGTGATCCTGCTGCGAAAAGTGAGTTCGAAATTATACGTACCTACCCGGGTTTCCTCGCTATCTGCTTTTATAGAATCGCACATCAACTGTTATTACTCCAGGTGCCTTTGATCCCAAGATTTTTAACGGAGTATGCACATTCAGTAACGGGGATTGATATCCACCCTGGGGCAAGAATAGGAGAGTATCTTTTTATCGATCATGGAACTGGTATTGTTATTGGGGAAACTACCGAAATTGGGAATTATGTTAAATTGTACCAGGGCGTTACGCTTGGGGCATTGAGTGTAGAAAAATATATGGCTGATAGGAAGAGGCATCCCACCATCGGTGACCATGTGATTATTTATTCTGGTGCAACCATACTGGGCGGTGATACTTTTATTGGGGAGCATTGTATTATTGGTGGGAATGTATGGCTGACCAAGAGCGTGTTAGCCGGTTCTACGGTATATCACCAGTCGGCCATGAAAGTTATAGAGACAAAGAAATAGACAAGAAATGGGAAATTTGATCGCATGTATAGGAAATACGCCACTGGTAGAAATTGAGCAGTTGAATCCAAATCCTGATGTTAAGATTTTTGCTAAGCTGGAAGGCAACAATCCCGGGGGAAGCGTAAAAGACAGGGCTGCTTTGAATATGATCCGTAGTGCGATAGAGCGCGGAGATGTAGGAAAAGGGTCTAAGTTAATTGAAGCTACGAGTGGAAATACAGGAATTGCATTAGCTATGATTGCTGCCATTTATCAGCTTGACATTGAGTTGGTAATGCCCTCTAATTCTACAAGAGAGCGTACTTTGACAATGGAAGCTTTTGGTGCAAAAGTAACTTTGCTGGACTCTATAGAGATCTGCAGGGACTATGCTGAAGAAAAAAGTACTGAGCCCGGGTATTTCCTGCTGGATCAGTTTTCAAATCCTGATAATTACCTGGCACATTATAAGACAACTGGTCCGGAAATCTGGCGTGATACGGATGGGCAGATTACTCATTTTGTAAGTTCAATGGGGACCACAGGAAGTATTATGGGGAACTCTATGTACCTAAAAGAGAAAAATCCTGACATACAGATTATAGGTTGCCAGCCTACGGAAGAATCATCAATTCCTGGCATCAGGAGATGGCCGGCGGCCTATCTTCCTAAGATATTTGATCCGTCCAGAGTTAACAGGATAATGGATGTATCGCAGGATGAGGCGGGTGAATATGCGAGAAAGATGGCTCGTACTGAAGGGATTTTTGCTGGAATGAGCAGTGGCGGTGCGCTGGCATGTGCATTGAAATTAGCAGCCGAGCTCAGTTCTGGTGTCATTGTTTTTATTGCCTGCGATCGCGGTGACCGGTATTTGAGCAGCGATTTATTTATTAATAAATAATAGGATGAAACCAACTGTTAGTATAGAATACTGTCCTAAATGTGGATGGATGCTGAGAGCGGCGTATATGGCGCAGGAGTTATTGACTACTTTCAATGATGACGTTCATGGTGTATTGTTACAACCCAGTGAGACTGGTGGAGCCTATATTGTACGTGTCGACGGTGTTATTGTGTTTGACCGGAAAGCACATAGCCGTTTTCCAGAAGTTAAGGAGTTGAAGCAGATCATCAGAGATGTGGTTAGTCCCGAAAAAGGTCTGGGTCATTCTGATAAGACTATTTAAACCTGATATTTTTAGATATTTCTGTTGAAATAAATAAAATGTTAGCTTATTATTAATAAACAGCACTTTAACTTCATTTGTCAACCAGACTTTCACTTTTTATTCGTTATTTAGGGCTGAAATATTATTTATGGTGAATTTAATAGTTTAACTATTACTGTCGTCTGTGAATTAGACCTGATAACAATGAGAAAAATAACTTATAACTGGGAGGTTTTAGCAATTACCAGGTTTTATCTAGCAATGGTTGTACTTTTTAGTCATCTTCCTGCTACATTAATGAATGATACTTCAAGACCCTGGTATGGTAGGCTAGGTGCTTTTGAAGCAGTTTTGGGTTTTCTTTTAATCAGTGGTCTCTCTATTGGGATGTCCATACAAAGAAATCAGGATTCCTATTTTAAGAGAAGACTGCAAAGAATTTATCCAGTTTATCTGGTCAGCATAGTTATTCATTACTTGGTTGTACAGGATCAGATAACAACGGAGTTTGTTGTTCTACTGGTGTTGAATTTACTCTTTCTGAATCAGATTTTCACTACACTCTCTTATGTGATAGTCGCCTGGAGTTTATCCCTTGAGGTTTGGTTGTATGCACTTGCACCTTATTTATACAGGCTTTCTTTTAAAGCGCTGATGGTTATTATCTATATTTCATTTGTTGCTTTTTTAATTCATATTGCTGGCCGGACACTCTTTCACTGGCCATATTATGCCGGAGTTTCTGCAGGACTTAATTTAATCGTACTTGGTTTCATTTGGGTAGCAGGATTTGTTTATTCCATATATCCTGAAAAAAGGAAATTCATGGCTATTAATGTCGCCATTTTTTTTGCCAGTTATTTTGGTCTTACTCTACTGATAGAGTTGCTTCATCAGGTTAAGCATCATGAGGCAGGTGATTTTATTAATCATGATCTGATTTATTATACGTTGCAACTGCTGACACTTGCAATAGTTTTCGTGGTTGTATTCTATAACCATAAGGTTACTTATTTATCCCTCAATACTAAAAAGGTATTTAACGTTCTTGGGAACATCTCTTATCCGCTTTATCTTACCCATCGTTCAGTATTTATGTTCTTACATAAATATAATATCCACAATATTGGTCTCGGTGTATTTGCTACGCTGTTTATAGCTTGGCTGGTTTATGTATTGTTCGATTTTTACAGTAAAAAGAGACCTCTGGCCAAAACACCCGTTGCTGCATAATATGTTGTACGCGATAATTGCTACAGGGATACCAATAAGGCCGGCTAATGATAAAAATTCTTAATACTTTTGAAGGGAAACCTCATCAGCATAATTAAGAATTGATCGAATAATGGCGGAAATCAAAAGGCAGCGTGTTACCAGGGCAGATGGTAAAGCGATTAATCTTGTTCAAAGAAGAGGGCACTTATCTTATTGTTATAATGCCTGCTGCTGTGGAAGAACAGACAGGGGTTATAGCGCTGTTCCGGTAGACCTTTATAAAAGTGAGTGGCTGCGCCGCAAATTACGGAATGTAGTGCACATGACTAAAGGTGGCTGTCTCGGACCATGTACACTGGCAAATGTGGTTACACTGTTATTTGACGGACATTCTGTGTGGTTTCATTCTATCAATAGCGACTGGCAGGTAACGGCCATTTTTGATTATATAGAGGGTATGGTTGTTGCTGACCGCTTTCAAATACCACCGGCTGAACTCAATGAGTATGTGTTTCAGTTTTATACCTGGAAAGGAACTGAGGCTCCTTCACTCTCCAGTGCGGCAGATCAGGCCAAAGAAGGAATTGTTTTCCTAAGCCATGCGGATACAGACTTATTGACGCTTCACCGCGCTATCCAGTCGCTGCCACCAGATTTCCCCCGGACATTAGGCATAAATCTGCTCGCTGTAAAAAGTGAAGCACATATGGCTCAGCTGCTGGATAGGGAAATTGCAGGTGCTAAAATTATTATACTCAGGATATTAGGCAGGCCGAGCAGTATACCCGGCTTTAGTGAACTGGTGCAACGTGCACAACAGCAAGGTCAGCATTTGATTATTGTAAGTGGCACGAGCGACTTTAACCCGGAATATGCAGCAGCTTCTACTGTGACACCTGCCATTTTGCAGGAAACATTAGATTACCTGGATGCGGGCGGTCACGTTAATCTGGTATCCCTGCTTCATTTTTTATCCGATCAATTACTGCTGACCGGTTTTGGTTTTGATGCGCCTGTTATACTGCCGCAACATGGGATCTACCATCCCGATCTGCCTGAAAATGCCAGTCTGCAGGATTGGTATTTAAAAAGTAATCCGGCTTTTCCAAACGTAGGGATCACATTTTACAGGGCACATTATATCAGTGGGAACACCGCTTTTATAGATGCTTTGATCAGATCTCTCGAAGACCGCGATTTAAATGTTCTTCCGGTATTTACTGCTTCACTAAAAGCTAATGATGAGGTGACAGGATGGCCTGCTGCATTCCAGTTTTTCGGGGCAGAGGGACTGGTCAATATCGATGTGCTGATTAATACTGTTTCTTTCGCCATGCAAGATGCCAATGCGGCAAATTCGGGTGAAAGTATACTCAATAAATTAAATGTTCCCATTTTACAGGCCATTGCCAGTGGTATGGGCCGTGGTTCATGGGAATCATCAAAACGTGGGCTGAACCCATTAGATACTGCAATGAATGTCGCCATTCCCGAATTTGACGGCAGAATTATCACCGTGCCCATCTCTTTCAAAGAGAAAGGCAGGGATGCGAAAGGGTATGAAGCACTGGAAGATCGGGTAGAGCGTGTAGCCGGACTTGCGGTTCGCTTTTCGCGCTTAAAGCAATTACCCAACCGGGCAAAAAAAGTGGCTTTTATTTTTACGAATTCCAGCAGTAAAGCATCACAGGTAGGCAATGCAGTCGGACTCGATGCGCCGGAATCACTGATGGCTATTTTGCAGGCCATGCAGGGTGAAGGTTACCAGATCAGCGATCTTCCGTCGTCGGGCACGCAGTTGATTCATGACCTTATCAACAGGTGTTCTTACGATGAAAGTTACCTGACTCCACAACAATTATTAGCTGCCATAGGTCGCGTTTCATTTGAGCAGTACACCGGTTGGTTTAAAGAGCTGCCCATCCACATGCAACAAAATATGGAGAAACAGTGGGGAGCCGCTCCGGGAAAATCTTATGTACATGACGGTCATATCTCTTTCGCAGGTATTGAATTTGGAAACGCACTGGTCGCGCTCCAGCCTCCGCGGGGTTACGGTATGGATCCCGATGCAATATACCATCAGCCGGATCTGGCACCAACACACCACTACCACGCTTTTTACCGCTGGCTGAGAACTGATTGGGGTGCAGATGCCATTGTTCATGTGGGTAAACACGGTACACTGGAATGGTTACCCGGAAAAAGTATCGGTCTGTCAGAAAATTGCTTTCCAGATGCTTTCCTCGCCGATATGCCTCTGTTCTATCCTTTTATTATCAATGATCCAGGTGAAGGGTCACAAGCTAAAAGAAGAGCACATGCAGTGGTAGTAGATCATCTTACTCCGGCTATGACTTCGGCAGATAGTTATGGGGAACTGGCCTTGCTTACCCAATTGGTAGATGAATATTACCAGGTAGAAACACTGGATCCTTCAAAATTACCTTTACTGCAGCAGCAGATATGGACGCTGATCAAACAGACAAATCTGGATAAAGATCTTTCAGCCATGCTGAAGCGTGATCATGGAGATCATGTGCATGAATGGGATGATGAAATGACTCCAGAGGGTGTTCCTGTGAGTATTACAGAAATGGACGGTAAAGATATTGCCCATTTGATAGAAGATATAGACGGTTACTTGTGTGAATTGGGTGCTGCGCAGATCAGGAATGGATTGCATACCCTCGGTTTGGCGCCGACAGGCACAGCTTTAATAGATATGCTGGCTTCACTCACGCGTCTTTCAAATATTGGCGTACCCGGTCTTGCCGCTGAAGTTGCTGCACTTTTTGGTTTCGAGATCAATGAGCTTCTCGATCAGAAAGGACAACGCATGACCGCAGTACCACAGCTTTTGATTCATTTGGCTGGTCGCCCGCTAGTCACGGCTACCGATGTGATAGAAGTGCTGAATGAATTGATCAACCATCTGCTTCAGCTCATGCATAAATATCACTTCAACCGGAAAATGATTGATCAGGCATTTTATGAGACATTTTCTATCGTTTCTACGGTGGAAACCGGAGGAGGTATTCTTAAAGTGTTACACTATATCTGTGATTCCTTATTGCCAAATCTGGGGCACACTTACGATGAAATCAGTAATCTGCTGCATGGATTGTCCGGTGGATATATCCCTGCCGGACCGAGCGGGGCACCTACCCGTGGGATGGCACATATTCTCCCTACAGGGCGTAATTTTTACAGTGTTGACCCGCGCGCTTTACCTTCACAGGCCGCATGGCATGTCGGCCAGCAATTAGCGCGCGAAGTGCTGGAGCGTCACCTGAAAGAAAAAGGTTTTTATCCTAAGAGTGTCGCCATAAGCATCTGGGGAACCAGCGCCATGCGCACGCAAGGGGATGATGTAGCAGAAATTCTTGCTTTAATGGGCGTAAGACCAATATGGCAGGCCGAGAGCAGGAGAGTTAACGGTCTGGAACTGATTTCGCTGGAAGAGCTTGGACGGCCGAGGATAGATGTCACCACCCGCATCAGCGGCTTTTTCAGAGATGCTTTTCCGCACCTCATTGAACTGATCGATAATGCAGTACAACTGGTTATCGCTGCGGATGAGCCTGAAGAGGAGAACTTTATAAGACAGCATTATTTAAAAGATTTAGCTGAGCTTCAATCAGAAGACCTTTCCATAGAACAAGCAGAGGAAAAGGCGGCCTACAGGATTTTCGGTTCTCCTCCCGGAGCATACGGAGCCGGTATACTCGAACTGATTCAGGAAAGAAACTGGGAGTCTGAGGCTGATTTTGCGGCTGCCTATATCAACTGGGGTGGTTATGCCTATACCAGCAGCGTGAACGGAGTTGATGCGAGGACTGAATTTAAAAAGAGACTTTCCGGTGTGGAAGTTGCCCTCCATAACCAGGACAACAGGGAACATGATATCTTTGACAGTGATGACTACCTGCAATTCCATGGTGGAATGATTGCTTCTATACGGAGCCTGACTGGAAAACAACCCAGAAGTTACTTCGGTGATACACAGAATCCCAACAGGGCAACGGTGCGGGATCTGAAAGAAGAAGTGCTGCGTGTTTTCCGGTCGAGAGTTGTTAACCCTAAGTGGTTGGATGGCATCAAAAAACATGGATACAAGGGCGGGCTGGAATTAACCACTACCGTAGATTATATGTTCGGTTATGATGCGACTGCAAAGGTGATGGATGACTGGATGTATGATCAGATCGCAGAGACCTATGCCTTAGATAAAGGTATGCAGGAGTTTTTAAATGAAAACAATCCCTGGGCACTGCAAGCCATTACTGAGCGATTGCTTGAGGCTGCAAAAAGAGAAATGTGGGCGGCACCAGCAGCCGTGCTTGATGCCCTGAAACAGCTGTACCTTGAAAGTGAAACATTATTAGAAGAACGGAATGAAGTTGAATAACACCAGCATAAATTATCCATTTGTGGCCATAGTAGGGCAGGAAAAGCTGAAAAAGGCTTTGCTTTTATGTGCTGTCAATCCTGCTATTGGCGGAATCCTGATCCAGGGAGACAAAGGAACAGCAAAAAGTACTGCTGCCCGTGCACTTGCGGAGGTAATGCCTGCAATGGAACAAGGGAAAGTTCCCTTTATTACCTTGCCCTTGGGTGCTACTGAAGAAAGGGTGATCGGTAGTCTTGATCTGGAAGCTGTGCTGGTAGATAAAAAGAAGAAGTTTCAGCCCGGCCTGCTCTCGGCAGTGCATCAGGGTATTCTATATATTGATGAAGTAAACCTGTTGTCTGATCATTTGGTGGATGTGCTGCTGGACGTTGCTGCTTCAGGGGAAAATATAATTGAAAGGGAAGGATTATCACTTAGCCATCCATCCAGGTTTACGCTGATTGGTACGATGAATCCTGAAGAGGGGCAACTGCGACCGCAGTTTCTGGACAGGTTTGGTTTAATGGTGCAGGTGGATGCTCCGGCTGATATTGCAGAACGGACAGAAGTTGTGCGCCGCCGGATTGCTTTTGAAGCAGACCCTGTTCTTTTTGCCCAGCGCTGGATACTGCAGCAGGAAAATCTGCAGCAACAAATTTTGCAAGCTAAACTGTTATTACCGGAGGTTATTCTGGACGATGACCTGCTCACTTTAATTAGTCAGCTGACTACGGAACTGAATGTGAAAAGTCTGCGTGCAGATATTGTGATGTATAAAACCGCCATTACGCTCGCTGCTTTTGATCTTCGTAAACAAGTGACTGAGGAGGATATAAAAATGGCAGCAGAGTTGGCATTACCCCATAGAAGCAAGAAGAAGTCTGGTTCACCACCGGCATCACCACCCCCATTGTCGCAACCGACTCAAAACCAAAAACAGCAAGCTGATGAGAAAGATGACGATCCGGGAAAAAGAAATGAACAATCGCAGGGGGCTGCAGATCAGCATCAGCCTCAGGCAGGCGATGAACAGATCTTTGAAAGCAGTATGCCAAAGGCTTTGCCAAAAATTGAAGTCGCCAAGGTAAAAATGCCCGGGGAGCCAAAGGCAGGTAGAAGGAGCATCACTGACACCCTGAAAATTGGCGCTTACACGAGTGCGGAACGAGTGGCAAACACCAGTGATATTGCTATAGACGCTACTGTGATCCATGCTATATTACGCGATCCGGAGCAGTTTGAGATTGCTGCGGGGGATTTGCATCAGAAGAAGCGCGCAGGTAAAATGAGCAACTTAATTCTCTTCATTGTAGATGCTTCTGGTTCGATGGCGGCGCGTAAGAGGATGGAGGCCGTTAAGGGAACGGTGCTGAGTTTGCTGACAGAAGCTTATGAAAAACGTGATACCGTTGGCGTGATTGCATTCAGAGGGATAGAAGCCCAGGTATTGTTGCAGCCGACTAAAAGTACAGATCTCGCTGAGGAAGCAATGAGAAATCTGCCTACAGGAGGAAGGACGCCCTTGCCTCATGCTTTGCACACGGCTATCCAGTTGTTGAATACATTTGATGCGAAAAAGGGCTATCATCCTATTTTAATCGTGCTTACCGATGGTAAAGCAAATGTGCCACTGCCTGGGACAGGCGAAGATCCATGGAGCCAGACTATTCAGCTTGCCGGACAGTTGAAAGATCATGCTATTCCATCATTGGTTATTAACACGGAATCAAATTATTTCAACCTTGACCATGCGGAAGAATTAGCCGTCGGTCTTGGCGCACAATACCTTGCCCTTGCTGATATTTCTGAAGAGGAGCTTAGCCCTATAATAAATCAATTATCTTATAAATCCAGGTAGAACCCAATAATATCGAGCCCAGTCCCGCTAAACCGTTCATCCATTTGAATACAACCATGTTGTTTTGTAGAAAGCGGCTCATAGTAGAAATGAGGAGGTAACTATAGATGCTCATTGCTAAAATGATACCTGCTGATTCGATAACCAGTACCATAATAGAGCCACCAATAGTACTTGCGCTGATGACCAGTGCCGTGGTTAACACACCACCAGTTCCTGCAAGTCCGTGTAACATGCCAACCCAGAATGATCTGGTAAGCGGTTTTACTTTTATCTTTTCACCTTTTTCTCCGTGAAAGTGTATTACATCAGAAAGTAAATGATGGTGTTCTTCCCTCGCTGTCTGCTTCACAATTTCATTGATTTTGTAATTACTTCTGATGGCTTTGATGCCCAGGATAATCATAATCGGGCCGACCGACATTTCGGCCCAGAAAGAGATGTTGTTTACAAATAATTGTAAGGATGACTTAAATATTAGTGCTATAATTCCAAAGATCAGTAAAGTTACCGAATGGCCTAATGCCCATTGGGATGCTCTGAAGATGACTGACCAGGAGATTTTCTTTTTACTGATTGCCTGTTCAGATGCTAAAACAGATACTGCAGCGATATGGTCAGGTTCGAAAGAATGCAGGATTCCAGCGATGAGCGGTCGACTAATACTAAGGAAATTCATTGCGCGCAAAGCTAAACATTTTAGATTGTTTACGGTCAGTTGATATTTCTTCTTAGTTTTACCATTCATTCATTAAGACGGTATTTGGCACATGATCAAGAAAAAGGCAGTTTTTATTTGTAGCGTATTTGTGGGTACTTTTTTTCTGGCAGCTTGTCAGCCAGATCTCTATCCAAGCCGGAATGCGGTAACCCAGATACCAGAATTACCTGTTCGTAAAGCCGATCTGAAATATGCCAAAGGTTTCAGCATTACCTATTATAAAACCTTTAAGCAAGTAAACGTTTATAACTATGAAGGCAAGAGAATAGATACCGCGCAATACCTGCTGATCAAGAGAGGTGGCCTGATACCCGATGGCTTTCCCAAAGCACAGGTGATTGAAACGCCTGTCAGATCAATCATTGGCATGTCGTCCATGCATGTGGCGTTGATAGATTTTGCAGAAGCAGATGGTATTTTAACCGGATTAGGAAATTTGAAATATGCCAGTTCAGTTAAAGTGAGAAAATATATTAGCGCAGGTAAGATAAAAGAGGTGGGGCAGGAGACGAATCTTAACAATGAGATGGTACTTACGATGCATCCTGACGTGTTCATGGCTGTCGGGAATGTCAGTGCAAGAGTTAACCGCTTTAAAATACTTACAGATGCAGGTATTCCCGTGATTCAAAATTCGGAATATCTGGAAAGTACACCATTAGGACGTGCTGAATGGGTAAAACTGATGGCTGCATTGGTAGATAAAGAAGAGCTGGTGAACAAAAAGTTTGATGCGGTAGTACTTGAATACAACAAACTCGTTCAGCTCGCTAAAAAAGCGGTGGTCAAACCACGGGTGATTACTACCATGCCCGTGAAAGGCACCTGGTATGTGCCTGAAGGAAACAGTTACCTGTCGCATTTTCTCCAGGATGCAGGTGGTACCATTAAATGGGCGGATACACAAGGGATTGGTACCTTACCCCTCTCTTTTGAGTTGGTGGCGCCAGAAGCATTGAAAGCAGATTTCTGGTTAAACATAGGTTATGTGAACAGCAAGGCAGAAATGACTGAAAGGGATAAGCGCTTTGCCGATTTCGGGCCCTTTAAAAATGGGAATGTATACAATTATAACAAGAAGATAAATGATGTGGGTGCAAATGATTATTGGGAATCTGGTGCCGTTAACCCACAAATCGTTTTATCAGACCTGATTAAAATATTGCATCCTGAATTGCTGCCTCGCCATCAGCTCGTATATTATAAACAACTTAAGTAAACAATAACTTTTCAATAGCCCAGATGTTACTTCCAAAATAAAAATGAAAGTAACTAGCCAATAGATTTTGTGTGTGATATACCGGTAGTTGTAGTAATTCGTTCCGTGCATTCCATACTTTAATACTCGTGTTCGCTTCAGGTATTTTAGTGAACTGTGAATAATGAAACTCATGTCCTTTTAATGTTATACCCTCAATATCTATCCTTTTATAACCGATAGATAGTTTTTTGTGCTGCATGCTGGTAGAGAACGCTAAAATTCCGGTCATCTCATAGGCTTTACCCTGATGATCAGCTATTGATTTTCCTAAATACATCATACCACCGCATTCCGCTAAGATTTTGCCTCCATTCTGGTAATAAGTGAAAAGCTGGTCTTTGATCCTTTGATTCCGCGACAAGGCTTCCAGGTGTAATTCAGGATAACCGCCAGGGAAGTAGATCAGATCCGCCGAAGGGAGTACTTCATCTTTTAATGGGCTAAAATACCTGATGGTTCCAAGTGTAGATAATGCCTTGATATTCTCTGCATAAGTGAAGTTAAAAGCTTCGTCCTTTGCGATTAATATTGTTTTTGATCTGGGCTGTTGATCCGGATGTTTGTTTAAACTTGCTGAGACTTGTAAATTGCTGTTCGCAAATGGAGCAGCAGTAATCCGCATCAATTCTTCCAGGTTAATGTATTTGTTAATATGCACAGCTGCCAGTTCAATTGCGTTCTCCAAATCAATTCCCTCCTCTGTTTTTAAACCCAGATGTCTTGATGGAATTTGTATTGCAGGGTTGTTAGGCAGGTATCCCAATGCAGTAATTCCAACATCCGCTGCAGCTTCTTTCAACAACAGGTAATGCGATTCATGATCTACGAAATTGAATATTACGCCAGCGATATGGATATCCTTGCACAGCGTTTTGAAACCTAATAAAAGTGCTGCCACTGAATAAGCCATTGATTTGGCATTCACTATCAGAACGATGGGAATGTCAAGTAAACGGGCTATATCAGCACTGCTGCCTTCCATTTTGACGGCACCATCAAATAGACCCATTACACCCTCAGTTATCAATACATCGGCGGACTCACCATAAGCCTGATATAATTCCCTGATGTGTATGTCATCCATCATAAAACGGTCGAGGTTAATGCTCTGTTTTCCTGACGCAATGCTGTGCAGTTTGGGATCAAGATAGTCAGGGCCACATTTGAAGGGCTGAACGTTTAACTCTTTATCTTTTAAGGCCCGTAATATGCCAAGTGTAACCGTTGTTTTGCCGGCTCCGCTATGCGGGGCTGCAATTAAGAATTGGGGTTTCATGCGCATGTTGCTGATGACATATCCAAAATTTTGTTTATTCTTTTTTCGGGTCCTAAAACTAATGGTAAAGTTTGGTCAGCTCCCTTCGTTTACAGATTAGTTAGAAGTCAAACCATCCTTTCTTTCCACCAAAAGTTCTTCAGGTATCGTTAGTTCGGCTATTCTTGCTTCGTTTAAGTGCTGCTCTGCTTTTTTTTCGTCCATGAATCCATTTTCGTTCCTGTAAATCCTTGCAAGTTCAAGATGTGCATGCAGGTATGCACGACCTAAGGCAATTTCGAAGCATTCTATTGCCTTTTCAACGTTCTTATCCGTGCCTAGTCCGTTTGCGTATAAAATACCAAGGTTATAAGCAGAAACGTCGTTACCCTGATCTATGGCAAGCTGATAGAATTGCACTGCCTTTTCATCATCGCCTCTTGCATCGTAAAGATAGCCCAGCCAGTTGTATTTAGGCTCGCCCAGGTCCGCTCCTCTATGGTAATATTCCAGCGCCTGATCAGGATTAAAAATGGGCAAATCCTCATCCGAATAAAGATCACCGAGATTATTATTTGCCAGTGCCGATTGCGTTTCAGCAGCCTTACTTAGCCAATGTACTGCCATTTCCAGGTCTGAATTACAACCGACTCCAAATTTATAACACATGCCCAGTCCGTTCATAGCATCCTTATTAGCTAATAATGCACCTTTCTGATACCAGTAGAAAGCTTTAGCATCATCCTCAAAATCCTTGTAATTATAATAGATAAATGCCAGATTGTTCATTGCATAAGTATAACCTCTTTTCGCAGCGATAGTGTAGTAGTATATCGCTGTAGCGTAATCCTGATGGTCGTAGGCTGACAGTC
>Ga0247814_10001200_pt1 | contig 15875 bp, 13 predicted proteins | sample UWRJL179409R1_FD_179947 | JGI IMG/M metagenome (GOLD analysis project Ga0247814, IMG submission 179947) | Plant litter microbial communities from Arlington Agricultural Research Station in Wisconsin, United States - UWRJ-L179-409R-1 | ecosystem: Environmental > Terrestrial > Plant litter >...
AGCCATCATGGCTGAATATTTTAAAGTTTTGGGAGAATATAGAAATACTAAACCTTTAATCAGTTTAGATTAAAAGTGAAAAAATAAAGCAGATTGTCAATTCGAGAATAGTTCAAAGTCAAAGAATAAAATGATTACAACAGCAAATAGATTAAATACAGTTGAGGAATACTACTTTTCATCAAAATTGAGAGAAGTGAGGCAATTGGCGTCAGAAGGAAAACCAATTATCAATATGGGAATTGGAAGCCCTGATTTGGCACCGTCTAAAGCTGTTCTTGACGCAGTTGCATTGGCTATTCAAGATGAAAATGCGCATGGATATCAAAGTTATCAAGGTTTGCCAGAATTAAGAAATAGTATGGCTAATTTCTACAAGAATAATTTTCAGGTAGAATTGAATCCAAATACGGAGATTTTGCCTTTGATGGGTTCGAAAGAAGGAATCATGCACATTTCGTTGGCATTTTTGAACGAAGGAGATCAGGTTTTAATTCCTAATCCAGGATATCCAACCTATACTTCGGTGACGAATTTAGTAGGAGCAGAAGCGGTTTATTATGATTTGGCAGAAGCCAATAACTGGGAACCTGATTTTGAAGCTTTAGAAAAATTAGATTTATCGAAAGTGAAGCTAATGTGGATAGGTTATCCGCACATGCCAACAGGAGCCAGAGGAAGTTTAGACTTGTTTGAAAAGTTGGTCGCTTTTGCTAAAAGAAATAACATACTGTTAGTAAATGACAATCCATACAGTTTTGTTTTGAATGACAATCCGATGAGTTTGTTGCAGGTGGAAGGAGCTAAAGATGTGGCTTTAGAGTTGAACTCATTGAGTAAGACTTTTAATATGGCGGGATGGCGAGTAGGAATGGTATCTGGAAACGCTGAACTTATCGATGCTGTTTTAAGAGTAAAAAGTAATATGGATAGCGGAATGTTTTTTGGAATCCAAAAAGGAGCTATCGAAGCATTAAAAAGTGATCAATCATGGTTTGATTCCATGAATGAAATATATAAAAGACGTCGCGTTTTAACAGAACAATTAGCTGAAAAGTTAGGTTGTACAGTTTATGCAGCAGGAGTAGGATTATTTGTTTGGGCAAAATTGCCTGAAGGAATAGCATCAGCAGAAAAGTTCATCGATCAGATTTTGCATGAAAAATATATTTTTATTGCACCGGGAACAATTTTTGGTTCTAATGGCGAAGGATATATTCGATTTGCATTATGTGTGAAAGAAGAGAAAGTTCAGGAAGCAATAGATAGATTTTAACAAAATGAAAGTATTTGTAATAGGTATAGGATTAATAGGTGGTTCGATGGTTTTAGATATCAAAGCACTTTATCCTGAAGCTACTATTTACGGAATAGACAATAACGAAAAACACTTGCAGCAAGCATTAGAGTTAGGAGTTATTGATGTTGCCGCTACAATGGAAGATTTGCCGGAAGCAGATTTTGTAATTGTGTCGGTTCCTGTAAATATTGCTATTAGTTTATTGCCACAAGTATTGGATTTAGTGGGAGAAAATGCCATTGTTTTAGAAGTAGGTTCGACTAAGAATCCAATTTGTAAAGCGGTAGCTAATCATCCTAAAAGAAGAAATTTTATTGCGACTCATCCTATTGCTGGAACGGAATTTTCGGGACCTTCGGCAGCTTTGAGAAATTTGTTTAGAGATAAAACAAATATCATTTGCGAAGTAGAAAAAACGGCTTTCAAATTACAGGAAAAAGCCTTGGAAGTGTTTAAAAATTTGGGAATGCGTATTCGTTATATGGATCCAAAATCGCATGATAAACACATTGCTTATGTTTCGCATTTATCGCACATTAGTTCCTTTATGTTAGGAAAAACAGTGATTAATAAAGAAAAACACGAGCAGGATATTTTTGATATGGCAGGTTCTGGTTTTGAAAGTACGGTACGTTTAGCTAAGAGTTCGCCAGCCATGTGGACGCCTATCTTCGAACAAAATAAAGCTCAGGTTTTAGAATCATTAGAAGAGTATATTTCTAATTTGACACAATTTAGAGATTTATTAGTACAGGATGATTACAATGCAATTTATGAAGAAATGGCAAGCGTAAATAAAATCAGAGAAATACTAAACGGAATAAGCGTTAAAAAATAGAGTAAAATAGAAGAATAATAACAACACATAATTAAAAGAATAAATAACTAAAAAGATGGAAAACACAAAAGAAATGAGAAATTGGTTGGATGCTTTCAAATTGAATCATCCATTTGTGATAGCAGGACCTTGTAGTGCTGAAACTGAAGAGCAAGTATTAAAAATTGCTCACGAATTGAAAAATTCTGATGTAAGCGTATTTAGAGCAGGAATTTGGAAACCAAGAACTCGTCCGGGAGGATTTGAAGGAATTGGAGAAATAGGATTAAAATGGTTGAAAAAAGCTAAAGAAGAAACAGGATTGTTGATGGGAACTGAGGTTGCTACTGCTGCTCACTGTAAATTAGCTTTAGAATATGATATCGATGTATTATGGGTTGGAGCTCGTACAACAGCTAATCCATTTGCAGTTCAGGAAATTGCTGATACATTGGCTGGAACTGATAAAATTGTATTGGTTAAAAACCCAGTAAATCCAGATATGGCTTTATGGTTAGGTGGTGTAGAGCGTTTACACATGGCTGGTATCAAGAATTTAGGAGTAATCCACAGAGGTTTCTCTACTTACGAGAAAACAAAATACAGAAATATTCCAGAATGGCAAATTGCTATCGAATTGCAAAATAAATTCCCTGATTTACCATTAATCATCGATCCATCTCACATTACAGGGAATCGTAACATGATTCTTGAAGTAACTCAGGAAGCTTTAGATTTGAACTATGATGGTATGATTATCGAAACGCATATTGATCCAGATAATGCTTGGTCTGATGCTGCTCAACAAGTTACTCCAGATGCATTGAAACAAATCTTGAAAGACTTGAAAATTAGAAAAGTAAGCGGAGATACTGCTGATTTCGAACAAAAAATGTCTAAATTAAGAGCTAATATCGATGTTTTAGATGCTAATTTATTAGAGCTTTTAGGAAAAAGAATGAAAGTAGCTGACGAAATTGGTCAAGTGAAAAAAGAAAATAATGTAGCTGTATTGCAAAATTCTCGTTGGAACGAAATCCAGGAGAAAATGGTTGCAGAAGGTTCTAAAAAAGGATTGTCAGAAGAATTTATCGTAAAATTATTCAAAGACATTCACCAGGAAAGTATTGAGCACCAAGAAAAAATTATCAACGGATAATTGATTTTTGATTATTATTTTATAAAAAAACCTACAAGTGATTGTAGGTTTTTTTTATATATTGCATTTTCAAAATAATTAGAAAATAACTATGAAAAAGATTTTACTGGTCTGTGCCTTAATTTTAGTTTTCAATTTTGCAAATGCTCAGAGTGACGTTATTACGAAGCATAATGGAGAAAGTGTAAACGGAAAAGTTGTAAAACTTGAAGAATATACAATTATCTTTAAATATGACGGAGAAGATGCAGAGAATACTTTAAGTAAATATGCAGTTGAAAAAATTGTTTATGGAAAAAGTGGTCGTGTTGAGAATATTACAGAAAAAATTGAAGTTAAAGGAGAGGATGATTGGGAGAAAGTAGTTATTTTAGAAGATAAAGGATATGCGGCTGGTCTTAAAAAAGGAGAAGAAGTTAGAGGTAAAACGGGTTTGATCAATTATCATACTGGGAATACAGCCGATAGAAAAGCAGAAATGAAACTAAAAAAAGCAGCTGCAATTGTAGGCTGTCCATTTATATTAATGACTGCTGATAAAACAACAGTTGGTTTTAGTTCTAATCAATTAGGTGGTTCTCAAGCTATCAAAAAAGGTATTGGTTACAAATACTAATTAGGTACTGTATTTTTAATTTATAAAAGTAGAAATCCCTTTGACTTTAAAAAGTTGAAGGGATTTTTTATTTTTAACGAATGGCCAATAACTTTAAACAAAAAATTATCTTTGCAGCATGACAGGAATCGTTTATAAATCTACAGGGAGTTGGTACACTGTAAAATCAGAACAAGGAGATTTTATGGAATGCCGTATGAAAGGGAAGTTTCGCATCAAAGGAATAAAAAGTACAAATCCTATTGCTGTGGGCGATGTGGTAGATTATGAATTGGATGAATCCTCAGATATTGTCACTGGAACGATTCATAATATTCACGAAAGGAAGAATTATATTGTTCGAAAATCAGTGAATTTGTCACATCAAATGCACATTATTGCGGCTAACATTGAATGTGTTTTTTTGTTGATCACAGTAAATAATCCACCTACGACTTTTAATTTTATTGATCGATTTTTAGTTACTGCTGAGGCTTACGGAATTGAAACTATTTTGGTTTTTAATAAAATAGATACTTTTAATGAGGATACTCTTGATGAACAGTTGTACATGCAGCATGTGTATCAAAATATTGGATATAAATGTCTTCGTGTTTCTTCAACCGAAAACAAAGGAGTTGCCGAATTAAGAGAATTAATGATGGATAAGGTAAGTATGTTTTCAGGACATTCCGGAGTAGGGAAATCTACTTTGGTAAATGCATTAGAACCAACCTTAGATCTAAAAACAAAACAAATTTCCGAAGCTAGTAAACAAGGACAACATACCACGACTTTTGCCGAAATGTATGATTTGTCTTTTGGTGCCCGAATAATTGATACTCCAGGAATTAAAGGTTTTGGGATTGTTGATATGGAAAAAGAGGAAATTAGTAGTTATTTTCCAGAATTTTTCAAATTAAAAGACCAGTGTAAATTCAATAACTGTTTGCATAAAGAAGAGCCTAAATGTGCTGTAAAAACCGCTTTAGAAAATGATGAAATTGCCTGGTCCCGATACAATAGTTATTTGAAAATATTGGAAGGCGATGACGAACATTATCGTACTGATATTTACGATGAAGATCGAAAACAAAGCGATGAATTAAGAAGCTAATGAGAGTTGTTATTCAAAGAGTAGCCGAAGCTTCAGTTGCTATCGAAAATAAAGTTGTCGCTTCAATCGAAAAAGGATTGTTGATTCTTGTAGGTATCGAAGATGCCGATGCCCAAGAAGATATTGATTGGTTGGTTGCAAAAATTGCTAAGATTCGAATTTTTGGTGATGAAAATAATGTCATGAATCTATCTGTTCAGGATATTGATGGCGATATTATTGTTGTGAGTCAGTTTACACTTCATGCTGGCACAAAAAAGGGAAACAGACCTTCGTACATAAAAGCATCCAAACCTGAAATTGCGATTCCGCTTTATGAAAATTTTATTCGAAAATTAGAATCAGAAATTGGCAAAAAAGTTCAAACCGGTGAATTTGGTGCTGATATGAAAGTAAGTTTACTTAATGACGGACCTGTAACCATTTTGATAGACAGCAAAAACAAAGAGTAATTTTTTCTGTTATTTTGTTTCTTTAAAATATTCCTGTTGATTTTTTTATTCTGTTTTATTTTCTAAATTTGAGGATATTGGTACTAATGATTCCAATAAGTTTTAATAACTTAATAAATTCAGAATTTTGGCAAAAATAAATCATAATAATTACTTGGATGTTGTTGATAATGTATGGACTTCGGCCAAAGAAAAAGGAATTATGCATATTAATTCTGAAGAACAAAGTTTTAATGGCGAAAAGTTTACTATCAAAGGCAGGGATTTAATAAATTTTGGAACTTGTGGTTATTTGGGTTTAGAAATGCATCCGGATTTAATAGCTAATTCGATGGAATTGACAAAGAAATTTGGTACACAATTATCCATGTCGAGAGCATACATTCGACCAACTTATATTCAGGAATTAGAAGAGTTAATGTCTCAAATATTTGATGGCAATAAAGTTATCTGTTACACTTCAACTTCAAATGCGCATATTTCGGTTATTGCTACCATTATAAAATCAAACGATTTAATCATACTTGATCAGCAAGTACACTTTAGCGTGCAATTTCCTTGTAAAAACATGAAATTACAAGGAACAGAAGTGAAGATGGTTAGGCACTCTAATTATGAAATGTTAGAGGAAATGATTCGTGAAAATTACAATAAATACAATCGGATTTGGTATATGGCGGATGGGGTTTATTCCATGCATGGTGATTTGCCTGATACTATTATTTTGAAAAATTTATTGGATAAATACCCAAAATTACATTTGTATTTTGATGATGCACACGGAATGAGTTGGGATGGAAAAAATGGAGCAGGATATATTTACGACCGATTGGGAGTGAATGAACGCATTGTTTTAATATCAACACTTGCCAAAGGTTTTGGTTGTGTTGGCGGAACAGCTGTTTTTTCCGATCCTGAAATGTATCGAAGAACAGATGTTTTTGGTGGACCGTTGAGTTATTCGCATCCTTTGTCACCTGCAAATGTTGGAGCGGCTATTGCTTCTGCAAAAATTCATTTGTCTGATGATATTTATACGTATCAATCTGAATTAAAAGAATTGATGAGTTACATGAATTTGAGATTGAAAGAAAAAAATCTCACTAATATTTCATCACCAGATTCACCTATATATTTTATTGGAAGTGGTCTTAATAAAGTAACGCGCAATTTTGTTCATCGTATTTTGCAAGAAGGGATTTATGTAAATACAGCTACATTTCCAGTAGTTCCTAACGATAAATCAGGTTTACGATTTACATTGACTCGTCACAACACAAAAGCAGATATAGACTTGCTGACTGATGCCATGGCGTATCATTTGCCTAAAGCTATCGAAGAGGAAGGCGATAGTACTGAAAGAGTTTATCAGGAATTCGGATTCGATTTTCAGAAAAAAGAGAAGAATTCATTAGTTGAACCAATAAATAATTCCAACTTAGTTGTTGAAGAATATACAACAATACATCAAATAAATGCTGCTGATTGGGATTTGATGTTTAAAGACAGAGGAAATATTAGCCATTTGGGAATGCAAGCCATGGAAGAGATATTTTCTAATAATGATAAGCCAGAAGAAAACTGGAGTTTTCATTATATTGTAGTTAAAGATGGTAAAGGTAAAATAGTATTGGCTACTTTTTTTACTGGTGGAATTTATAAAGATGATATTGTTTCTCAAGAAAATGTATCAAAACAAATAGAAGAAGTTCGCAAGAATGATCCTTATTATTTATGTTCAAAAACATTAGCTATGGGATCTCTTTTTTGTGAAGGAGATTTTATTTACCTCGATACAGAATATTCTGAATGGAAAAAATCAGTTAATCATTTATTTGATTTTGTTTCGAAAGTTAAAAAAGAAATTGAGGCGACAGTAGTTATTTTTAGAGATTTTGAAGAAGGGAATGTTTTAAGCCAAATTATAGAAGATGAAGGCTACGCTAAAATGAGAATGCCAAATACAAATGTCATTAAAAATCCTAAATGGGAAACTATTGATGATTTAATGAAGTTAATAAAATCTAAGAAAAAAAGAGATAATATTAAGCAATATGCTATTAGGCATTTGGATAAATTTGATGTTAAAATAAAAAAACGAATAACAGACGTAGAAGCTAAACAATATTTTGATTTATTTTCGAATGTTAAAAAAAGCAATTATGCATTCAATTTTTTTCAATTTCCTGAGAAAACAGCTAAAATTCTTTCTAAATATGAAGGTTGGGAGTTTATCGAAATTAGTTTAAAGGAAAATAATCGGCTAGTTGCTGTTGTCTTTGGTTATATTGGTGATAATCATTATTGTCCTGTGATAGTTGGTTTAGATTATGATTATATTGACACGCATCATATTTATAAACAAGCTATGTTTCAAATGGTAAAAAGAGGAAATGATTTAAATAAAAAAAATACTTATTTAGGATTAACGGCTGATTTTGAAAAGCAAAAATATTTAGCTTTGACAATTCCTATGTGGGCTTATCTTAAAGTAGATGAGACATTTAATCTTGAATTAATTGAATCTTATTCAAATATATAATTTAATAATAGTTAAACCAAAAAATAAATATTGGTTATGAAAGAAGTAGAAAATGATTTTGTTAAATTTTGGATAGAAGATGATATTTTATATTCTCAGTTTAAAAAACCAATTGATGGTTCGGTAGACGATATAAAAGCGATAATAGATTTACGTCATGAAATATCAGATGATAAGAATTATTATTGGTGTTATGATTTTAACGGTATTAAATCTTATAATAAAGAAGCACGTGATTATGCTGATAATTATGGTCAAGAAAATTTAAAAGCTTGTGCAGTAATTTTAAATTCTCATATTACAAAATTCATTCTTAATACATTTATGATGTTGAAAAAACCTGTAGTTCCATTAAGAGGTTTTACGAAAAAAAGTGATGCGGTTAATTGGCTAAACGATTTAAAGAAAAAAAGTGAATAACTGTAATTTAGTTAATTTTGATGTTCAATAAATGTTAGAAAAAGCATTAAAAAAATACTTAAAGAATGATTGTAAAACAAGTAGAAAATGATTTTATCAGATTTTGGATCGAAGATGGTATTCTACATTCTCAATTTAAAAAAACGACTATCGTTAATATAGAAAGAATTAAGTCGTTAATTGATTTACGAACTGAAATATCAACAGGTGAGAAACAATATTGGTGCTATGATTTTAATGGAATTAAGTCTTATGATGTTGATGCACGTAATTATGCTGATAAAAATGGGCAAGAGTATTTGTATGCTTGCGCGGTTGTATTTAATTCTCATATTGCAAGATTTATTCTCAATACATTTATTGGATTAAAAAAACCAGTAGTTCCTTTAAAAGGTTTTATGCAAAAAAAAGATGCTATGAATTGGCTGAATGAGATAAAGGAAAAAAATGAACAACTTTAAATTCATCTAATTTAGGTATTGGATAAAGACTAATAAAAGTATGAGCGAGAATTCTATTAAAAAAGAATGTGTTGAATTTTGGTTTGAAAATGATATTTTGATGTCGAAATTCGAAAAAGATACAGAATTAGATCTTATCAATATCAAAGAGACTATAAGGAAGAGAGAAAATATTTCTGAAGGTCAAAAACAATATTGGTTGTATGATTTAAGAAATGTAAAAAATATGCCAAAAGAAGCTCGCGATTATGCTGATCAATATGGTCAGGATTATTTGCACGCTGTGGCTGTTTTAGTTAATTCTCATATCACAAAGTTTATTTTTAATTCTTATTTAAAATTAAAAAGCCCGATTATGCCTTTTCATGTTTTTGCTGATTCGGAGAAGGCAATGAGTTGGTTATTAGAGGCTAAAAACAAAAAATAGATAAGAGAAAAATATTTTTTTAATTTAATAATATTGATAATCATATCTTTTAAAAGATATTTCTTATATTTATTCCCTTATTCGTAATAATTGTTTTACTTTTTCGTTAATGAGAAAGAACAACTAATATCACAAGCAATTTCAACATAAAATTAGATGTCTAAACTAGAAAAAATATTAGCCTTAGTACGTTCCGTAAACGAAGATGAGTTTCAGGAGCAACTAACTCATGGAGATAGTTTAGATGATGTTTATGAAGAATTATTGTTTTTGGCTGAAAAAATTCAATCTAAAAAGAAAAGAACTGCTATTATTGTTGAGCACATATCCAATTGTTTTGCAGGAGATTTTTTTAATTATTTACCAATTTCAGATGCACATGACGAATTAGATGTTTTTTGTATGGGCTTTAATACTTATATCGAAGAGTTGAAAGCGGCAATGGTTTCTAAAAAATTAGTGGAAACTATAAATGAAAAATTAGTTGATGAAAAAGAACATTCAGAACAATTAGCACTGGCAAGAGACCAATTCTTGTCTAATGTGAGTCATGAAATACGAACACCACTTAATGGCGTTTTAGGATTTACGGATTTGTTGTTGAAAAGTTCGCCATTAGAAACGGAACAAAAGAGACAATTAGAATACATTAAAATGTCAGGAGATATTTTATTAGTAATTATTAATGACATCTTAGATCTGGCTAAAATGGAAGCTAAACAAATTGAATTTTCAAACAAACCATTCAATTTGAATCAATTAATCCGATTGGTGCATGAAACTTTTTCAGTAAAAACACAGCAAAAAGAAATAGACTTTAAAATTTCAATTGATGAAGAACTGCCCAGTGTTTTAAATGGTGATTCAGTTAGAGTAACTCAGATTTTATTCAATTTAATTAGTAATTCCATCAAGTTTACTCCTGCAAAAGGTAAAATTAGATTAAAAATTAAAGCTCAGGATGAAGAAGACGATTTTTACATTGTAAAGATTGTGGTAAGTGATTCTGGTATAGGAATTCCAGCTGATAAACTACAAGGGATTTTTACTCCTTTTGCCCAACTGGGTAATAACTCAGGTACTGGTTTAGGGCTAACTATTGTTAAGAAGATTGTCGATCTCATGAAAGGTGATGTTCAAGTAAAAAGCAAAGTGGGCGAAGGAACAAAGTTTATTATAACCCTTCCTTTTCCTAAAAGTGATTATTATTTATCCGTTTCTAAATCATTTTTTGAAAAGGAACAAGCCACTAAAGTTCCAGAAAGTAAAGATCAAAAAATTAAAATTTTGTTAGCAGAGGATAATCGGATTAATCAAATTCTGGTACAAAAAGTATTGTCAAAATTTAATATGGATTGTGAGGTTGTAGCGAATGGAAAATTAGCTGTTGATGCTGTTGCTGAAGAAGATTTTGATTTAATTTTAATGGATTTGATGATGCCAGTAATGAACGGTTACGAAGCTACATCTGCTATTCGTAACATGAGAAACCACGCTAAGAAAAATGTCCCAATTATTGCATTGTCAGCAGTTGTAACAGCTTCAGTTACTGAGGCATGTAAAGCAGTTGGAGTAGACAGATACATCTCTAAGCCTTTTGACTCTCAGGAATTATATAATGTAATAATGGAGTTGCTTAAAAAAGAATAATAGATTGTTTTTTATTATAAAAGTAGTCTTTTTTTAATTCTTTTATTGAATTCGTAAAACGAATAATTCTTGTTAAAAAAAAACATAAATACTTGTTTGTGTTTTGTATGATTTGTTTTATTTTTGAGAACTAAGAATAATTGATTAAACTCAAAATAGTTTTTAAAATTCTTTTAGCTATTTGTGTTTTCTCTTTTCCTCTCTTTGGTAATTATTTATATTCTCAAATTTTTATGAAAATTAAAACTCTTAAAATTGCAATAATTTTAATATTGTTTGTGTTTAAAATTCAGGCACAAAAAAAGGAGTATCCTCTTTTATTTATTGCTGATAGTTTAAAAGAAAATGCAGATGCAGTTGTTAGACTGAATCAATTGGATATCATTATTTCTTCTCAAAGGACTATGAATATTAAAACTAAAAGAGTTATTACTATTTTTAACGAAAATGGATTGTCTGCCATAGACGCCTTTGAAAATTATAATAAAAAAACTTCGGTGAAAAATATCGAAGTAAAAGTAATCGACACATTTGGTAATGAAATTAAGACAGTAAGAAAGAAGGATTTTAAAGATGTAAGTGCAATAAGTGGTAGTACTCTTTTTTCTGATTCCAGATATATTTATTTAGATTATACCCCCACGCAGTATCCTTTTACTGTAATTTATAACAGCGAAGTAGAAACATCAAACACTGCTTTTATACCGAGTTGGTTTCCTATTGGTGATTTTCTCGTAGCGGTAGAACAAAGTGTTTTAAATGTTACTTATCCCAGTAATCTGGGCTTTAAGAAAAAAGAATTTAATTTTTCGGGTTTTAACATTCAAAAAATTACTGATACTAATACACAGTTGACTTATAAAGCCAATTTTATTTTAGCTCAAAAACAAGAGCCTTATTGCAATTCATCTATTCTCTTACCTAAACTGATGATGGGTTTAGAAAATTTTAATCTTGAAGGAGAAGATGGAACTGCAAAGTCGTGGCAAGAATTTGGAAAATGGTATTATGACGAGATTTTGGCAGGAACAACTCAGTTAGCTCCAGAAACAATTACTACAATAAAAGCACTGGTAGGAAACGAAACAAATCCTATTAAGAAAGCAAAGCTGATTTATGATTATGTTCAAAAAAAATCAAGATATGTTAGTATTCAAGTAGGAATAGGAGGTTGGAAACCTATGCTGGCTAATGATGTAGATCGATTAGGTTATGGAGATTGTAAAGCATTAACAAATTACACCAGAGCCCTTTTGGATGTCGTTGGTGTGTCGTCATATAATACAATTCTATATGGTGATACTTATAAAAAAAATATTCAATCTGATTTTGTTTCCATACAGGGAAATCATATGATTTTGGCAATTCCAAATGAGAGTGATTATATATGGTTAGAATGTACAAGTCAGGATGATCCTTTTGGTTATCAGGGAAAATTTACGGATGATAGGACTGTATTAATCATAAAACCAACAGGTGGAGAAATTGTCCAAACTAAATCATATGAAGATAAAGGGAATTTGCAAAATAGTAAAGGAACTTATAGTATTGATGTTCAGGGTAATTTTTCAGGAAATATAATTATTGCTTCAGAAGGTTCACAATATAGCAATAAAGCCCATTTAGAGAGTAGTCAACCTAATGAAAAGGAAATACATTACAAAGAATATTGGAGCAATATCAATAATTTAAAATTAGCCAAAATCAATTTTTTTAATGATAAAGAAAAGATAGCCTTTACAGAAAATATAGCTCTAAATGCGATTAATTATGCTGCTATTTCGGGGACAAAAATGATTTTTCCTGTCAATGCTTACAATAAATTTACTGGTTCTGTAAAGAGAATTAGAAATCGTAAAAATCCATTTGAAATTCAGCGTGGCTATGTGGATACAGATGAGGTAGAAATCATATTGCCAACAGGGTTTTCCATCGAATTTCTTCCATCGAATTTTGAATTGAATTCTAAGTTTGGAGATTACAAGGCTGAAATTATAAAAAAAGATGCAACACATCTAGTATATAAAAGAACTTTATCTATCAATAAAGGATTTTATTCTAATACAGAATATGATCAGTATCGACTTTTTACGGAGCAAATTTCTAGAAATGATAATGCTAAAATTATTTTAACCAAAATCTAAACCAAATGAGATTCCAATTTTTAACCACTACTATTGCGCTGTTTTTAATAGCTTTTAGTGCTAGTGCCCAAGACTTTCGGTTAGGAAAAGTTTCTATCGAAGAACTAAAACAAAAAACACATCCTACAGATTCTTCAGCGGTAGCGGCAGTGCTTTTTGAAAAAGCAGAAAATAGATTGGTGTTTAGTCAAGAAAAGGGTTTTGATATACAGTTAGTAGTAAAAACAAGAATTAAAATTTATAAGAAAGAAGGTTACAAATGGGCTAATAAAGCATATCGGTATTATTTGCTCAACAGTTCAAGAGAAAAGGTTTCGTTTTCTGAAGCTGCAACATATAATTTAGTTAATGGTAAGCTAGAAAAAACAAAACTGAAGAGTGATTGTGAATTTGATGAGGTTATTAATAAGTATTGGGGACAAAAAAAGATAACGATGCCTAATGTAAAAGAAGGTTCTGTTATTGAATACGAATATACTTTACAGTCACCTAATATTGGAAATCCTAGAGATTGGTCTTTTCAGTCTGAGATTCCAGTAAATTATTCAGAATATACTAATTGTGTGCCAGAATATTTTGTTTTTAATACCAATTTAAAAGGATTTATAAGACCTAAAATAGCAGTTGAAAAGACAAATAAAATATTAATCATTAATTCTAAAGAAAGAGTTTCAAGAGGTAATTTCTCGGCAACTACAACTAATTTTAATAGCGATAATATAAATTATATTGAAACGAGAACCACTTATTTAGCTGAAAATATGCCAGCAATTAAAGAAGAAGCATTTGTGAACAATGTTAGAAATTACACTACTAGCTTGGAGCAGGAATTATCCATGATTAAATATCCTAATGCTACACCTAAAATGTATTCAACAAGTTGGGATGATGTAGTAAGAACAATCTATGAATATGAAGATTTTGGCCCTGAATTAAATAAAACAGGATACTTTGAAGATGACTTGAAAATAGTACTTACAGGATTAAAAACGCAAGATGAAAAAATTGATGCCATATTAAAATTTGTCAAATCAGCGGTAAAATGGAATAACTATTATGGATATTCTTGTAATGATGGAGTAAGAAAAGCATACAAGGATAAAACGGGGAACATTGCCGAAATCAATTTAATGCTTACATCTATGCTTCGTTATGCTGGTTTTAAAGCAAACCCAGTTTTAGTAAGTACACGATCAAATGGGATTTCATTTTTTCCTAATATAACTGCTTTTAATTATGTAATTGCAGCAGTTGAAAATGGAGATGATATGATTTTATTAGATGGTTCAGATCCTTTTTCGGGTTCTAATGTTTTACCTTTTAGAGCTCTAAATTGGTTTGGTCGATTAATTCGTAAAGATGGTACTTCTGAATCAGTAGATTTAATGCCTAAAAAAGTATCCTTGGAATACAAAACAATAAATTATTCTATTAATGATAAAGGAGAGGTTTTAGGAAAACTAAGAAATCAAAAAACAACTCATAATGCTATGATTTTTAGAGATCAAATTAAAGGTGTTAAAGAAGATATTTACCTTGAAAAATTAGAAAATAATAACAATAGGATTGAGATAAATGAATATTCACTTCAAAATGAAAATGAATTTAATTTACCTGTTATAGAAAGCTATTCTTTTTTGGGGAATAATCTAAGTGAGTCGATTGGAGGGAAAATTTATATTAATCCAATGTTGTTTTTTACGCAAAAACAAAATCCGTTTAAACAAGAAAATAGAGAATATCCTGTAGACTATGGTTTTCCTTTTCAGGAAAAATATGCTATAAATATTCAAATTCCTGAAGGGTTTAAGGTAGAGAGTTTACCTCAGTCAATGACTTTAACAATGAATGAAAATTTAGGTGTTTTTAGATTTTTGACCAATCAACAGGGGAATATGATTCAAATTTCGATTTCAAATCAAATTAACTCTTCTATTTTTCTTTCTGAAGATTATGTAAGTTTAAAATCATATTATCAAAAAATGATTGAAAAGCAGAATGAGAAGATTGTAATTGTAAAAATTTAAAAGTTATGAAATTAAAAATAATTATTTCGTTCAGTCTTTTTTTAATATTTACTTCAAATATGCAATCTCAAAAGTTTGATTTAGGAAAAGTATCGCTATCAGAACTTCAAGAGAAATTACATCCTAAAGATTCTTCAGCTGCTGCAGCAATATTGTTTAAAAAAGGCAGAACTTATTTTAATTATGATATTAAGAAAGGTTTTTATGCAAACCATGAAATAAAAATAAGAATTAAAATATACAAAAAAGAGGGGTTTGAGTGGGCAAATTTTGAAGTTCCATTTTACATTGGATATCAAAACCTGAATGATGAGACAGTTCAGTTTTCTGATGGAGTTACTTATAATATAGAGAATGGAAACATTGTAAAAACTAAATTAAATAGCGAAGGTACATTTAAAGGGAATGTAAATGAGAATTGGAAAAAAGCAACCGTAACAATGCCTAACGTAAAAGTAGGATCTGTTATTGAACTAAAATATACAATCAAATCGGAGAATTTGACTAGATTTCCAATATTCCAAATTCAATATTCAATTCCTGTAAACCATGTAGAATATTGCAGTGAAATACCAGAATATTTTGTTTATAAACAGCTGCTTACGGGATATGTTAATGTGAAATCAAATTCGAAATTAGAACAAGGCTCACAAAATTATGATAATGAGTATGGCCAGTCACATTCAATGATTTATAAACAAATAAAATCTACGTTTGAAGTAGATGATGTTCCTGCATTGGTTAAAGAAAACTATGTGGATAAT
>Ga0247814_10001202_pt1 | contig 15863 bp, 17 predicted proteins | sample UWRJL179409R1_FD_179947 | JGI IMG/M metagenome (GOLD analysis project Ga0247814, IMG submission 179947) | Plant litter microbial communities from Arlington Agricultural Research Station in Wisconsin, United States - UWRJ-L179-409R-1 | ecosystem: Environmental > Terrestrial > Plant litter >...
GGCTGTGGCAAGACGAGCTGATATCGGTGTATTGTATGAGAATGGGGAGATCAGAAAGGAGGTTCCAGTAGGGCTCCGTGGAAAGGGCGCAAAGGGTAAGGGTAAGCTTGGTGGAGGAAAGGGCAAGGGAAGAGAGGTGAGGGATCAGAAGGCCAGGAGTGACGAGGATGAGGGAACTGGTAGCGACTAGGCGATTATTGTTAGATAGATGGGGTTTTGTGACATCACCAGTACTTATATTAAAGCTGGGAGAATTAAATATTTTAAGAGGGCTCTGAAAGAAGAGCCTCTGTTCACACCCAAAAGCTAAACGCCGTATCCGTCCGAGTCTTCCCAGGGTATCATATGTCGTAGCTTATATCCGCAAGTTGTAGAGTCTTACAGCTCATCGTTCTCCTCGTCCGAATCCAGGTTAATAACAACACTGCTCAGCCCGAAGATTTGAGAAAGATTTTCCACCTTGCATTTCCCATTTGCCTCCATGTCCAATTCTGCCATCCTCTCCTTCCGCTTCAGATAGAATCGCTCCAGGCAATCCGTTCTCTGCTTCTGCGTCCATCCCTCCACAACCAATGCAAATTCCGTAGCGTTTGAAAATCCAAACGTCCTCGCCATTGTACAGAATTGTCTTTTCATAACATCATCAGGTGGTTGAAACTCATATGACACTTCTCCTGGCGCCCCCGCGGGCTGACTTTCTGCAAAGAGCCGAGCTTCACCCATCTCAACATCGTTGCCTGTTTCTTCGGCTTGACGACTGAGATGGGCTTCTACTCGTGACGACCCGACAACCTCGGAGTTTTCGTGTGTATATTCGACGCCGGCGGATGCGAGAATGGCGAGGATAGGGTCGGTTTTGGGTTTGGGTTTAGACTTTTTCTTTTTCATTGCTGTCTCTCCTTCTGTTATCAGGGCAGCGAGTTGAGACATTGCCCCATCTTCGTCGCTGTCATCTTCATTTTTCAGTGGGTTGTCCTCATCGTTCAGTGCATCGTCCATATCCATATCCATGATGCAGATTCCTCGCTTGGCTTCTGCAATATTGGTTTTGTTCACGATATCGCGCAGTAGAATGTTGTCTCTGTGGAAGGTCAAGAGATTATCCAAGCCGAAAATCTCGCCTTTCTGGTTGCTGTCTTTTTGCACTCCCTTAAAGTATCTGCGCTCTGTAGATGCATTATACCCGATATTAGCTTGCTGCTGTTTGTAAATTTGACGAGCATATACGACTTCTTCGATAGTTCCAGCGGAGACAAGTCGGAAAACTTCCACGTCCCGGTCCTGACCGATACGATACGCACGATCTTGTGCTTGCAGATCGTAACTCGGGTTCCAATTCGGATCAAAAATGACTACTTTGTTGGCACTAGTGATATTCAGTCCAATTCCTCCAGCCTTGGTCGATATCAGGAATACGAATTGTTTTGGGTCGCTGTTGAATTCATCCACCGTCTTTTGCCGATCTTGAGGTTGCATTTCTCCGCTGAGGAAGCTGACATTGTAGCTAGTGTTTTTAAATAGCATCTCCAGCATACGTAAAAGTCTCACACTATGTGAGAACACGAGGACTTTGTCCCCTTTCCCATGCCAGTACTTCAATAGCTTTTTGAGTATAACCCACTGCATACCAAATTTAGCATTTGACTATAGATAGAGAGTTTCAGCATCTTACCTTTCCGCAAAAATCGGGATTTGCCAGATTCAGTAGTGAATCTCGATTGCTATACAGTTCTTTCCAGCGGCCAGGCACCATTTGTTGAAGGAAAGCTAATGCTCGCTCTTGCTTTTCTGACTGATCCAGAGCGTTGGGTATGAGCAACGCTAAATGATTTGATAGCTTTTGCAGTGTAATCATCAGAGGAAATACCAATGCCTGTTGATTGTGTCAACATCTAACCAAAGAGCTCGCGAAAAGGGTGACTTACCTGCCATTTCGTACCGTCTTCCAATTTGGAGTAACAGCAGATACCACGCGACTTTCCAGATTTGCAATCACAAGGCTCATAAGCACACCTGACCGTCTCAACCCACTCGCTTTCCAAGAACATTTCGTAGGCAGCTCTTTGAGTTTCTGTGAGCTGGCAAAAGACGACTCTATCAGTCTTCTTCGGTAGTTGATGTGCGATCAAACTCTTCATTCGACGAAGAAAAAATTGAGGCAGAAGATTCTGTACCAATTTCTTTGCAGTCAGTCTTGCTTGTTTGAGTTGGTACACCGTAGCATCATGACTGATTTTGTGTGAGTAGTGGCAATTTGGAGTGTAAGAAAACGTACGATTGCCCTTTTCTCAGCGGATTACATATGCTTGAAACCCAAGTAGATATAGGACCAAACCGTCCGGGATTTGTCCAGTTCAATAACGTCCATAATTCTTCGTACTTGTTCTGAATTGCTGTACCTGTGAGTCCAATACGACAAAGTGCATTTACCTCATTCATAGCCTGGGTAATGGCCGAGCTTCGCTCTTTGATAATATGGCATTCATCGGCAATCACACAATCCCATGCTACTGTATTAAGTTCATCCTTTGCCAGTCTGTAGGTCGCATATGTTGTGATCATCACCTCCAAACGACCAGATTGAGCAGCCTGTAAAATAGCCTCTTTCGTGTTACCATGGTATATATCAGTGTGCCAAAACCCCCAGCGATTCAGCTCATTTTGCCAATTCTCCATCAGAGAGGTCGGACATATTATCAGTACTCGAGGATACCAGTCTTTAGGCTTACTTCTGCGCATTTTACGCATACGCTTATAATCTCGCTGATCTCCTGTTTTTCCATAGGCAGCTGCAAGGAAGGCAGCCGTCTGTACTGTTTTTCCGAGGCCCATGTCATCACCGAGAATGCCTCCTCTCTGATAGACAAACAACTCGTGAAGAAATGCCGTTCCTTCGACTTGGTAGTCTCGAAGATACCGAGCAATAGACGCAGGAATAATACCAGCTGAATGTGGTAGCGAGATGTCTTTATATGGCCGAGAAGTATCGATGGTAGGCGGTAGAACTGGCCGTTCTTCGAGCTCTTCAAGCCTCTCCTCATCTGAGAATTCAATATCATCGTAAGTAGGTGGAAGTCTAAGTCCAGCCTCATGTAAGGTTTGCTGGTTACGGTCGAACGTCTTTCTTCGTTGGATGATATATTCAGGAATGGTATCATCACCCTCATAATCTGACTCTTGGCCCCATATTCTCTCTGGCTTTTCTTCCCCGTTCTCTTTCGCCCTTTTTCTACGCTCAGCCGACACTTTAGCTTTAGCAGCAAGTTTTTTCTTGCTTTCCGAAGTTTTCTTCCGCTGGATTTTCTTGCGGTTCTTCCAATTTTCATACGCTTCTTTGCCACCATTCTCCTCGTCACTAGAGATGCTCACCGGCCGTTTCCTCTTCAGATCATCTTCACTTTTATACCTAACTCCTGCGATTTCAGCATCTGAATCGGTGCTACCGCCCGGTGAATGGCCCACAACCTCTGTGAGAACATCAGTCGCGGTCTACAATCAACGTGGGGCACAAACTATCAATGTAATCATCAGTTGTAGTCAAGGCTCGCCCTTGCCCGTATTTGGCAATAACATCATTAAGTTGAGCTTCTGCATCATCAATATCATCAATATCGTCGCTAATATTTAAGGGCGCTCGTGCCATGATTATGAATCTTGGTGAGGGGTTGTGAGACTGTTCTCGCGATGGACGTGTTATTTGATGTCACGTCTACACGTGACCATTGGTTATCTTGCAATTGACTCCCGAAGTTTCTAACCTCAGCTCTTATAATAGAGAGACTGTTCTAATCACTGAAATACTAAGGAGAACGAATGTGATTAAGTCACAACTATGGAAAACTGCATCCAATTATACTCATTCAAAAGAAAACCCAAGAAGAAAGCCAGAAAGACTAATTAGAAAGATGTAGATCTTGAACAGGCTAGGATTATCTTTAGCTAAGAAGTTATCCTGATAGGTTTGATCTATACATAATGATATCTTTGTGAGGTATCTTATCATAAAGTCCTTAAGCTATCTCGGGATTCTCATCTTTCACTGCTTCAACAAGCTCATCTAGACCACCAACTTCTGTTGCACCAGTCATTCCCGTTGGAGGAAGAGCCCAGGCCGGCAGAGGACTGACATAGCTCCAAGCTCCACCGGCATCCTCATATCGCAGACTGTGCAGCCACAAAGACAATTCTTGTTCACCAGGATCGGTATAGAGAGGTGTTGCGCAGACTTCACACAGCTCACCAGACATCTTCTCCGCCTTCTTCTTATTATAGTCATCCACCATTTCGTCATGGTATGCTACAGCATCTGCGACCTCCGACTTGCCCATTCTCGACAAACGGGTTATGACATCTTCGTCGGTATCTTGCGAGGCATCAGCATCATTTGCTCCCAGAGTATCTCCCCACACCCGTTGGTTGCAGTATATTGGATCATTCCCAATGGGATGTCCGAGGAATTGCAGATGCACCCGCAGTTGGTGCGTCCGCCCTGTGACCGGAAGACATCTAACTATAGAATACCCGCCTTTTTTGAGCCACGGTCTGGCCTCAGTCAACTTGGAATCTTCCAGTGACATATTTTGCGCTTGTTCTTCCAATGTTGGAGGATAATATTCGAGTCTTTTAAAAACGGTCTTGGCAGTTTTCCCACTCGCTCGTACGCGGTTGAGACCGAGTTTCGGGGACACTTGTAGTATAGGTTGATCACAAACAACTGTTTCTGCCGGAAATTCTCCCCGAACTCTTGCGACATATTCCTTTCTTACAGTTCGTCCAGATATTTGGAGACTCAGCTTTTCAGCAGCTTTTGCATTTTTGGCAATAAACATAACTCCACTGGTCAGCCTATCAAGCCTGTTGCAAGGTAACGGATTGAACTGATGCCCGCGCTCCGCGCGCATTATCTCCACCACGGAGTTATAATTGTAACGACCAGCAGGATGAACTGGCACCCCCGATGGCTTGTTGATAACTATCATATCATTATCTTCGTGTAGAACTGATATCGGCAGTGCAGTAACAGGAGGCTCGTGTCGATGTAGGGTGTGTGAGATTACATCTCCGTTCTTTACAATATGAGCTGTGGTAGGAACTGCTTTACCATTCACAACCACTGCTCCTTTTTCTATAGCATCTTTCTAGAACTATTAGAGGCACGCAAAATCTTTAGAAAGTTTCTGCTCACATAGTACTCCAAAGGTCTATCTCTAAATTCACTAGAAAATATATCTAGCAATTCGCGACCTCTCCATCTCTCTTTGCAGTATGTATTATAGGTAAAATGATATGGTGCAACTCGTCTTAGTCCTTGCTCGAGATAATATGGTCGTGGCCATGGATCGCATGGAGTAACTATAACAGGAGGGGGCTCTTGGAATGGCTTCTTTTCTTCTAAGGGAGGGTAGGCAGTACTTTTTGGAAAGTCGACGGCCATAGTCGGGTTTATATGAAGAGCTCGTCGAGCGAGGAGCTCAAGGAACTTAGGAGATCTAGCCAGCGGAATTTTGGTGGAAAATCCTTGGAGGTCAAATTCAAAATAGGTTTAATTTTGGTAGTTAGTAGTAGGACCATCAACGAGATGCTTCAAATAATTTATCTAGGCGGTGTAATGACAATGGTGGCAGAAAGTCTACATTAGGCCTAAAGCTCTCCAGCCCCCAACTACCTCGGTTCTCAAACAATGCTAATATCTTGAAGTGCACTATAGTACTCTTTTTTGTATCCAGCTATTACCTGGTGTTCGTAAAAGGGATATAAAGCTAGCTTTCTAATACTGCACAGTCAATACTAGTGATGCGTTGAACCATTGAGAATCTAGTGAGTGATTTATGTTTGCCAGCCCAATACAGAATGGCCACAGCAAGCCTGAAGCTTCGGAAGAGAGAGGATTATGGATACGTCCTGGAGTACAGAACAAGATGGTCAGTCAGATTTCGTATCAAGTCAATAGATAGTAGCTAAAGTTAAAACCTCTCTAGGTCAGATAATGATATGTATGATCATATGAACAACAGTATCTATAACTTCTTGTAAGACCCGCGTTGTATACGCCTCCTTCCGCTTATCTAATATTAACGTGTACTAGATATGATTCTGTGGTGAACACATATCTCATCGAGAAATGTGGGCTTCATCCTCCCACTTCCTCTCAGTACGGACTCGTGGTTCATTCTCATAGCGACTTTTTCGGCAGCATCGCTTTCCCTGCAGTTGCTGAGCTGGCTTTGAGGGTCAACAAGCTAGGGAAGAGCAGTGTCACTTATGAAGTGGCAATGTTTGAGAAAGGGTTGGAGGAAGTCAAGTCGGTTGGCGAATTAGTCCATGTCTTTGTAGACAGAAACTCTGGTCGACCAGCCGCCACAGGCATGAATGGTGATGTGAAATCCGGACTTCAGATGTTGTTGGTATCGCAAAAATCCAAACTCTGAGGTCTGGATTAGGGTAATAGAGTCTTCGTTTTCAAGATGGCAATGCCATTTCTTTTGTAACAAAATGTGTCATCAGATTTGCTCTATAATACTTTGCTTAGGATTATAGTTAGTGTTAAGTAGTAGGAACCAGGGGGCAAAATGCTACCAAAGCCTCCTATTTTGTTGGCCAGTCGCTTTGGCGTCCTTGAGTGAGAGGAGGAAATCTGTGCGGTCGATCTATGTTGATATCTAGTAGGATTCCCGAGCCATCGCAACGAATGACGGCACCGGTTCGTGCTGGGTTTCTCCCATGCTACTTTACTGTACTTACTCATGCTCGAGTCATGGCGTGGTTGCAGTCGCACCACCCATCCATCCATCGAGAATTTGGGCGGTGACATGACGATATCGGTCCCATCAGTCAGCCACTTGGTTCCAACTGCTCTGCCCAAACAATTTTATGGTCAATTCTGGACGACGGCAATTGGAACGGCAAGAAAGACCCTGATTCAAACGCCGCCAAATGCCGCTCATGTTCATCCAAAGGATTCGCCCGGGAATACGATGTAAGGAACGTACAGTAGTACGGTATGAGGAGGACTGTAATTGTGATGAACAGTGGTGGTGGTAGTAGTAGTAGTAGTACTAGTCATAGTAGGAGGAATGGCTGTTCCCGTTCTCGAGTCCCCCGGCCAATCCCCCGCCCTGCTCGGCCGGGGACCAACCCCAGACCCCAGAACCCCAGAACCTCAAAACCCCAAAAACCCAAAACCCGCCGGCCCTTCTATCCTACCGCTCCTACCTCCTCCTACCCCGCCTCCAAAGCAAGTACAGTACGGCAAGGACTGACTGTAAGTGGTGGGAAAGCTGTTGGTGCAGAAGCTTGACCACCATTAGCACTCCTCAAACCTCCAACTTTAAAAGTAAATGCACTTTTGGAATCATCTTTGCAACCTCGAATATGTTCAATGTTTCCCTTTTTTGTTCTTTTTTGGCGTATGCAATGGATATAAGGTTATAAAGAAGAAATTCTTCAACACACGTAAGATTAATACTTATGTTGAAATGTTCAAGAAGCCCGATAAGAGCCGGGGGCCAATATGGGCCACTTCCGTTCTCCTCTTCCTCCTTGGCCACCACCAGCCCACCCTCTCATTTACAAACTCGTCCTCCTGATCATCGTAAGTGGCTGGCTAAATGCTGGGGTAAAGGAGCTAAGCATAGCTCAAGCATGGCGCCCCAAACCTTGTCCAGAGCTTAACTTCTTCAACTTTGCTGCTATTCGTATAGCCTTGTTATCGCCTGCTCTTGAAAGAACTCATTCCTTTCTCTTCAATTTACGTATCACAATCTTAAACCCTTACTTAAACAGCCGGAGTTTGCTGTCTTGAATGAGACGAGAGATAGCACCGACTACACGAAAGCTGCAAACTAATAGATGGCGTCCGTTCTTGAAAAAAAGGTTGGAGCCCGAGGCATAGAATCCAGCTCTGACGATAAAATACAAAGCAATCATGTCGACGGTCTGGACCCAGTGGCAGCAGTGCCTTCTAAGAAAAAGTTTGAGGCGCCGGAGTTCATTCGTAATATGAGTCCCGAGGAAAGAGCATCAGTTGAGGCAAGCTTAAAGAAGAAGATCGATCTCAGGTTAATGCCAATGATTGTCATAATGTATGTACAATTCCCAATACTGAATCTTGACCGAGGGCGCTTTTACTGATGCGAGATATTCCTCCAGGTACATAATGAATTATCTAGATCGGGCATGTATTCCATACAACTATTACTTGGAGAATGAAGGCTAATGAGAATTAGAATAACATAGCAGCTGCGAAATTAGCAGGCTTACCTGAAGATCTGCGGTTGGAGGGAGTACAGTTCCAGGTCAGTATTTAAAGGAAGTCACAGTTCTGCGAGTTCTGCTGACAACCATAAATAGACATCCGTCAGTATCCTTTTCGTGGGATATCTTCTGATGCAGGTCCCGTCGAATCTGTTCCTCAATAAGATCGGCAAACCTGCCATATACTTGCCGATATGCATGATAGTATGGGGAATCATCTCCACAGCCACAGCAGCATGTCAAAACTTTGCAGGATTGATTGCTTGTCGATTCTTCCTGGGTTTTGTCGAAGCAGCCTACTTCCCGGGGTGTCTGTATTACTTATCTTGCTGGTATACTAGTACGTATTCTTCGGATCATTTGTTTGCCGAGTAATTTTTAACTTGGACATAGGAAAGGAGCTTGGTTTTCGAACAGTATGTACAGACTTAGACAGGAATCAATCAGTGTTGTATGTTGGCAGTTGCTAACTTGCACAATTAGGCTATATTCTACTCAGGTGCTCTCATCAGTGGCGCCTTCTCCGGGTTGATTGCCGCTGGCATCAGAGGAAATATGGATGGTACTAGAGGATTAAGAGCCTGGCGCTGGTTGTTCATCATCGAAGGCGTTGTGACAATTGTAATTGCGTGTGCTGCTTTCTTCATCTTACCCAATTTCCCTCGTACCACAACATTTCTCACAGAGGAAGAACGACAACTCGCGGTCTGGCGTTTGGAAGAAGACGTTGGAGAAGACGACTGGGTGGACAGTGAACACCAGTCCTTCACAGTTGGGCTGAAACTCGCGTTCACGGATGTCAAGACATACGTCCTCATGTTTATGGTTTTTGGAATTGTTGCATCTGGAACTGTCACCAATTTCTTTCCGTAAGTTACCTCTCTGAAAGATCAGATACATTCATTAACACTTAATAGCACTGTTGTCGCAACCCTAGGTCACAAAGATGTAGTCACATTGCTGCTCACTGCTCCTCCTTACGTCTTGGCTGTCATCACGACTTTCTTAAATTCCTGGCACGCTGGTACGGGTCCCTGGCGAGACTTTAGAAGACAACTAATTTACTGACATTAAATAGATCGAACTGGAGAACGCTACTTTCACATTATCCTTCCACTTTGCGTTGCCATGATAGCGTTTATCATAGCTGCATGCACTACTAAAACAGGGCCGAGGTATCTCGCAATGATGCTTATGGTTCCAGGAGTCTACTCTGGATACGTTGTTGGTCTGGCATGGATCAGCAACTCAATCCCAAGACCACCTGCTAAAAGAGCTGCTGCCTTAGCCTTCGTCAATGCGATCTCGAATACGAGTTCCATCTACGCTAGTTACATGTACAGCGACAAAGATAGTAAGTTAAATTGCTACAAATTTCGCACGTCGCTAATCTTTTGTCAAGAACCAAGATATATCATTGCCATGTCCGTGAACTGTGCTATGGCAGCTATGGCTATTGTCTCAGCCACGATTTTGAGGTTCATTCTTGTTGGATTGAACAAGAAGTTGGAGCAGGTCAGTCATAATATATCAACGGTCCGAGTATTACCCATAATCTAACTGATACAGGGAATATTTGTTGAAGGTGCCATCAATGGAGGTACCTCCAGTGATGGAAAGAAAGGCTTCAGGTTCAGGATTTAAGCAGCCCAGATATCACGCGTATATTAGAGCATAGGCTGTGTGCTTATTAACGGGTTCCATATAGTTAAATTTATTACATGAAATATGTTCTAAATGACTCTATGAATCAATCAATCATGAAGAGAGAAACATCCCAGGCTGCTCCATTCCATGAATATTGTTCCCAAAGTCTTGTGTTCTTCCGAAACTTGGTTTTAGAGTGTACATATTATAGGATGTAAACTAAAGAGACAATAAATTAAAATCGAGGGGGAAACATGAACATAAAATTTGAAAGTCTAAGCAATATACAAACTTTATCTCGAGTCAACAATTCATAAAGTGACGACAGAGGCCAGCTCACTCAGCTCATCTCAAATAGAACACATTCGAAGGATCAGGTGGTGAGAAAAGATACCTAGGGAACTTCCTCTCCTTATTTTCGACTTACTTACCTATCCACTCCTACCTCCCCTGGGATCACAACGACAACTCCTCCAGAGCCTTCATCACCCAATCCCCCTGGTCCCTCTCCGAAACCTCGGCGGCGCGATTCTCCGCCGCCGCCATCAAAAACCTTTCAGCTTTCTGCTCCGTGCATGATCTCGTACAGCGCGGGTCGCAGCGCTCCGTGACGCACTCGACGGTGTGGTCGAGATACCTGTTACAGTTGGGGTTGCTGTGTGTGGCATCGCGGATGTGGTAGATGCAGCCGCAGTGTAAGTAGAGGAAGGTGTGGAGTGTGCAGGGCATTTCTTTTTTCTTCGGACGGTGTTTATTCTGCTTTTTGCTTACTTTGGTCTGGGGAAAAGAGAGCCTTGAGTGAGATCTTTTTGGAGGGCTAAACCTTTGGGTTGAGTGATAGGTAGACTTGTGCTTTATATGTATGAAGGATACTATTGTTTGTTTTTCATTGGAGTGCAAAGAGAACAAAAACTTGAACAATGGGGAAGATAATGCTTCTTTGTACAATATAATGCTCCTGTGTCCCGAAATAAGTTTCTTTGTAGTTGAGATTAGAGGGATATATAGCCACCATGCTTAGTTATGCTAGGCATACCCGATAAGACAATATACCCAAGCTGAATGGTGTAGTGTAGTCACAATAAATATTTGATGCTCTTTTTTCTCTTTCGTCTACGTAATCTTCGAATGTCATTGTATAACTATGAGTATTGAAAATTTACTCTAACGGTCTTAGATCAACTGTTTGCCAGCAATATGAAATACCCACGCTGCAAACAACTTTGAGTTACGTTGTGCGAGACTGCATGGGAATTGAATATTTTTAAAACCTAACGGCTTCCAAGTTACCCTTAGACATTCTAGCTGGTACTTGGTGGGCGTAAGCCGTCACCATCTCGGGATATTATTCTAAAAGTATCTATATCTCCTTCGAAAAAGAATCTAATCATGTCAGAGATCAATCAAGAGAAGAAAGGACATTGTGGTTAATTTTAGATATGATGCGAGAAAACGGAAGAGAGAATATTACTTACTTTGTATTTGTTTCAACTGTGAGAAGTGCTACAGCCGGCCGCATATTCGATTCTTCTTTAATTTGGCGTTAACCTCAGAATTTGCGTCCCTGATACAGCACAGATGTGTAGAGGGAGCCCGGGCGAGTTGTTGCCAATTTATTGGCTTAGATATTTGGTTTCAGCACCGAGCCAAAAGGAGGGCGAGAGGAATTTATTAATTTCAAATAAGTCTGAGAACTATCTTCCACAAGCTTCAAGTTATTGAGCCTATGTTTACGTTGATGTGAAGCAGATATCTCCAACCAGTAGATAGTTTTGGTGGCCCAATTAGGAAATCAGCCATTTTCCCCCCGTGGTGTTCTGGGAGGTGATGTTAGTTTAATCTTAGCAAAGTTGAACACGTCTAAGTTGACCACAGAGCCAAGTTTTGTGCCGTGTATTCATTTGATGTGTACAGTATATAAAGTTTTTCTGAGAAAGTGACGGAGGATCTTGTAAAGAAAATATTGAATTAAGTTATGTATCTGGCTCCTAATATAGTAATATCATTATTATATTCATCTAAATCGCCTTACTTGACATAGCCATATGTTTGAAGCAAGGGTTCAGGTCCCATTGCAGAACGGCACCTTCTATGTACCAGCAGTCTAGAAAAGAGCAATCGACAGAGAAGCTGATAAAAGCAACCTGGCTTCCAACTATTGATCCAGTTGAAGTTTATAACAGGCTGGAAGCCCTTCACACACACGAGCTTAAGGTGTCTCAAATATCCCTGACATATTCATCAAGTCATTCCAAAATCATGAAATTTTGGGAAAGAATCCACTCAAAGCCTCCATACTTACATTCCCTCCACTGAACACGATCCCCAAATCCCATCCTTCCTCACCTCCCTCCTGCTCCACAAGGCTCCTGAAATCTTCATTAAACAACACAGTTGCTAATCCCACCACGGCACTCGGTTCAACAACTACCTTCATTCTCTCGAACACCAGTCTCAATGCTCTCTTAATCTGCTCCTCTGTGACACTAAACATCTGCCTCACCAACTTCCTTTCATAAATGACGGACCATGGGTATTTGCCTACCGGTGTGCGCAGTCCATCAGCAATCGTTAGAGTTTTGACAGTCTCAATCCTTTTCCCTGCTGCAAATCCGCGCTGGCAGTCATTCGCACCTTCAAATTCCGGCTCAGCACCAAATACGAAAATACCCGTTCCTTCGCAGCTCAGCGCCGTGCCAGAAAGCATACCGCCGCCACCACATGGTGTGATGATAGCGTTCAGACCATTCTTCGCACCTAACTCAACAGCTTGTGTCTGTAGTTCAAGTCCTAATGTACCCTGGCCTAGCATTATATCAGGGTGATCGTACGGAGGAACCAAAGTTGCACCCGTCTCCTGCATAACCACTGCTACAGCAGCTTCTCGTTCTGTACTTGTGCTCCCACTGAAGACAACATTGGCACCATAGCCCTGCGTCCCCGCGATCTTTGTTGGTGTCGATATCCTAGGCATAACAATCGTGGCTGGGATGCCTAATGTTTTGGCTGCGAGCGCCAGAGCTTGTGCGTGGTTCCCTTAAAAAACATATGTCTTAGCAAATGCTGCCGCCTATTAAATGATGGCGAAATCAGACAAACCGGAACTATGCGTGACAACTCCTCTCTCTCTCCCACCGCTAGCTTCCCATCCATCCTCTGCCCGCCACCGCAGTAATGCATGGAAAGCCCCGCGTGCTTTGAACGCCCCCACCCTTTGTAGATTTTCGCATTTGAAGTAGAGTCGTATCTTTGGCTGTGCGGGTTTGTGACCCTTCCACGGCCCATCCTCGAGGGATTCTACGGATTGTGGTGTTGAAGCTAGCTGGTTGAGAGTTGCGTTTGTGAGGACGGGGGTGTAGTGTATGTACTTCTTGATCAATTCATGTGCGGCTATGACGCTTGGGCGGGTTAATGGAGGGGAACTTGCTGGGTCAGACATTGCGAATTGTATTGGACGTTTTGGAGATTTGGAGATTTCGAGGTAATTCAATTGTCTATTTCTGGTTGTTAGTTTATTTGCTTAGAAACTATTTTGTTGCGCCGAAGCCGGCATGAGTCACATTAGTCCATCAGTTCCCAGATGAGTGGGATGCAGCTAGGAAATAATTGGAACGTGTAGAATTTAACTTTTGTGATTCCAAGCCCTGAGATTATCGGAAGAAGGTATAGTACAATTCCCCAGACGTCCAGTATCAAAAGAAAACTCCCCACAATCCACCACCCATTACACATATTCTCCCCTACTGGTTCTCGGGACGGAGGGATCTGTAAATGTCATTAGCACCTTGATAGTGAATTGTGGATCAGAAAACTTACCGAACGGCCTTTCCTGCTCTCCAGATCTCCAAATCACGGATCTCCTTCATCTCAGCCTCGTACTTGGTACGGTAATCAGGTTGAGAGTTGAAGTCGAGTGATCGCTGAGTCTCCTTTCCGGTCTTGACAGAGTCGTAAAGATCGTTGAATACTGGCTTCAACGCATCCTTGAACTTTCCGCTCCAGTCAATGGCACCACGACGGGCAGTGGTGGAGCATGCCTCGTACATCCAGTCCATACCGTTTGCGCCAATGAGTGGGTACAAGCTCTGAGTGGCCTCCTCAACGGTCTCGTTGAAAGCCTCACTTGGGCTGTGTCCCTGCTCACGGAGAACCTCGTATTGTGCGAGGAACATACCGTGAATACCACCCATCAAGCAACCTCGTTCACCGTACAAATCAGAGTACACTTCCTTTTCGAAAGTAGTCTCGTATAGGTAACCGCTTCCAACACCAACACCGAGGGCAATTGCCTTCTCCTTGGCCTTACCAGTGACATCTTGGAAGACGGCAATGGAGGAGTTGATTCCACGTCCCTCGCGGAAAAGAGTTCGGACAGTTCGTCCAGATCCCTTAGGGGCGACGAGGATCACATCAACGTCAGTTGGGACATCAACCTTGGTTTGATCCTTGAAGACGGGGGAGAAGCCGTGGGAGAAGTAGAGGGTCTAGTCAAATTAGAATTGGCAGTAATCGCTTGGTTTGGAAGACTTGCCTTGCCCTTGGTGATCTGGGGCTTGATTGCTGGCCATGTCTCACTTTGAGCGGCATCACTGAGCAAGTTCATGATGATGGTACCCTTAGAGATAGCCTCATCGACCTCGAAAAGGTTCTTGCCTGGCACCCATCCATCTTGTTGAGCATCCTTCCACGATTGCCCGTTCTTTCGCACACCGACAACGACGTTTAATCCGTTGTCACGCATGTTCAAGGACTGGGCGTGACCTTGGGAGCCGTAACCGATGATAGCCATTGTGTCATTCTTGAAGTACTCCTAAAGTCAAGTCAATAAATGGTTTTTGAAGTACGGTGAGAGGATAAATACCTGGAGTTTTGCGGCAGGCCAGTCAGCTCTTTCTAGTGGATTGTTAGTACCTTTCCTGACATTCTCAAGGGCATTCCATACCATAGACATCCTCCTTGACACCAGCAAAGTCAATGGTCTTGACACCACGGACTTGTTGAGCTGATGCAACAACAGCACGAGCAGTAGGTCTGGCAGATGCGTTGATGGCGGAAACAAAGGTTCTGCGGGCTGGAGCACTGAGTTGCTTGGCCAATGGCGAGCGAATAGCTCTGGATAATGTTCTTGAAGCCATTTTCAGAATTTTGGAGTGGAGTTGGATGTTTGTGAAAGAGTTCTGGGAAGGGTTTCCTTATGACTCTAGAGCTTCTCTAAAAATTGAAAAGCTGGGGGACTAAGGTCCGTTCCGGTCTCGCTCCAAAGTCTCTTGGCATAGCCTGGAATTCCCAGAGATTCGTACCTCCGTACCCTCGTACCCTCTTCGGTGGAGAATTAAGTGGCCGATACTGGCACCCCTCTCACTCTTTCTCTATATCAATATTTAACATTTAACTGACCGCTGATTTATATTTTATCTACTATATAACTCTACATTAAGACAAAATATTTGCTTAACGAAATAAATTTTCAACGTTGTACAAATCCAAATAGTACAGCAAAAAGGTGTAATTGGAGTTGTTAGGGTGTGCCAATATCGGCCACTTATTTGAGCTCCGAGAGACACCTTAGCAGCTAGCTCCATATATAAAACCAATAGCCAGAGTTGTATTTGTAACTAACGTAATGATGACGGGGCATCCGATGGGGAATCTTGTGATAAGGTGATTGCGGAAACAGTCAAACTTAGTTATCACAGTATGGGATAGATAACATATATACAGAGAATCTATGAGGTGTTTCAGCGGAATCTTTATGGTGTACATAATACCTACCAGCCTTGGATCATAAGGTTGTAGGCAAACAGAACAACATAGAATTGTATTCTCGATATCGTGATGAAGTAGTAAGAGTTTATTTGGGTATACGGTTGCAATGGGCGCAGCTTGCTTCTTAAATCTAGATTCAACAGATTTCAAGATTTAAATGGATACCAGAGCACACAGGATAAATATCGACTCTATTC
>Ga0247814_10001204_pt1 | contig 15850 bp, 16 predicted proteins | sample UWRJL179409R1_FD_179947 | JGI IMG/M metagenome (GOLD analysis project Ga0247814, IMG submission 179947) | Plant litter microbial communities from Arlington Agricultural Research Station in Wisconsin, United States - UWRJ-L179-409R-1 | ecosystem: Environmental > Terrestrial > Plant litter >...
CGTTACTTCGAGAGTGTTTGGAATTAGCCTAAGCATCCCTAATCCGTCATAACCAGATTCGTAAAAAATTTTTCCTGCCATGAGAATTTTCCCGTCATCATGGACATAAACGGCAGATGGGTGGCTGAAAGTAACTAACGGAGAGTTTCCCGGAAAGCTGTAGCTATACGATCCCGAACTATTAAATGTAGTATCTAAATTTCCATTGAAGGTATAACGTCGTAATTTAAATCCAATTCCTGTGAAACAATTCACACCTTGACATGTAATGTCTGTGGCCAAAATTTTGTCGTTATCTAATTTTATAATAGGATTTGTGAGCATTACATTGCCTGACCAGAATTGGGTTTCAAAATTGTTTAAATCAACTACAGTAAATCCGCCATTACCATTACTTCCATAACTAAAAATCATTAAATTTCCATCGAGAATTGCATTTTGATATGTAGGTGCACCATAAATTCCGTTTACTGCAAAATTAGTGTCTACCTCACTATTCCCGTTGATTTTTGTTAAAATAGGACTAGTCGATAATTGCAGGGTTTGAGATCCTAATAATAAAAATCCATCCTGATAGTTAAATATTTTTTTTCCGCTGCTCGAGAAACTTCCTTCTGAAAAATACGATTTGAATCCTTGAGAATTAAAAGTGGTATCAAAATTACCTTGGGGAGTGACTTTACATACAATCATATCCGCATCATTTTCGCCTGTTCGAATTCCACTAATCGTAAATATACTGCCATCAGAGGAAATAGCCAAGTCAGAAAATTCATCATTGTCGGGTAAATTAACCGGATCATTTCCGAAGTCAAATATTGCAATTCCTTGATTCCCAAATGACGGATCAAGAAATCCTTGTGGTGAAATCCGGGCAAGAAAAGCATTGGTCTTATAACCGTCAAGTTCGACTTGTCCGCAAACATAAAAAAAACCGTTATGCATTTTCACTCCCTTGATATTATAATACTTGTTGTTGCCGTTTAATACACATTTACCGTTTGTTCCGAATATTAGGTCTCGCTCGCCGTCATAATTGAATCGCGCAATCTGATATTCCTGAACCAAAACGTATTTATTATCTATAAAATAGATTTCAATCGGACCAGATTCGGGATTTGGGTTTGCAGCAGTACTGCTGCCAGTAAATACTTTTGACCCATTTGTGCCAAAAGTATTATCTGGAATATAGTTTTGGGAGTACACACTGAAAGTGAAAAGAAAGAACGCTGAAAGAGTTAGTTTTTTCATAGTGATAGAACTTTATTTAATTGACCTAATTGTTAGACCTAAGGTATGAAGTTTTTTTTGAATTCTCCGTCAGTATTTTGGTATTTCGGGGAACTACTATATACATCTCTTAAATCATCACTATCTCTACATAATATATATAGGCCTGACAATAGTAACTATATAACGGCTCTGCCAAGGTAAAACTTTCTTGTGATAAACAAACGTGTGGCACTATGTTTTAGTGATTTATACTCGCTAAAGCGAGCAGTTGTGCCTATTCGATTTGTACCTTTATTTTAATTGAATCGTAACTATTGGAATTCAAGCCGATCAATCCATAAGCGGTTTCCCCTTTTTTAATTGTTTTACCGTTAAGGTCAAATTTCATTAATTCGTTTTTAAAATTCTTATTTGCCGAACTGGCAGCAATCATATTGCCGCCCGTTAATCCAGGGCCGATTATGAGTCCGAGAGGAAATGAATTTGAAGTGGTTGTGCTTCCGGAATAAAATTGAAGTGGGGATAGCAATAAAAACCATAAGTAGGAGGCGGGACTTTGTTTAATGGTTTTAAATAATTTTTTTGTTTCGACTATACTTACTTCATTCCCGTTTTCATAGGTAAGTTTGCAATCGCTACCGAAAACCATATCCTTTTGGGTACTGTTTGTGATCTTTACTGCGATAAGCCTGATGTTGTTTTTGGTTTCTTTCTTTTTGTATTTTTTCCGTAACAAATCGTACTTGTATTCCAGTAACATATTGCTCTCCATGCTTTTTGAAACATACGCGACTGTTTCGGGATTTATTTTTCTATATCCGGAAGCGCAGCTGTTGAAAAGCATTGCAAAAAGTAAAAGGGAAATCATTTTCATTATTTGGTTCATTGTTGGCTATTTTAAGGTTGGCTATTTTTATGATTGCGGTTGGTGGTTGCGGCATGAGCGCATTGCGAAAGAGGTTTGTATTATGATTAATTCATGGTCCCGTGCTGTTTGATTCCGGCCGAAGATAAAACTTTTTTTATATACCAAACGTGAGGGCACTATGATTTTAGTGATTTTGATATTGGTTGGTAGCACTGCTTTTATTTAAGGCTAACTCAAGGCAGTTGTTTTTTAAATTTCAATTCCCTAGATTTTAGGATTATAACTACAATATGAAAAGACTTTTACTCATAGCGATTGTTCTGTATAGCCATTTTATATCCGCTCAATGCATAATAGTAGTAAATCCATCTTCGTGTGCGGGAGATGCAGCGCTTATTCAAATTACAACTGGTGAAATTTATCCGCAATATCAGTGGTATTTTAAACCTGTCAATTCTTCAGGAGATTTCCAACCGATTAATGGCGCTACGAATCCATCATTAGTTTGTGATTGGTCAATGTATGACCAGGCATTGGTAAAGCTTGAATGTTATCATGATGAATTTCCAGTTTATTTTTCGAATACACTTCTACTAGACCGTACAGATTGTTTGCTCAGTACTGCAATTCATCAGCAACAGTTATCGGATTTGATATTGTATCCTAATCCTGTGCATGATTATCTTTTACTCAGCAATTCGGCAGCATTAGATTCTATAACCATTTTTAATGCTTTTGGCCAAAGCATTTATACCTCTGAAAAAACAAATCTTAAAAGAGTTGACACTTCCTTTCTTATATCAGGAGTTTACATTTTGGAAGCGGTTTCAGGGAAAAAATCGAAGAAAATAAAATTCATAAAATCGTAGTCTCATTAGATTTTTATTCAATTGTCAAGCGAGTTCCGTAAATGCGGGCTGGGTTCTCTTTTCCCTAAAATAATATTTCTTCGTTAACAACTTTAATTTACCGAAAACTCAGCGGTTGGGTTACAGTCTTTGGCAGCAGTTTTTATTGTATTGCTTTGATAAATTTTTTCATTTCGTCCATTTTACCTACTGTAATCCTTGTCCATTTGCCCTGCTCTTCGTATATTCTTCCCCCTTCAATATTGTTGTCTTCTAATTGCCTGAAATAGTCCTTGTTGTATTTTGCAAGTGAAAAATAGATAAAATTTGTGCTGGAAGAGATGCACTCACAATTTAGTTTTTTGAGTTCGCTGATGGTATATTGTCTTGCGTTTTCATTTAGCGCGTAGCAATCTGAAACAAATTTATCATCCTTTAACGAAGCCATAGCAGCTAGTTTTGATACTACGCTAACGCTATTATTTGTATTGGATTGCAAATTTGCCAAATTATCAATTATCGTTTTGTTTGCAATGGCATATCCAATCCTTGCTCCGGCCAAACCATATATTTTGGAAAATGTTTTGGCGATAATAATATTTTTGTGGTCTTTTATGAGATTGCTGAGGGATTGTTGTTTGGTAAAGTCTAAATAGGCCTCATCGATCAATACGATTGTATTTTGTGGAATTTTAGTTACAAATTCTACCAATGCTTCTCTTTCACAGATTGTTCCTGTTGGGTTGTTTGGATTACAGATGTAGACAAGTCTGGTTTCCTGGTTTACCGCTTCTGACATCGCCTTCAAATTAATTTTCTTGTCGGTTGTAAGCGGTACTTTGTTTTTCGTTAACCCTAAATTATCTAATGTTACTGTCCAATAATCATAGCTTGGATCTGCTATGACATAATTTGCTTTGCCAGTCACCTTCGGTTCGTATCCTTTATTTAGTGCTGCCAATTTTGCGACTAAATCTAAAATTTCGGTTGAACCGGCTCCCAATAAAATGTTTTCGTCTTTAACACTATTTCTTTTTGCAAGGTCGGAAATCAGTTGTTCTGCAACATGCCAATTGTACCGGTTACTTATATTTGCATTGTCGACAAATGCTTTCCTTGCTGATGGAGACGGACCGTAGGGGTTTTCATTTGAACGTAGAAAAATTAAGTCGGTATCAGTCTCAAAACTATTGATTAAATTATCTGATCCAAGAGGAGCAGCCAATGAATTGAAATTTGCAAGTCCGATACCCGCTACTCCAATTCCGATTTTTTTCAGCCAAAGTCTTCTGTTCGTTTCCATATTTTTCTTTTTCTTTAAGTAGTCTGCAGAAAAAATAGTTTGTTACAAGTGCGGGCTTTTAAAAGCTAACGCAATCTTACTTTTAAATTCATTGTCTACATTATGGATTCTAATTGTAAACAGGTAATTTTTGAAAGTGGCCTCCCCGAACTCAAAATAAATTGTGTTAGCCAATGGGTCTAAATCAATTTTGTTGGGCATGACGGTTTTTGCGAAGGCAAATCTCTTTGCATACTCTACGTTTTTGGTAAAGATGATGGGGTTTGAATTTATATTTAAGAGCGTTTTGCCTAAAATGATCACAGCGTCATTTGTTACCAGCATTTCACACTTTGCCATTGCGATACCGTCGTTGATTTTTCGGCCGATCTTGTATGTTTCGGCTTTGAGCCAACCGGTAGCATCAAATTCGATTGCGTTTTGCCGGAGCCCCTCTTTAATTATCTGATGGTATTGGGCTGCTTTTTTATTGTGCAAATAATTGAGCAGCACCGTTAACGTGATGAAAATTAAAAAGAAAATAACAGGGATTGGAATGTGGTTCATGCGATTGCATCTAAATTAGGAGAGTCTTCTTTAAAATAGCACGTAATGTTGGTTTATTGTCGTGTGGGCTCGTAATACAGAATGATGGCACCTGAATCAAATGTTTTTGTTTTTAAAAGCTTAAAAATTGTCCTGTCGTTTATTTTGTCAAACAATGGCAGCCCTTTTCCTTCTAACATTGGATAAATGCAAATCTGGAACTCATCGATTAAATGGAGGTTGAGCAGCTCAATGATTAGACTGCGGCTGCCAACCAGTATGTCTTTGCCCGGTTGCTGCCTGAGTGCCGCGACTTCCTTTTCAATTTCTTTTGTTGCGAGTTGCGCAGTGTCCCAGCCGGTATTTTTGAGGGTGTGTGAGAAAACAATTTTGGGTATTTTGCCGATTGCCGAAGCAAAGTCGTCCATTGATTGTTGTCCTGAAGGTTTTTCGAGCAGCGTTTGCCAGAACTGCATGAGCTGGTAAGTTGTGCGGCCGTATAATATCACTCCCGCGTCTCCTAAAAGCCGGGTGTAGTGCTCATGTATATCTTCACCGGGAATGCCTACCGTATGGTCACAAATCCCATCCAGTGTCATGTTTATTGCCGCGATTACTTTTCTCATATTTTAAGTTTAGGCTGGTGTATGTTAGGATGGTGCTTACAAAGCTCTGCTAAGATAAAACTTCTTTTTGAACAAACGTAATGGTACAATGTTGTGTGTGGCATTTGTATTGTGATTATTAGCGGCAACCATAATTTTAAAAAATATTATTTTGCTGACTTTTCATAGATTTTCACAAGACCTTTGGAAACACTTTGTAAAAGGCCTTGCTTGTTGACAATCATAAGCTCGGCTCCATTGCTTTTTCCGGATTGTGCAGACCAATATTCCCTACAGATATGAATAGTGTCATTATAAATCCGATATTCTCCATAGACTGCCCTTTTCATATAATTTGGAGAAATAGTTTCAGTGAGGTAAGCGTATTTACCGTTCCCATAAAATTTAATCGCAGGCTTAGACTTTGTTATATGAAGCTTTTCTTGTTTCAGAAATAAATTGCTGACATTTTTTTCCTGATCAATCATATCTATTTTTACGTACAACTTCGTAGTATCTACAAATTTCTCTATGTTGTAATTCCAGCCGGATTTGTTTTTAAAACAACCTTTTTCGATGGATTTGCATGAAAAAATTAAAAAGCTGACAAAACTAAAAATTATAATGTATGTTATGGGTTTTATCATAGGTATGGTGTTTTTGAAAGGTTACAGGTAGCGTTCTTATACCTCTTCATCGGCGATGCCTACTGTATGGACGCAAATTCCGTCAAGCGTCATGTTTATTGCCGCGATTACTTTTCTCATATTTTAAGTTTAGTTTATCTTAGACAGATGCTTCAGAACTGGACCGATTGCTCTGGGTTGTGGTTGGTGTTTTGGAAATTGAAGTCTATTTAATTCCAATTGTCTATCTTGATGTCGTCAGGCGAAGGCTTTCCTTCTCCGGTTTCGACAAGCTGTTTGAGGCTCAGTAAAAAAATGGCCCATTTCATGCTGCAATGCGATTTGAATTCTACTTCTTCTGCCCAATTGATGTGACTGAATAAAACGATTGTGTAATTTTCTTCCTGATGCAGATCGAATATCACTTCTGTACCCATCCATTCCTGCGGACCGGTGGTGAATTTCCACTCTACTTTTTTCTGCGGCTTTAGCTCCTGCACTTCGAAAGTCATACTGCCCACTTCTTTTCCTTCGGGAGTATGAAATTGGACGGTGATGTCTTTTCCTATTTCCGATTCGCCAGAAGTGCTTTTTGTCCACCAACCAGCGATTCCTTTTACTGTAGCTAACGCTTCATACACCTTTTGAGGTGACGCTTTAATTCCTATTCGGTGTTTTATGTTGACCATGGTTTGGAAGTTTAATTTCGCTTTTAACCGCCAATTGCGAATAAAAGCGGTGAATATTACCTTTGCGGCATTGCCGAATTTATCCCGATGCGACTGTTAAGCATCCGGAATTTCAGGTTCAACAAGTTTTATTAATTTTTCCAGCGACTCCTGCCAGCCCAGGTAGCACATTTCTAAAGGAATGGCTGAAGGGATACTTTCCTGAACGACTTTAAGTTCGGTACCTACGGAAACCTTATTCAGCCATACCGATGTAGTCATTACGCCCGGTAAATTCGGATCGTCAAATTCTTCGGCATATTTTATAAATTCATTGGGCTTAATTTCTACAAATTTTCCGCCGAATGAGTGGCGGTTTCCTGAAGAAAAATTTTCAAAAGACATTTTGAATTCCCCTCCGACTTTTACTTCTATTTTATGTATTAAACAAACGAATCCGTACGGAGGAATCCATGATGCATAGGCATTGGGATTTGTAAAGGCACGAAACACTTTTTCGGGAGCTGCCTTAATAACGCGATGCAGGGTTAGAGTGTTTATTGACATATTACAACTATTTTCAGTTTAGTTAAAGTTAGTCAATTTTCGATTTCAATATCCCGATTTATTACGAAAATATACTGCTGCTATTATCAACAGGCTTCCGTTGTGGGAAAAGGAACAGCGTTTACCGGGCGTTACCAATTTAACCCATTCCCGCAGCATCAATCTCCTCCTGAACCAGTTCCCAATCCAGTAGTAGCTGGTCAAGTTCGGCTTTTTTCCTGTTGTAGGCCATGAAGAAGTTCGCGTCTTCAATATGTTTGTCGTAATTGGAAGCCAATTGTTTGTCGTCCTGCTGGATGTCTCTTTCGAGCTGCTTGATCTGGCTTTCTACTTTGCTGAGTTTGTTTTGCAGGGCTTTGCCTTTCTTCTGGTCTTCGTAGGATACCTTATTATTGGTTGCGGGCGTTTCTTTTCTGATGATGTCCTTTTTCTCAACTTCACGCATGTTTTCGAGGTTGCGCTGCTCTAAGAAATAATTGATATCGCCCAGGTATTCCTTGATCTTCTGGTCTTTGAATTCGTAGACGAGGTTTGACATGTCCTGGAGGAAATCCCTGTCGTGTGAAACCAGCAACAGCGTTCCTTCGTATTTTTGCAATGCCGCCTTTAATACGTTCTTGGATTTGATGTCGAGGTGGTTCGTGGGCTCATCCATCACCAACACATTGATAGGCTGCAATAGTAGTTTGCACAATGCCAGACGGTTTCTTTCGCCTCCGGAGAGCACTTTTACTTTTTTCTCCACATCGTCTCCGCGGAAGAGGAATGACCCTAACATATCGCGCACTTTTGACCGGTTGGTATCGGTGGCAGCATCTTCCATGGTCTGGAGCAGCGTGATTTCGCCATCTAAATATTCTGCCTGGTTCTGCGCAAAATATCCCACTTGTACGTTGTGGCCTAATTTGATATTGCCGTCAAATTCAAACTCGTGAACGATGGCTTTTATAAATGTTGACTTGCCTTGGCCATTTTGCCTCACGAAAGCAATTTTGCTACCGCGTTCTACCAATAGCGAAATGTCTTTTAAGATGGTATTGTCTCCGTATTTCTTGGTCACATGTTCGGCTTCGATTACTACTTTTCCCGGTACTTTGGACACGGGAAACGAAATGTTCATCACCGAATTGTCATCTTCATCAACTTCAATCCGTTCTACTTTATCGAGTTTCTTGATGAGTGATTGCGCCATTGATGCTTTGGAGGCTTTGGCCCGGAACTTTTCGATGAGTTTCTCGGTCTCTTCTATCTTCTTAGCCTGGTTTTTTTGTGTAGCGAGTTGCTTTTCACGGATTTCATGGCGCAGTTCGAGATATTGTGAATACGGTTTGTTGAAATCGTAAGCCTTACCCAATGATATTTCGATGGTTCTGTTTGTTACATTGTCTAGGAACATCTTGTCGTGCGAAACGATGACCACAACGCCGGGATAATTCCGCAAAAAACTTTCAAGCCAGATGATACTTTCGATATCGAGGTGGTTTGTAGGCTCATCGAGCAGCAGAATATCATTGGCCTGCAGTAATAATTTGGCCAATTCTATCCGCATGCGCCAGCCGCCGGAAAACGTTTCTGTCTGGTTGTTGAATACTTCGCGTTTGAAACCGAGTCCGAGGAGGATCTTTTCAGTATCGCCCACATAATTGTAACCGCCGAGGAGTTCGAAACGGTGTGTATAATCTGAAAGATCTTCTATAATCTGGGAATATTCTTCACTTTCATAATCGGTTCTCGTTACCAGCTGGTGGTTGATTTCTTCGAGTTTTCTTTCTACTTCTTTGATATCGGTAAATGCCTGATAGGCTTCTTCGAGTACGGTTCTGCCCTGCTCAAAATCAATATCCTGACGCAGGAAACCAATCCGCACTTCCTTTTCGGTGGCGATACTTCCGGAATCGGGCGCTAAGTCTTTGGCAAGAATTTTTAGCATGGTTGATTTTCCCGCGCCATTTTTACCTACGAGTCCTACCCTGTCGCCGGCGCCCATCCTGAAGGTTACTTCTTCGAATAAATAAGTACCTCCAAAGGAAACCGACAAATTGTGTATATTAAGCATTTATTTAAATTTTATTAGCAGATTGTATTCGTAAATTCGCATTCTGAACCGGGAAATTAAATTTTTTGCAAATGTTAAAAAAAGGATCCAAACTATATAGCATTTTAACAGGAACTTGTCCGAAATGCCAGAAAGAGAGCATGTATGTTGACCGAAATCCGTATCATCTGACCAAAGTGCTCACGATGCATGAACATTGCAGCCATTGCGGACTCAAATACCAGATTGAACCTTCGTTTTTTTATGGTGCGATGTATGTGAGTTATGGAGTGAATGTGGCGTTGGGAATAGTGGCTTTTATTATTTCTTATCCTCTTTTGCACCTGAGCCTGAAAGCTTCCTTTATTAGCATCATCGCATCGATTGTTATTTTATATCCGCTGGTATTGCGCTGGTCGCGGAATATCTACATTAATATGTTTGTTGCTTATGACCCGCCAATGGATAAGTAATTATTTCTTTGGATCAAAACGGCGGATGTCCATCTCGCGAAGCAGCGGTATTCCATGTTCAATATTTTCATATAATGCTTTCGCCATCGCGGGCGCCAGCATAACACCGCGGGTTCCTAATCCGTTTAATATATGAATTCTGCGAAAGTCGGCATGTGTGCCCAATAGCGGCTTCCTGTCTTTTACTGTGGGTCTAACTCCTGCTTGATGCGCGATAATCTCAAAGTCGCAGTTGAGGATTTCTTTTATTCTTTCTAGTAGTTCCTGTTTGGCTTCGGCTGTCGGAATTTCTGTTTTGTCTGTCCAATTGTATGTTGCGCCCACTTTAAATAAATCATCTCCAATTGGTAAAATAAATACACTTGAATTGAGGATTACATCAAGGCTGAGGCCTGGTGCTTTTATAATTAACAATTCGCCTTTGGCACCATCAAGCGGTAAGGACTTAAAATAGGGATTGTTGTGCATTCCGAAGCCCTCGGCAAAAACTATGTGCCGGGCATTGATGTTGCGGTACGCAACACGATCATCGAAGACTTTTAAATCAGCGTAACTGAATGCTTCATTCTGCGACAGGTTATTTTTAGACAGGAAAGCTTTATATTTTTCCAACAGCAGTGCAACGTTTACATATCCGGATTGATTGACAACTCCATAATCAAATGGAGAATCAATTCCTGAATACTTTTTAGTAGACAGATGGGCAGATAAATAGGCTGATAATTCCCGTTTGTCTGAAGCAACGAACCAATTGTTTTGTTCTTCTACAGAAAAGAATTTTCGCAATGTTGGCGTATCAAAAAGCAACTTACAATCGAGTTTCTCTTCGAGCTTGGAATAGAAAACATGAAGCAAATCGAGATGTTTCTGGGCATTTGCAAGCGGTGTGAACCTTTTTAAGACCACGGGATTGTACAAGCCTGCGGCCACTTTAGAAGAATGGTAAAGATTAGTATCAATGACAGCAACCGATTTATGATGCTGTAATGCAGTTTCTGTAAAAGCTATTCCGGCAAGCCCTGAGCCTATTATTAAATAATCAATCATGGTACAAAAATAAAAAACTCTTACTTTTTACAGTAAGAGTCTTTATGTTATAGTGGACAATTTTAGTAATTCCACATGTCTTGTTCGAAATCACGAATTTTGTCTTTGACGCGTTCGGATTCCAATAATTGCATTTGTGAATTTTCTTTCATGTATTCTGCAATTTCACGGTCACCATACACATTCTCTTCTTTGTAGATTACGGCGTTGAAACGTCGTGAATTCAATAAGTGATCAAATGTTATAGGCATCGCTGAATTTCTGTCGTTGAATGCATTTGCAGCATGCAGCACATCTCTTGCGGCAGGAAAGTAAACCCAGAATAATTCGATATAATCCTGTTCTTCTTTACCTACTGTATAAACATCAGGAGTAACAGGACACAATCCCAGCAATCTGTATTTTAGTTCGCTTTGACGTTTGTCAAAATACCAATATCCTTTAATCTTATAATCAGAAACGTCAATCGCTCCAAGGTCGGTCCTTACGATGTACTGAGGATCGATCGCGATACCGGCATTGAACTGCTCTCTTCCCGGGTCTGTTGTATCAATACGTGTCAAAGAAGCCTGAATATCTTTCATCGTCTTTTTTGTATTGAAATAACTGTCGGTATATACTTCAGTTAATTTGCCATCGATCATCGCTTTAGTCAAAACATCATATAGTGACCTTCTTTCTTTACCGATATTAGCAGTATCAATAGGATAGTATAAAGGGAAATTAATTCTCTCATCCAAATCGATGATCTCCCATGTTGTTTTACCCATCAAAACATCTCTGTCGTGTACATAGCCATAAACTAACGGCTTGTCATTATCAGAAATCAATTGTGCAGCTGTTTTCTTTCCAATCTCATCCGGTGTTTTTGCATTGAGCAAATTGGATTGAGCAGAAGAAGCAAAACTTCCAACAACAAAGGCTACAACGGCTAAAGAATTTCTATACTTCATGTTTATATAATTATAAGTTGTTTAAGTAGGATAACGGCCAAACTTAAATTATTATTGTATTTCAAAAATTACCGGAGCAGTTCTTGGTAACAAGTAGCTACCTGCACCTACTAATTTAGTTTTAATCTCAGAAATGGTTACCTGATCACCTCTTCCTGCTTTAGCAAGAACGGCATTACATTGTGCATTCAACTTATTGCCCTGAACCACAACTGTAGGCTGTCCGGCAACTTTTAAATTGAATCCAACAACATCCAAACCAACTTCAAAGTCAAAATCAACCAATTTCGCACCTACAGTAGAAACCTGCAAGCTTCCTTTAGGTCCTTTCACTACACCCATTTCCCCACGGATTGTTCCGGTTGGGCCAGGAATACCTTTGATACGGAAAGTTTTCTTGTCAGAAACCGGTTTCCCATCAGGCAATTTAGCAGTTACATTAATTGTTAGTTCAGTACCCTGACCAGGTCTGATTTCATATTTTCCCGGTTTTCCACCTTTTGTCATTCCCGGAGCACTTGCGCTAACATTATTGTCAGACACACCTGCAAACGAAATTGTCATTGGATTTACAACACCACGGTAAACAACGTTCATTTTATCAGCAGAAATAGTAGCTGAATTTGGTCTTGGAACTACTACGTAGTTTCCTTTAATTGGCAAACTAACTACTTTACCGTTTTCATCAAAATTAAATGATCCGGTAATTTCATGCTCTCCTACAGCACCAGCACCGAAAGAAAATTCAGCTTGTCCTGCAGTAGCTTTTACTGAAGATCCATTTACTACAACTGATTTTGCAACCAAAGTAGGGTCGAATTTACCAAGAATAATTTTTCCTTTTACAGCTTCTCCTTGAAAGAATGCAGTTTTTTCAGGAACAACAATTGGCTGATAAGCAGTTAAAGACGCAGCGGCAACTAGATCAGATTGAAACATTCCTGTCATTACATCACTTTCTGTTGCTTTAATATCTGCTTGCAATTGAGACAATTTAGTTATTGAAGCAATCAATGGAAAGTGGTGATAGTTATAATCCAACCACGGTAATTTCGCACCTGCTTTTTCAGAATAAACAGCTTCTGTAGCAAATCTTTTTTCGATTTTTTTCATTTCTGAGTCAGCAATAGAACTTCCGCCAATGGCTTTGATCTTACCTGCATAACCTTGAATATAACCTAAAAATTTCTTTGCTTCAGGAGACTCTCTGTCTCCGATGTAGAACAAATTATCGATTTCTTCGCTTTTATCCATTTGTTCGTATGGGTAATTTCCTTCTTTATCTTTAGGAAATTTTGCGGTAGCTTTAGTTTTGATACCTTCAAGGTAATCATTAAATTCTTTAGAGATTGCTCTAATTTTATCAACTTTTGCTTTTTTGTCTCCAAACTGACCTGGTTGATCAGCAGCTTTTTGAGCTAATTGTTGGAAAGAAGAATCATTTCTGGTATCTGTAATTGAATTTGAGTCAACGATTTTTGTATTTAAAATTCCAAAAGCTGATAACACTTCTTTGGACATATTTAAAGCTAACATCGCGATGAAAACCAAATACATCAGGTTAATCATCTTCTGCCTAGGGGTTAATTTTCCTCCTGCCATTTTTTCTAATTAATTTGTTTTGTTTATATTAAAAATGTAGTCGGATACTAATTCCCTTTGTTACTCATTGCAGAAAGCATACCTCCGTAAACATTGTTCAATGAAGACAAGTTTGAAGTTAACGATTGCATCTGATCTTTTAATTTTAAATTGTTTTCAGCAACTTCATTATTGATTTGCGCGTTTCTTGAAGCACTATCCAGTTGGATTTTGTACAAGCTGTTCAACGATTCCATTTGCGCAGCAGCCAAAGTTAATTCTTCGCTGTATTTTTTTGTAGAAGCGATTGAATCTACAGTTGGAGCAATTCCTTTTGCAGCAGATTCAAAATTTTTGATACTGTTCCCTAAGCTAGCCATCAACTCACCGTCAATCTTAGCTTCTTTCAACATATTATCTAATTTTTGAGAAAGTAATCCCTGGGCCTCTTTTGGTTCTTCCTGTTTTTTAGGTTCTTTTTTCTTTGCTTCTCCATTTGCCAATTCAGGATAAACTAAAGACCAATCCAATTCATCATCAACTGGTTCAAATGCGGAAAGTCCAAAAATTAATGCTTCAGTAACAAGACCAATCGTTAACATTAAGTTACCAGTTATAGGTCCGAATTCTATGTGTGTAATTTTGAATAACGCTCCGATGATTACAATTGCCGCTCCCATACCGTAAGCGAAGTTCATTGCTTTTTTGCTTAAAATTGCCATAATAAAAATAATTTTTGTTAGTTAAGGTTAAATATAATAGTTGGTTAATTTATTTTTTTGGAACACCATTACCGGTTGTAACAGTTCCCATGTAATCCTGAACAGTTCTGAAGCCAATGTAGCTTCTTGCCGTGTCGGCATATTCAAAATCACGTGTGCTTACCTGTAAGAAATAAGCAACATCTTTCCATGATCCTCCTCTTACGACTTTACGCATGTTTTTAGAATCAGGGACATTTGGGTTCATTGTAGAAACATATTCATATGCACCTGCATCATAGGATGAATCCGTCCATTCCGCAACGTTTCCAGCCATATTGTATAAATTATATCCGTTAGGCTCAAATGATTCTGCTTCTACAGTGTATAAAGATTGATCAGCTGCGTAATCTCCTCTGTTCGGTTTAAAGTTGGCAAGGAAACAACCTCTGTCATTTTTAGTATAAGGACCACCCCAAGGATAAGCTCCTGATTGCAGACCACCTCTTGCAGAATATTCCCATTCAGCTTCTGTTGGCAATCTAAAAGAGTTAATCAAATTTCTTCCTTTCTTTTTGGATTTAATAAATGTATTTTTCTTTAATGTTCTCCACGCACAAAATGCTTTTGCCTGTTTCCAGTTAACACCAACAACAGGGTATTCTGAATAAGCCTGGTGCCATAAATAATCATTGTGCATTGGTTCATTATAAGAATAAGCAAAATCTTTAATCCATACCGTAGTATCAGGATATACTTTGATCTGTTCTGTTTTAATGAAATCTTTTCTTTTTCCGGTTTTGGCTTTAGCCGCTGCCTGGATATCCATCCATGAATACCTGAACTTCAATTTATTTACATCTACCGTCCTTAAACCATTGAATGATTCAGCAACAGGAATGTACATTGTATCCATAACCTCAGTGTAGTATTCATCCGGGTATTTGGAAGTGTCTTTAATTAATTTGACTTTTCTGTTTAATTTTCTGCCTGCGTAAGGATCATCATCTGTACCAACACTATAATAGTTTTCATACATATATTTATCGTAAGCAGTCATTTTAGCAGGATCTGCGTCGTTAAAAGCGAAATCAGCAATACTGCCGGATTTTCCACCTTTTCCGCCTTTACCACCGGCACCGGCTGTTCCGCCACCACCAACTTCATCAGCTAAAATTGCCAAACGTACCCTCATGGTAGAATCTTTAACCCACTCCACAAATTCACGATATTCGCTATTGGTGATTTCCGTTTCATCCATATAAAAGGAACGAACGGTAACTGTTTTAGTTGGAGCATCCTGAACATTAGCCAAATCATCATCTGATTTACCCATAATAAATGATCCGCCTGGTACTAAAGTCATACCATATGGTTTTTCAGGGTGCCATTTCTTTCCTTTTACTCCTACTAATTCACCTTTATCGCTGGATCCGCCGCAGCCGACCAACAAAGCTGAAATTACTGTAATTGCAATGAATTTCTTCATATAAATTTGGGTTATGTGTGTATTCATAATTTAAGGGCGTAAACCTATTTATTATTTTTCAAAAAAGCAATTAATTATAGTAAAATTTATTTCACTTACCAAAAATAGAATTTATAATGATACAAAAAAAATAATTTATCGATAAAATGCATAAAACATCGATAAAATGCCGTTTTTTATATTTTTTATAAAACTTATCTTACTAAGTGTAATTGATTTTATTTTATTTTCAAGCTACAATTTATAAAATACTGTTTCGATCAATAGTGTAATCAGACAATATTTTTACGTTGTGCTTTCCACCATCTTTCCGGCAATTCCTGGTTAC
>Ga0247814_10001206_pt1 | contig 15806 bp, 15 predicted proteins | sample UWRJL179409R1_FD_179947 | JGI IMG/M metagenome (GOLD analysis project Ga0247814, IMG submission 179947) | Plant litter microbial communities from Arlington Agricultural Research Station in Wisconsin, United States - UWRJ-L179-409R-1 | ecosystem: Environmental > Terrestrial > Plant litter >...
TGGACCGCGCGATCACTTAAAAAGCATTGGTGTTGAAGTTGTGTATAACCTCCCAGGTGTTGGTTCTAACTTGGTACGTCCTCTCCTGATATTTACCTCAATTTAGGTGAGGTATCTTTGACTAACATAACAATTCTTAGGCTGATCATCATGGAATTCCAGTGGCATGGGAAGTGCCAGTCAAGGAATCACTCGCCGGTGTAGCCAATTCCCCGTTCATCAAAGGTGGCCTCGAGTTTTTGAAGTATGCACTCTTCCACAGCGGAATTTTGAGCATGCCAATCCAACAAAGCTCCCTCTACGTGCGCTCTTCATCTCTCAACAAAACTGGATCTAAACTCATCGACATAACTGACCAAGAAGCCTCCACAAAAGATGTCGCCATTACTTCGTTGGCCCAAGATCTTATCCCGGATATTGAGCTTATGCCCATCGCCTATAGTGCTATGGATAACCTAGAGGAGCACACACGCATCTATTCCAAAATAGGCATCTTCTCTAGTCTCGCAACTCTTACGCAGCCCAAGTCCAACGGTACAGGTCGCCTTACATCATCTAGCCCTTATGATCGGCCTAAAGTTGATTTTGGGATCCTTTCTAACCCTGAAGATTATGTGGTCGCTCGTACCGCAGTCCGTCTTTCTTTAACACTCGCTGCTGCCATGAAAGCTGCTGGGTTTCCTCTTATCCGTAACCTTACATTCTCTCAGGAGAGACAACAAAAAGATGTTAAAAATAACAACAACGAGGAGATTGATAAATTCATCCGCCAAGGAATTAGATCGTGTTATCATTGGTCTTCTTCATGTCGAATGGCGCCGGAAGAAGATGTTAACACACCAGGTGTTGTGGATGACGAATTAAGGGTGTATGGGGTTAGCGGTTTGAGGGTTTGCGACACAAGTGTCTTTCCACAGATAACTTCTGGACATTTACAAGCACCGGCAGTAATGGTGGCTGAAAGATGTTCAGATTTCATTCTCAAGGAATTATTGCTAAAGGGTCATGAATTCAGATTCAAATTTTTGATAATGGAGTGAACTGAATCTTTTGGAGTGCGGGCGGCTGTTAAGTTCAAATCGAAGTTTCAATGTATTCAATTTTATCTACCGCCCGGTCATCTCATCTTATCCGCCTTGGTGCTTGTTGGGTTTCAGGCAAAATCTTCCATGGTTGTATTATGATTGTTCATAGCTGAGAATTGCAGATTTCGGCGGACAAGTTCCCTCTTCCAATTCTGAGGAATTAGAATAATTTGTTAGAGTACGGTTAGCCTATGCCAGCCAGTACATATATCAGCCTCGGTTCATGAGCCGAGAAGCCTTTAGCGAGGATTTCTTTGATTCCAAAAGATCTGTTGGCTTGCTTATTAGAGTCCTGGCACATAGCTTACATTTTTATCCGTAATAGGAGTCTTCACCCAGTTTTCTGTTGGCCCAGGTCGATCACAGCTCGTAAGCTACCAAGTACTTAACAGTTTGTTATTATTTGATGACTGCATGGCTCCAACAATAGCATATTGTGAGAAAAGTAGTTGATTAATCCTTGGTCAAAGAAATTCCGGCATATTCGGCCCACACAATCAGCAACATGCAGAACGCATGCGATGTTGTGGACAGAAAATTAAGGTTGAATTGCTTTAAACTTGTTAGCTTGAAGGATAAAGTGGACACTGATTATCTCACCTACTGGTATAGAACACATTTTATCTCTACTAGTAGAGGTCATCCTGTGGAACTGCGTCTTGTGAGTCTTTATAAAGTTATCGATAAACCATACACATCTTTCTTTCTTAGATTTTGCTCACGAGCAAGTCAATATGATGGCAGTTCCCATATTTACCTTAAAGCTCCGTGATATATTGAAACCGAATTCATCAGAAAAGTTTGTTCGCAAATCTCTGTGGCTCTTTTCGGTATCAAATACAGAGCTTCAAGGATGGCGCGTAACTGCCAAAGATGTAGGCCGGCTGATGTGGACATTACCTGCCCAAAAACCAAGAGCGCGAGGATGTACCCCAGGATTCGACTGCAAAATACTTTCTTGGCCTTCCAACTGTACGTATTCTTCAAAAGAGTCTCATGTTTCTTAGAGAATGTACTCTAACCCAAACAAAGGGTGCCCCAAACCTGGAAAGACCAAGCCGCCCATCTCAAGCCGCTTATAACGCAGCGAGGTTCTTCACTCATTTGTAGACCAAGGAAGGTTGCTAGGGTACTGATATGAGTTGTGTTTTCTTTGTTACGCCAATGCTTATTATAGCATGGTATATCACCGGGGCTGAAATACCTGAAGCTCATACTATTGCTCTTATCGATTATGCTTTCGCGATTCAGAACGAGGATGGAGGCTGGCCAACGTATACTTACGGGGCTCAACCTACAAGCTTGATGGGTACAGTTCTCATGTATGTCGTGCTTCAACTCATGGGGTTTGACTCACAACATGAGAGGATGATTCGAGCAAGAAAGAGTCTTATTGGCATGGGCAGTGCTGTGAGATACGGGAAGAGATATTCGCAGACTCGTACTCATTTATTGAATTTGCATCATCCAGAAAGGTTGTCTTAATATTTGCTCGTCACATAACAAAAAGTTGGCTCTTGAACATTTTGAATTGGATTCTTGCCAACATCTACATCCCTTTCATGCGTCCACAAAGCCTAGCTCACAATGGCGAGGAACACATACTGGAGCTGATCAGTCTCTCAAATATGTCAACTAGTTCGACTGGTCTCGTCGCTGTTGATTGTTTTCTTAGTATGATTTGCATCTTCGCTGCTGAAGGACCCGATTCCAAGAATCTCCAGGAAATGCAAGCAAATAGTTTCGAGTATCTCTGGATGAATTCTGCAGGGTTATAGGGCATGATTATTCCAGGTGCGCATACCTGGGAGACTTCTTTTACTTTGCAGACCATGGTTCTTTCCGGGATGGAGGGAAGTCTGAGTGCAGGGAAGGCATGCAACGAGAATATCACTTTCTGATTCAACAGCAACACCTTGAGGATTGGAGAAATTCGTCGCCAGCTTATCCTTTTAGTCGAGTTGGTGGATGGCCTTTCATGACTAAGCGTAGTGGATATTCTTGCTCAGATTGCAGCGGAGAGGCACTGAAGCCTATTTTGTTAGCAAAAAGTAGAACGGAGATCGATGAGCCAGCAGGTACAGATCTCGAAAAGAACATCCGTCTAGGAATTGATAATCTTCTCCTGGTACAGAATAATACTGGTGGTTATAGTAGCTTCGAGCCAATCTAAGGCAGTAAATATCTCGAGCTTCTTAATGGAACGGAGCTATTCGGAGACGTAATGGTAGAATACGATTATGTTGAATGCACAGCCTCGGCAGTCGAAGCACTGGCCTTATTCCAGTCACTTGATACGCAGTACAGGCCAAGAGATGGGCAACATGCAATCAACAATGGAGTTAAGTTCATACACGGAGAACAACGTGAAGTTGGGAGTTGGGTTGCTTGTTGGGGAATAGGTTTCACCTACGGTGACAAGTTCGCATTGGAAGCATTAAGTACAGTGGGAGAAACCTTCGGTAACAGCTTGTCAGTCAGGCAGGGCTGCAACTTCTTAATCCAGAAGCAGAAGAAAGACGGGGGATTGCAATCTGTAGTCGAGCGTGTGTACAGTGAAGCAGAGGACTCACATACTGTACACACAGCATGGGCACTTCTAGCTCTCATGCACGCCAAGTATCCTAAAACAGACCATCTCAAGAGAGGCATTCGCCTTATCATGGATCGCCAGCAGGAAAATGGGCAGTTATTGCAGGAAGAGGCTGCTGGCTGCGGAATCCTTACATGGTAAGTAATTGATACTTTCAAATCATGATAGATTGATAACAATGTGCTTTTAGCAAGCTCCAGTACCATAGCTACATATTCAGCTTTCCCACAAGAGCACTTAGCATGTACGCACAGATAATGGAGACGAGGACCTTCAAACATGAGGAGGGGATTGAAAATAAATATGACTTGCTTAAACTGGATCAATTGGGAGCTGAAGCGTGCTTCCTCCTAGCTTAGTCATCGCTGAGCTTTTCGAGATATTTTGGGTATACGAAATATACTCCAACGCGGAACTAAACCGTAAAGTCGTTTCCTAGATCAAATGCAAATGCAATAAATGCTTAACCAGGTTATTCTTATAATGGTAATAATACTGACTCAATTTCCCCTGACGTACTAGTACACGGAACATAGCCAATACCCAGTGTAAGTAGGGATTTTGCTTGGCGTTGTACTGCCAGGTACAGTACATAGACGAGACTCTAGCCATAGCTGGTGTTCTTAGGATTGATTCTGCGCTACTCCTGGCGGATACAGAGGATGATACAGCAGACGTCGATGATGATGAACCTTTTGAACACTGGTCAGATCTCTGCAGCCATTGTAAGGTGAACTTGGAGGTGCAGAGCCGCACACTGGCACAACGGCGGATGGCCATAATTTTGAAAGCTATCGTCAAGCTACCCAGAGATATAATTTTCCTGGGAGGCCCCAAACTTACAATCAGGAATTTCACTTGGTCGCCTGAGACATTAATGTCAAAATTGCCTTATAAAGTCCGAGATAAGTCATTGGCTGGTGAATGTACAGAGGACGGCTAAATATCATGTTGGTGGCTGCTCACCCAACAGGTGACAGGAAAAGCTGATAAGAAAGAGATCAAATGGGTGAGGTCTTTTTTGCAGATAGATGTGTCTATCGCATCTTCTTCAAGGAGTCATGGCCCGTACCCCCAAAAGCATGGGAATATAGTGCTATTGTACTAGATCTGGGTCCTAACGACAATTTTGAGCCAGGCCAGGTCGTCCAAGGACTGGCAGTCATGAAAGTCTCCCGAACGCACGAAAGAGCGACATATTTTCCTGTTGGGCAGGTCATAGTCGAGAAATCACATTTTGAGGAATCTTTCGGTAACACAAAATCTTTGATATTTTCCCCGCCGCCAGAGGGTATCACTACTGGAGATTTGTCCTGGGAACGCTTTACCCTTATATAGATCAAGCATCAGACGGAATGATAGAATGGTTTCAGGCCACTATAAATTATTCATGAACTCTAGCAATTCATGTAGACACATTATTTCAAATTTGAAACACACATGACCCCAAGTTGTAGCTTCCACAAGTCAGTGATGATTCACTTCTATTGTTAGCCACAAATTCAAGGACCCATGAAGTTTCGAGTGAAATAATGGTAATTTTCAACAGGCTTCTATAGATATTCTTGAGTATTCCCGTTGATAGATATGAGTACTTCTGCAATCGAGACTCGCGAAAGGCCTGATGGTTGGAGTCGACACACTTGGTGATCACTATCCATCTTAGACAAGCATTCTTCGTTTTTAGGTATACTCAGCTGCAGATACAGTAGTACAACGTAGAACGGCTTTGCCGGATCTATTAGAATTCATCACAAGAACACATGACATCTTTATGAGTTAAATAACTATTGTTAAGTGTTAAAGTTACCAGTATATTGAAACAATTACGAAAATCTCACCGGCCGATATATTATGCAAATCAATATATTATGCAAATCCCTAGGCATGGCCCTCAAGCTCCATATTGTGTCCGGCTGCCCTTGATATGAGCTGCTAATTACAAAAGATGTCGGCTATGAGTAATCACGTCAAACTGATACTAAGCCATCATCTGTATGTGCGACTTGAGCCTTCCTACCCGCCTACTCTTAACTATAGATTGAGGGTTCCCAATTTGTCCCTTCACAAAATTAACCTGACAAACTCCACTCACGTTCCTTAAGACGGAGAAAGGTCAACAGAAATATAGGGTTAATCTCACACATCAACTACACGATTTCTTTCGGCCGCTCTTCTCTTGCGCTCCGCTAGCCTCCTAATGTTCCTAGTATGGAATGCTCTTCTCCAAAATTGCTTGTCAATGTTACTTCTCATGCTATTATCATTGTATTGGAAAACCCCTGGGGAAGAATACCTGCAGCATAGCTAAACCAGCTGTAGGAACCCACTTTTCAAGCTCCTTTAAGGCACCAACAACATTCTCTATTTGCAGCTCTTTCTCTTTACTTTTCAGCTGGAATCTCGTCAAAGTCCCCGTTCTCCCAACTCAAAAAAGGATTAACATCGGCTAGGGCTGCATGCAGATCCACTTCTGGGGAAGGAGTTGGATCTATTTTCCAAGGGCGGTGTTTTGCGAACTCTTCATATTGTCCCAGTAGTAGCCGGGCCGGTTCCCTCAGCTCTCCCTTGTACTCTGACTTCAATATAAGCGCTCTTCCTCCTCTATTTGTTGGTCCGCTTAGGCTCCCTCTGCTGTTTTATTTGCTCCTAACGTAATTTTCCTCTACTCGCACTGAATATAAGGTTTATTTTAATAGGAAAGATAAAGTATAGTCTGCATAGTGTAACAGCTAATATATTATACAGTAGTATAATGTGACAATCCTCGTCCCAATGCTGTAGGGCGTCAAAAGACAGCGTGTTACATGAGTGATTCGAGAGTGCAAACAAACAGCGCACACAAATGGTCCCTTCACTCCGGCCATGCAGGGCAGTAAAGATTGTTTCTTCCAAACGGCCTTTGTTCCACATCTGCAGCAGCTTTATATACTTTTCTCCTGTCTACCTGCACTTAGGTGGCTTTAATAGTACTTAATATATCTTGGAGTGTATAGTAGCTTTCTTATTAATATCCAGTTCTACAGAATAATTAATATATAAAAGTATTGGCAATTAACATACGAGCTATTAATTTTATTGCATTGTCATTGTACCACTTATTCTTGGAATGACGTTCTCAAACAAAGAATAACTTCCGATCCAAAATGGTAAAGGTGTCTTGGCGTAGACATACTGTTCACACGCTCCTGTAAATTGCATACGCGAGAGGACGAAATCTAAGCTAGGGTGTATGCTGCAGAGGTGATAAAATGCGAGGGGAAAAGTCTACGCAAGGATGTATATGCAAGATGAGGAGCAATGATATAAAATAATTCAGATATAGCATGGTATTAAACCATGGCGAAAGGAAATTTGCGGGACATACTAGCCTACCTTTTATTATGGAGCCGGGAACATCGGAACTTTGTTACCTAGTGTGACCGGCTGAAACTAAGATGGAGCAGATCTCCGCCCTAACCCATATTACTATGGGTCCCACGTTTACAATGTAAGATCTTACTACTCAAAGCCTTGACCTTCAAGCTGTATCTGACATTAAGAAGAGGTATGATAGAAGGATAGAACGTAAGATAAATACTGAATAAAGTGTAGTATGATTCATAAAAGGCTACAATCGCTGGCTAGACTTCTTTGACACGAGACAATCCGTACTGTTGATATCAGCCCCTATGTTATTCTTGCAATCAAGGGTTAAGCACGACAGCAAGGTGTTCAAATACCCAAAACCCAAGAAGCGGAGCTGCAAAAATACCTTGTCGATCTTCTAGCAATGATCTATATCTGGGATATATAAATGAAAAGTCAATCCACTCTACTAGACTGAATCTACATAAATGGAGCTACTTATGGGCCTAATATACCTTGTTTTCACTCTTGCCAAGATTCTTAGTTGTACGGAGTAATAATATTTATGTGGGGAAATAGCAACTGTAGATCGTTGACTAGGGCCGGCGCGGCGCGATACACCTGACTCCCCCGAGTGGTCGGGACACGTACCAAGCTGGCTCCTATACGAAGTACATTGGTAAGCTAGTTTGCTTGAGGATGTCATGGTTCTCTATGAAGGTTAGCCAATAAGAAGTTCAAGTCCTGTTGATCAAGTCCATAAGGAGGAAAGAAAATATTTCAGATTTGCATGAGATTTACTGGTCAGGTCTGAGCTGTAACATCCTATTTAAAGGAGTAAATCTAAGGATCTAGCGCTTATATAGCGACACCATTCTCTCACTAAGCACGCGATACTACTTAGTAAATTATTCATTCTAGTATTCTACTTTTCTTTTTAACAACCAGCTGTCATGGAGACAATTCAAGTGGTCTACCCGGTATTGGGATTCGTCCGTGGACAAATCATTGTTAACGTCATTGTCGTCTTCCTAGTACTTGTCATTGTGGGGTTGAGAATCATTTCAAGACTTAGAGTGGCAGGTTTAGGTTGGGATGATGGTATGATTGTATTTGCTGCTGTAAGTTTCATCCTACACAAAGTTAGTTGTTCCTGTTGCTCACAACTATACAAAGCCTCTGGGAGTTGCAATGTTGGTCTGCCAAGGGCTCTTTAGTCATACCGGAAATGGTTGGAAGCTACCCCAACACCCAGAACGTGAGTTTCCAATACCATCTTGCGCAGGAGAAATATATACGGATCCCTTCGACGTTCATATCCAGCTCAGCATCATCGAAAAGCTTTAGAGGAGTATATTTACGATAATCACTGACTTGATGTGTCTCAGTTGCTGCCAACATCCCTTATATTCTTCAGGTATGAACAACTTCTGAATTACAGCAATATCGTTAGTAAAGTATCCTAACTTCTACTAGTTAACATTTTTTATGCAAATCATATATGTAATTTTGCTTGCAGCTGTGAAAGCAAGCACTCTGTTCTTCTTTCATCGAGTCTTCATAACCCCATACATGCAACTAGCCTCTAAGATACTCCTCGGATTCGTGGCGGCTTGGACTGTATGTTACCTGGCTGCCTGCATTTTCATTTGCAATCCTGTTTCAGCGCAGTGGAACGGCTCTGGAACATGTGGTCAATACATTTCTATGATTCAGTCTTTGATTGCAACGAATGCCCTTGGGGATATCATTATTGCGGTTCTGCCTATACATAGCATTTGGAGTCTGCAGATGAGAAGGGCAGACAAGCTTGGAGTCATCTCAAGTTTTGCCCTGGGTTTCGCGTATGATTGTCTCAATCTCATGAATTTCCCAAACTTTACTAATTTTTTATCTAGATGTGTTGTTTGTGCCATCTTTCGTTTGATTTACATATCTACAGTAGACCTTAATGGCGATGTTACGGGGACAATGTCAACTACAATCTTACTCTTTGTACTTGAGCCTAACATCGCCATTTTGTGTGTCAGTATTCCAACACTTCGGCCTTTCTACCAAATGTACAAGAAAAAGCACGGCTCCTCAAGATTGCGCGAATACTCCGATGAGCGAAGTTATGCCAGCAATGGGAACGGATTGGCTTCCCGGAATAAGGCTCAAGTGCATCCTACTGAGACGGGTCCAGCAGAAGGAAGCATTTCTGCGTGGGAAATGAAGGATTATTATAAGCGTGGTATTGAATCGGATTTACATTCATCGGATAAGAGTCTAACTTCTGATTCACAAGAAATGATAGCGCCAAAGGAGAAGATTGGAGTTGAGACTAAGTGGACTGTGTCTTACAGTTGAAAGCTTAATACTTTCTAATAAAGATGAAGCTGCGAAGTCAAGGAGACCAATCAACCTACTCCGGTTGAGACTATTGATACAGTTGGAAAGGTCAATGAAATTTACGTAGAAACTGTTGTTACGAGCATCGCGGCTTCTCCTATTGTATGGTTAGAAAACATGGCATCGTCCAGGACTTGCCTCTGGTAGCCTCAATTAGACACAGATATTTTTTTGACTGTTGACTGGTTCTCTAAGGACAACAACAGGTCAGTCTAAAATTTTGTTCTATGCATTGTTACGATCTTCACCTAATCTAGTCTTTTCTTTACGTTCCCCGCTCAAACAGTGGACCTTGACATTAAGTAGCGGTCAGCGTGGAAGTCTATGGTGAAAAAAACTCCTTCGTTGGTTTTGCAGCCACTACGTACTGGCCGAAATATTGGTTGACATACAATGAAATTGCCAGAATCGTGTCACGAAAGCGCCCATTTAAATTTTCCTGCTCCTTTACCTCAGGAAGCCTTTATTTCGGCATATACTAATAAGTAATTGAGTTATTTACTTGCCGATTCAGGCACCATATGTATCATGGGTTTGCCAAGAGTGGGCGGACTTTCCGAACCAGCGATCGATGTCACTCCTGGGAAACGCAATCCACATCTGTGGGGCTACGGGTAGGAAGATAAAATAGTGGCTTGGAAACAAGTGGAATGAAATCAAACTGGAACAATATAAAAACTAAGGTTACCAGGTTATGCCGGACTATATGCCAAATATTCCTCACAAGTTGCGCTTCATCAGAAAAAATGACATCTTCGACACCTAAAACCACCAAGCAATGGGTGCTCGTCTCCAAGCCCACTGCAGCACCAATTCTCTCTGGGCCAGATGCAACATTTGAACTCAGAACGGCAACGTTGCCAGTGTTAAAGGACGATCAACTCCTTGCCAAAGTCAAATACTTTTCCAATGATACCGGCCTCCGCAATTTCATTCAAACTACGGTGGCACCAGAGCGTTTCTATGTACCCATCGTTCCCCTGGGCTCTCCTATGCGGTCAGGCGTCATTGCTGAGGTGATTGAATCCAGGTCACCTAAGTTCAAGAATGGCGACCTTGTTTTGGACTTTCATCTAGGGACCTGGAGTGAGTTCGTCGTTCTCGATGCTGCTACAACTCAATCTCTCGCTCCACTACCTGGAGACTTACCCCTTACTCACTACCTTGGCGCCTTTGGAGCATCCGGGTTGGCCGCTTACTCAGGACTGTACTTTGTAGGAATGGCTAAGCCAGAGCACACTATTGTCATCTCAGCAGCAGCTGGCGCAACTGGATCAATGGCAGTTCAGATCGCGTCGAAGTTGCTTGGTGCCAAGCGTGTGATTGGAATTGCTGGCTCAGATGAGAAGTGTGCTTGGGTGAAGGAGCTTGGAGCTCATGAATGTATCAACTACAAGAGCTCGACCTTCGCTGAGGATCTAAAAGCTGTTACTCCAAATGAGATAGATGTTTATTTTGACAATGTTGGAGGGAGTATGTTGGATCTTATGTTGACACGGATGAAGAAGAACAGTAAGATTGCAGTTTGTGGTGCAGTTAGCCAGTACAACACTGATAAGCCTACGGTGTTTAACAATTGGTTCGAGCTTGTGTCCTCAAGGATCAGTATTACAGGGTTCATTATGTTGGATTACATGGAGAAAGTCCCTGAAATACTCAGGGAGCTAATTGGAGCGGCGGCAGATGGAAGAATTAATCTCGAGAAGGGCGAGACGATCGTGGAGGCCTCCATTGAGGAACAGGCAAAGATCTGGATGAGCTTGTTCAGCGGTAGAAACCAGGGAAAGCTCCTTACAAAAATAGTATAGTAAGGTAGTAGCATAAAGAATAACATTATAAATTATCCAACCTTTAATCATGCTTACTCTTTATAAGAGTTACTTTTATATTACTCTATAGTATGTGAAATACAGTAAGGACCTCTACCGCCTAACAATTTATATGTTAGAGTTTAGCGTAAAACTGGAGTTTAATGGTACGATCGTCAAACAATGTAGTACCGACGGTACTGTAGAAATAAAAGATTGTGTAAAAGCTGATTCTTATTCTGCTGTCACTAACTACCAGTTATACCTATGCTGACTCAGCACTGTACGGTACCGAGGTACTGTGACATTTAATATAAAATATATAACCTTTCTATTCTTATATTTTATATTATTTTTAAGTTTAATATAAAAATTTAATAAATAAGCTTTAAAATATAAGTTTTTTGTCACAACCGGAAGACCTTGACGTATAACGTGCTGTATTGGGTAAGCTAATATGTGAATATTAAGGTAAGGAGGTAAAGGCGTAATTACAGAAGGTCAAGAAGTAAAGAGAATTCTGCCCGACTGGCTACACCGCCTTCCCTGTACAGTCTTACCCCCTATCCAGATAGCCAGATCACGAAGATAGGAATAGATAGCAATAGCATATTATCCTTTTCAAGCTTCATAGCCTGCTGGGACTGTGCATAGTATTTCATCCTGCTACCGTAACAAGCCCGGCCAAGTGTGGGATTTCCAGATAGTGATAATGTATGCACTTGTTAGTCTGGCTGTGTGGATATTTCGATGTGTACTGTATATGTTGAAGTAGATATTTTAGCATTAATATTTCAATCTGTGATATCAAGCTTGGCAAGCTAACGCTAACCTATGGTATTTCCGAATCCTTCTCCAAATCACTGGTATTACGCCATAAATAGTTAACCTGTTAACACCGTAAACGGTACTTTGTAAACCGTAAACTACAAACGCCGATAGACGGAGCCTCCCCCAAGTGCAATGCTGCCATTCAGCCCAAGCTATAACCAACTTTCCTTCATCCTCACTCGCTCAGATTTTTCTTTCTCTATCTTTCACAACCTGACTTTGTTGAAATACATAAGTCTACGCCTAAAAATACGTCGGTATGGACTTTAATGGGTCTTCAAAATACCCCCCAGTCATTTCCTTCCTTGACACCGACCTTTACAAACTCACATGCAATATGCGGTCCTTAAGTACTTCTCAATTACGCAAGTAATATACGGATTCAAGAATAGAAGCCCTGAAAAGAAGTTATCTCGAGCAGCGTTCAAATGGCTGGCAACGCAAATAAATAATTGATTATTCGACTTTGTTATTTAGATCCCTTAGCTGACAAATAATAAAGCTGGGAAACATTATGTCATTGTTTAATAAGTTGAAATTTCTCCAGAGCTCCTGTCTTTATCTCAACAAGCTATACCTTAAATTCTTAAAGGATTTCCGTCTAAACTCCCGCGAATAAATCAAGGTGTCACAAACCCCCCCTTGAGCCTCATCACCAGCTCTCGGCAATGTTTGGCCTGAGGATTGGTGGCCCCGCTACACAGAGAACCATTAGATTTAGGTCAGGTTATGGAGTACATTGAGTGTCTTGGGGACTCTTGGGGGCTCCTCGGATCCATGGGGTTCCAAGTAATTAAGATTTTGATATAAGTAGTTTAGTTTCCTTAGATAGGAGCTTCGTACTCAAACATTTATAGTATTCGATTCATATAGTTTTATAGTGACGAGATCAATTCTATTTTGATTTAGCCCAACGTAATATTTTCCTCTTTATTCCTATAGCAACCCGACATTTAGTTAAGAGCTATTCGAGTTAGAACCAGTACGTAACACTTACCCTAAAACGTCTTAGCTTTTCTCATCGTTTAACATATACGAGGAAACCAAGCTTAAAGTACCAATATCTACACGACCCCATGTTTAGGAGATTTATTGACATTATACCCATCGCTACCACTGAGAAAAGAAAGACCAAATCTCTGGTCCGGTGTACAAGTTTTTGCCACTGTCGATATAATTTCCATCACTTGGGCCTGGATAATGACCACCATCAAATGCGATCTATGTAACAGGATATCCACTCTTATATCCTGTGTATTGGGTTTTCACATGGATCTTGCTTCCTTTGGCGGGCTCTCTGGGGGAAATCTTAGTACATCCATTGTTGGTAACGAACATGTCGCGCAATAAACGACCGCCGGCAATTCCAAGATTCCTTATTAGTAATACCGTAGATACCAAGATAGGAAATTGGGTCACTGCCTCTACTATAACCACTTAGCTGGCCTCCAGATAAAACGGCCATAGCGCAGAAGTCTTTGGCGAGCGAGCACGTAATAGAGAAAATTATCGACCCTTTATAAGAGAAACCAACTACATAGCGTTGTCCCTGGTCAACGCAGAGGTTATTCTCGATTGCCTATCTTATTTGAGTAATAAAGGCAATATCCCGGCCTCTTAAGTTGGCCCAGCTATTACTAATTCCTTATAGAGCCACAAGAATAGTATTTTTGTTAGACGCTCTTTGCTGCCTAGAGTAGGCCCAAGGTGCTCCATCTGTCCCACTACTCGAGGCATCTCACATGGTACCACCAACCCAATGGAAGCCGAATATAAGCTTGTACTTCTTGTTCCTATCGTAGCTATTCGGTACACGAATAATATATTGTCTACTCACACCATTAACGTTCACTGACCCAGTGCCAGATGAGAACGATGGGCTCTTACCACAACCAGCATTACCGATACCAGGTCCGGCAGAAGGCGAACCCGTCGTAGTGATCGCCCTTGTAGTCGTTGTTGGCGTCCCAGGGTTATTGTTGACAGGAAGGCATTGGGCGAACCAATCACTTTAAAAACGAAAAAGCACAAATATTAGAACCACAAACACTATACGAGCGTTAACCTAAAGGGAAACTCACTTGGAATATACGCAGCTACTTCTAGAGACATAAGACATAAGACATTCGAGCTGTCCATCCCATACCACCACTTATAGTTGCTTAGTCCCAGTGATAGACTCCCCCTTTATCATGTAAACCTAAACTGGCCCCAGATGGGACTTTGCCCAAGTGCGACATTAGGGTTGCTTCACCACCAACACGGCGAGAGATTTGAAATCCAACACGACGAAGGAGAAAGGTGAGTCGAAGTCCTAATTAATAAGAGAGAAAGAACATTCTACGAGAAGCGGGAGTTGGCAATGTAACTTGCATGCCTTTAATACCTATTTCTTTCCTTCAATTGGGACGAGAAGGACGGAAAAGAGAATTTGAATTTCCAGGTCCAATTATCAATATTAATTTTGAAGTAGGAAGTAATGAACACTTATATAGATTACAGCTGTAAACTCTACTATTCATCTGACAATAAAACTGCTCGAAATGAAAAGGCATATCAACACATCTTAAATAAAGCAGGGGCATATCAGAGACAAGGTGAAGTAGTCAAGTTGTTTTAATAAGATTTGATTACTTCTATTATTGTCATCCAACGATCTCAAGAAGAGCAAAACTATCGCGATAATGAAGCACCATCTATTTCTATAAACGATAAGAGACTTTTCAACTAAATAAGAAATATACGTACCTAGTATATACAATACACCTCCTAAGTCTTTCATCAACAATCTTTGGAAAGTAAAACACTAAGATGGAAGGTGGTAAATGATATCGATAATATGACTTATGGGCACAAGGGGAAATTTTAGGGGGTCTTTGACCACTTCAGTGTAAAGATGGCCTCTTTGAGGTGCTCTAAAGCAATGAGCTGACTGCTACCTTCTTAGCTGTTCCAGATAGAATAAAATGGCATCATCTTATCGAGATTCTCTAACTTTGTTAAATGACAACGTCCTAGGTATGAGATAAAATATCTAGGCTCATTTCTAAATAGTACAATTTCTATTGTATTTTCTAGATAACACAAGGAAATCCTAAGTAGGAGAAAGCTGACATTGTAAGTGTCGGTGATGTTGAAATATCAAAGCAATAGGCACTCGAGTTTGTCTCGTACTGTAAAGAGGTGCGTGCACAAAAGAACGGAGGTTATGTAAAGATAATTCGACTCCAAGTTACCACGTAAATCTCTCTAGTACGCTACAGCCTTTTTCGAATCTTGATCTTAGGCTATCTTTCGCGGAAGGGTTCCTGCTTACGCCAACTCACACACATTGAGAGTAATATGGCCCACTTGCCTCGCACTTAAACGGCGTTACACAAGTCGTCGGGCCTGTGAAGCCAATACCACCACACTGTACAAATCGAACGTCAATACAAATACTTTCCTTAAATCTCACCATCTAGGAAACGTTAAAAGGTGGCAACTTGACTCACCTGAGCGTACTGGGCTGCCGCACTCCCTCCTACTGGAGTGGATGTCATGGTCGCTGTCTTTGATGTTGTTGTAGCACTTGTGGTGGCAGTATCAGTAGAAACTGGTGGGCTACCACCACTAGATCCCCCGCTCCAAACAGCGGGACCCGGGGCTTTATATGCCTTTGGTGGGTAGCCATAAATGTCGTACTTAATTCCAGGGTCCATTGCACTATATGCACCCGGGAACGAAACAAGTGGGCCAGGTGTACCACTT
>Ga0247814_10001207_pt1 | contig 15797 bp, 12 predicted proteins | sample UWRJL179409R1_FD_179947 | JGI IMG/M metagenome (GOLD analysis project Ga0247814, IMG submission 179947) | Plant litter microbial communities from Arlington Agricultural Research Station in Wisconsin, United States - UWRJ-L179-409R-1 | ecosystem: Environmental > Terrestrial > Plant litter >...
AAGGTCTACCAAGGCAATTATAACCCCTTAAATCGGTATAAAGAAACACTGCTCTTTCCAACCTTACGTAAACTAGGCATGTCCTTTTATGCATACGGTCCATCCGTCGGGGGGTTTCTTGGTAAAACCGTGGCACGAGCCGAGGAGATGGCACGCAATATCACGATTGTCTCCCCGACCTGTCGCTCTTATGTCGCAAACCCCAAGTTTTTGAAAGCACTAGCCAATTGGAATTCCATTGCGGATGGTGAAGGGGTGGGCGGAGCTGAGCTAGCGTATCGATGGGTCGCATATCATTCAGCGCTGAGTCAAGATTACGGCGACGCTATGATCATTGGTACTAGCAGCATGAATCAACTGGAAGAGACACTGAATGGGATCGAGAAGGGGCCACTTAGCGACAACACTTGTGCTGAGGTTTACAAAATCTGGGAGAGTATAAAGGAAGAATCCTGAGCATTTATGTATCAATGATCTATAGTTGCCCAACAGCTTTAAAAATTTCTCATTGAATGTAGTATCCATGGTTTAAATACTTGTGATATCTTTGCAAGCTCTATTGACTTAGGTTCAAGCATCCTTCCACCATTTATTTCCACTTTGATTTTATATCATTTTATGAACGAGTGATATTTATCCTTTACATAGTAATTTCAAGCTCTCACTCTAATTAGCCTGAACCCCTCTTTGTGATTTACGGGCTGCAATACTTAACTTTGGCTTAGTTGAAGGCTGCACTCAAGTGGCATTTCTTGATGGTATCGAGGGGTTCATGGTTTCAGATGTTAACAAGAATAGAGTTGAAACCCTGTTATTTAATCTTACGTTTTCTTTACAATTTAAATAGTGTGCATCACCTAACCACTATCCCTTATACTCTTCTCCATTTGCTTTCGGCCAGAGAATTTGATACTATTTAACATAAGATATCACATCTTCTCACCTTCAAGAATTTATTAGAAGACGGGACTTTCTGCAGAAGTTTTTTCTTTCGAGCCGGGTGAGACTTTTGACGTGGAATTGTAATATAAATCATGACTGAGACTTAGGACGAAACCGGGTAATGCATAAACGAAGATTATGGCACATGGAGAGATCAACTCATATCATAGCTGAAGGGTTCTGATAAAACCCAACAACCCAAATTTGTATCATATTGCAATCACCTTGAGTCAATTTGACCTTAATAAAATTACAATACTCTCTGTTAGTCCTTCGCAAATATACGATTAAACAGCCTGTTAAACGTGGCCTTTGGAACAGATCTTTTTGTTATGTGTAGCTAGTGAAAACCGCTAATTCCCATTGTTCCTTTCTTCTCGCCCAGCAAAACTTCTCTGAATAGCAACGGACATGTTAGTATAGTCAATAGTCAAATATTTCTCTGTTCCTTCTTTGTATCGCGATATATGCAAAGCCAAGGCATGATATTTTTGGCCACCTTCTTCTAAGCCAGGCTTGTTGACTTTAACATGCATGGGTCTCTAGACATCGAAAAGCGTGCCATAATTCCGAACTTAACATGTGATATATGGCCACACTGGAACCAGGGACTCTTTGGACCATTTCTGTTGTGGCCTAAGGCACCCCTGGTTCTACACTATTAGTTTTACAGTATATAGCATCACGAGAAGGGGTAAAACCACTTCTCTTCCTTAGACTACAACGTATACTGTTGTTTTTGTAGGCCCTTGTGATTAGACATTTCAAACTTAAAAAGATGTTGTGATGCACGCCGTAAGTTAACATCTAGCGTCGTTCCTTAGTACGTGCTACTCAGGTTGCTCAGACAGCCTAGTTGGGCTGGATTACATTTCTTGAACTGTGCTACCAGTGAGGATTTACTCTAGGAAGAGTTTACGTTGGCAGCGTTGTAACACTAGTGTATGTCTTACTAAACAAGCAGAAGTTGCCTAGTTGATCATATTCTTTTAGGTATAGAACCGCATTTACTTATCTTACAAGTCAATTCTCGTGCAACATATCGTGGCATTTAAGACGTTAAAATTCAGTCTACTATCGGCCCTCCAAGTTCTTAAGTTACGTGGAAAACGTAGACTTAGTCGAACCAGAGATTGGCAATGTGGCCATCGCGTTACTGATTGATGAGTTGAGTTTATGTACCTTGTGTCAGACAATCTTGTCAAGAAGTATGGGTAGGATTGCCCGATGAGAAGGAGAAGGAAGTGCTGAAAAGTTTGAGTCGCTGTTTCAGCCATCCATAAAGTCCTAGAAAGGGTTTTCGAAGTTCGAAGAACAGGGTTCGGGATCGAAATGGATACACATCACGTGATAACAATGTGAAGATGTGCCTGACATCATTCACCCGTAGAGAGCGTAGAGAGAAATAAGACACCATATTGAGACAATGAGTGTGCCTTGAGGCTTGAAGGAGTGCCGATGCTATACTCTTCCTAGGGCGATCCGCCGTTTTCCCCAAGCCACATCCGCCGGACGCAGCACACCTAAAGAGGAAATGCCGGCAGATTCCTCCGATGCAGACATAATCTCCTACAAGGTGCTTGATGCAAGCCCCTATACTATACTCCGTACCTCCATACACCATGCTTTGTTTCATAGCTGGAGAAAAGCATATCTACATATTCACTCTCTATAAAGAAAAATATATCATTAGCAAGGCTCGGTTTTTATTGCAATTGAATCTCTGACTAATCTATGAAGCCGGGAAAACATTAGATAGAACAATATTGTACATATTGATTTATCTTGTTCGGGAACTCTACATATATGTTCACAACGTTTGCGGTGCACCAAGGTATCTGGGTACGTCACGTGCCAGACTCCCCCGTAATAGGGGCCGGGTCGTTAAGCGAAGACTAGTTGTGTCAAATCATGATGATCTCAATAATTCGTAACATTATTTAAGCTTTTTCTACGCTTCCACGAGGAATTCGTGTCTCAATGTTTCAAGGATGTTTGACGCCGGTGGAAGGCACGTTAGAACCATGTCCTGCGCCAGAGCGCGGTTATTTGTGCCCAAAGGGGAGCGTCAGATTCAGCCCTGCGGAGTAAATCCTACCGATACCCCCAAAGATTTGAGTAATAACCATACATTCAGAGCCGCGCGACATGCAAGGCTACGATATCATTCTCAGAGCCAATCTATGAGCATTGGAATGAATTAATAGACGGATAAACTCGCTCAATCGAGCTTCTTCTTATTTCCTTCTCTAGCAATAATCCCCGATGCCAGCTATCAAAAGTTAAGTTTGGGGGCTTGAAGATATCAGGTGTGATCATTGAGCTAGGCATAATGATGCTTCTTAGAATGCATGCATTCTTTAAAGTGAGTACTTATACATTGGAGAAGTTACTATAACTTTGTTTCAATATGGCCCAAGCGCTGTTACATTTTTAAAACTCAAAAGCATGAATCCTTGGCCAAACGATGGTGAGCTCCCCTTCAATGAGGAGTTCACATATGGCAGCCGAGAAAATCTCGAGCTAGATACATTTGTACCAAGTTCACTTCACTACACTCAATCTGAAGACAACCAGACACCAGCATTATATTCCAACCCATATTCCGCAAGCTCTAGTTCTCAGTTAAATGATCTGAGCTACAATCTTGAAACTGGGACGTCTGAGGATATAGATCCTCTTGCAGCACCTGATAGTGATCTAGAACACGAAACGAGTCTTCTCATGTTCTATCTTGATCATGGGTTCCGGATCCAATTTCCGAATTTCGAGCCCCCAGCATCATCAGGAGGACGAACTTGGCTTCTTGCACTGTTGACATCGACCAAACCAGTTTACTACGCTACTTTAAGCCTCAGTGCTACCTTCTGGGAACTTCTGTACCCGAATCAGTACAACCTCAGAAGCTTAAGTCAACCAGGAGATCCAAAGAGGTTCGGCCTGCGTGCCGAGCAGGAACTTCAAAATCACATGCAGCTTCTCAAACAGTGTGTGGGAGTGAGCCACGTCCGTGGTACGGTCAATGCCCTGGCAAGTCTTATGCAAATGGCTACTCTAAAGGTGCGGGATCCTTTTCTGTCACTTTTCTCCGGCTGTCTATTTCAAGCCAATGCCAAGTTTTCACATCCGCTAACTACCTTTTTAGTCATTTCCAGGAGCAGTCGAGAATATGAGCTATAGTTTGCTTGAGTACTTAAAAATGGCTGCCCCAATGTTTGATTTGCTGGTAAATTCTCTATCTATAGCCTCTCCTACTGGACCTGTCTCGGCTGTCAGTGATCCGGAAATTACATCGGCACAGCTAAACGCATTATGGACCGTCTCCCCGATCCCACTGCTGGAATATGGTGAAACACTCTCATTCGAAGGTTACGCTGCCCTTAAATTTGTGGTAAACTGGTACCTGTGGCTCGACTCTCTATCACAGATCTCTATTGCTTCCAAAGCACACGCACCATTTTTCAATAGCTATAGGCATCTTCATCTCTTCAATTCTCCACTCACACCACTTGTTCAGCTTGATCAGCTTATGGGATGCAAGAATTGGGTCATCTCCCTTATTTGTGAGATCACAGAACTCGATCACTGGAAGAAGAGTATGCAACAAGCAAATTCCTTTAGCGTGCGCGAGCTTGTGAGTCGCTCAATGACAATCGAGCACCGCCTGACTTCGATGACATCCGAAAACTTTGCCCATACTGGAATCACAACAGAACTAAGGACTAAGACCGATAAAATCTTATATATCACACACGTCTTCGCGCTAGCTGCTTTAACCTATCTACACACCGTGGTTTCTGGTTTCAATTCATCACTACCTGAAATTCGACAAAGTGTGTACAATACACTTGCGGCACTTGAGGCCATTGCCAACCCACAGACTATTTTACCGCATGTCTTCTGGCCTTTTTGTATCACAGGTTGTATCGTCGGGCCGGAACACGAGCATAGATTCAGAGACCTCATCGCCCAAGCTCGAGCCCCTTCTCAAGATCAACCAACTTTTGACCGCTGGTCTCTTGGTCTCTTGATCTTAGAGAATGTATGGAACAAACGAAGCACCGGTCAACCACTTCGAGACTTAGCGGATGCGATGCAAATTGGAGGTATAATAGTACTTCTGATTTAGTCTTCATCATGATGACCCATCGTTGGCTTATGGACTCTCCGAATGTGGTCTTTCATGTTGTCAAGCCTACTAAATACACGTGGACAGTGCTCGCCACCTGACCCCCTCCAGGTACATTGTATTCTCGGGCTGTGTTTTGCCTCATGCCTATCCCGGTCTTTCTTGCTTGCAAACCATCTATGTCTAACTCTAGAAGTACCGTTGCTGACTTGATCATTTAAGGCAGAGTTTGAAGGACCAGAACTTCCAGATGGTGGTAGTTTAGCTTCTGCATCACTTTCAGCGGATCGGGAACAGCTCTTCTTACGACAGTAGAAACGCTGCGAATGCCGCTTATAGTGTTTGTGTAAGTCGCAAGCACGAGTGAAGATCACTTGCGAATTACAACCAGGAAATCCACAACACCATGCTTTAGATACGGAAAGTGACGAGTTATGCAAGGGGATTCCGTACTCCTCAAGTGGATTTGCAACGGTTTGCTGACTCGAAGAGGCTGTTGCCGACATATCTCTAGACAATCCATGTGCCACATCTCTCGTACTGGGTTCTAGATGCTCTGCACCATGTTCTTGAGTCGTGTGCTGATGCGTCACCGATGAAATAGAGGCTGATGGAATATTTGAAGTTAATGATGTATTGTGTATCTCAAACGAATTTATCGACGGGTTTGTAGATGGAAGAGGCAATTGGCGGGAGAGAAATGTATCATGAGGCTCCTTTGTTGCTGCTGCGTAAAGAAAGTCTGGAACTTGTATTGCAGTGTTGGCTCCCGTAGGTGGTTGTGAAAGTGGCATATGGATCTTCTTCAAGTAATCATCTCTGTTGTTGATTCGATCTGCTGTGGTAGGAGCTCCTTTCTCAAATTGGATGCGAGTGAAAAGTGGTAAAGCAGTCCATGGTCGGTTTGATGAAGCCATTCGATCGTGATATTCTAAAATCGAAGACTAGACTAGAATGAAAGATATCTACTAGCACTTTCTTGATGATATCAATAATTTCAGAGCTTGCGTACTTGTGTATCGTTCTGATGCTTTAATCTGATACGATATGGTGGATCCTACATCTTTAACGCCAGGTAGTGTTGCTAAGTCCTTGCCGACAGTATGACAAACGTGCATAAGTGGGAGCTGTAATCTGAGCCACAATGTCAGCTCCAAATAAGATCCGTGTGGGGTTTTCGAATGTAGCACAATACTGAGTAGGAGGTAGACTGCTTTCGGCAAGTGGGGGCTAGAAAGTCGGAGTCGGATGAATTTTATGAGGCTGACGAACCCCAACATACCACCACTATAGAGGTACTCGGTGCCTCAAACGCCATCGGTCGACAACACATATAAGGCAACGAAGATCCGGTACTGTTTGGATACTGCCGTACACAGGCTGATTTATGATCGATCCTTTAAACCAGGTTGTTGTTCTCTGCCTGCCAATGAGAGGCTTGGTTTGTTATCCCTGCATACATTCGTGAGCAAAATCATCCTCCCATAATCGAAGTTATTTAGTTCCAGAAGTTAAATATATCGGCATATCTGGTCTTGATGGAACAAGTGTGGCTTTTGAAGTTGGTAATACTTATGGAATTCTTCCTCCCCACAACCCCCGGATTTCCAGCGTTCTTTTGAACATAGGTAGCCCTAATCCCAAAATACCCTTACTCTCTGTTAAAGGATTACCGTTCTATCAAATTCGTGTAGATAGATAGGCAAGCAGTTGAGGGTTTTTATGGTCCAGGTTTTCTGAGTTGTTGGAATCCTCAAGAAGCGGGATATCCTCCGTGGTAACCAATTGAGGGGCGACGTCTCCGGAACTGGGTACGTTATTGGTTTCCCACTAACACGCTCCAGAATAACTGTTTTTCTGGACATTGTTCTACAACATGTCGTGTTTGGTTTTTCTCAAAATAGCTCTCAGCCACCTTCCACCAAGTTCTAATTGCAGCTTGAACATCTATACTGGCTTCTGATGGTAGCTCCGAGTATTAACACCATCATAACATGGGTTTAACATCTACACAAACTTGACTGATTCCACAGGAATGCGCTAATTTCGATTGACATTTCTTTGCCCAAATCAGCCCAAGAACATAAAAGACAACAGTGGTCACCCTAGAGCACGTTAAGGTTTCTTCCCTAGCTTTTGTATTAAACTAAAGAAAACATTTGTCAGTAATGGTTCAGTATCTAAGCAAGAAGATCATCATAGGTTATAATAAACGTCCGACATCCACTCATATGTCTTGCAAATTCAAGGAGTAAAGCACGCCCCATAGATTTCTGTAGATATTGCCAAGAGACACTTCCGCAGGTCAAGGGTATGTAGATAAGAAATTCTCTTCTTGTGTGCTTACGTACCTTACTAGTGTATGCTGTTCAGTCTTTAATCGGTTAGGTTGTTCACGGAGAATAACTAAAATTCTACCAACCGTTATAGTAAGACCACTGCCTTTGTAGACCGACTTATAAATAAGGCCTGCGGTGGAATAAACTTTTGTCGTTACGAACAGCAAATCCAGGGGTGCTGAAACAAAGTCTAGTCGTAAGTCATCCTTAGTCTCTCAAATCTTCTTGTAAAATCGGGATATCTAAAAAAGTTCCCAATTTATTAGCAATCTGGTCAAAGTAATCTTTAAGATAACTAACCCGCACGTAACAGTATCTGTTCCAGTGATCAAGCCATTCGCCAAGGAGAGTGACAAATGGCATCGCGACTGAAACACATTAAATGTAACTATTGATGGGAGAATTACCCTATAAACAGTCTGCAGATGATCCTGCCACTCGCATCTCGTGACGTATCTAATCCTTTGGTCACCCTGCATGCTAATCTTCACCAACTTGAGGCGTCCAATCTGTAGGTAATCATCTGAATGGCCATCAATAAGTCTCCGGCTTATCTGGAGTCATTCAATCATTCTGACACCTCCAGGATTGCCAAGGAAGACCAAGTATACATCTGTGCTGGGAGAAATGTGTTTAATAGCACGAGTTGGGTGTGGCATTGCCTTGTTGACCAACGGGTTGTTACGTATCGTATGCGTGCCAAGCGGAAACTAGTTTCCCATTGGCTGTGAAGGTTAACTCGAGCAGCACTTGCACTAGTTGCGATTAAATCAGCTAGAACATGCTTTCATTGTCTTGCTGGTGATGATCTTTTTCATATGCATATAAGACAGCATGATAGGCGACTGTGTTCTTTGAAGGAGATGATGACCACCTAGTCAGTCCCATGCCCAACTTGGAATTGAAGCATTCTGATCTGCTCTATCCCCTTAGAACCCTCTGAAACAGCTATAGTGGACAATTAGATTAGGTAGTTCTCCGTATTTTCATTTTCACGGGTTACCTACTGCGGCTCTGTCACTTATTTGGTGAGAGCAGGGTCGATCTTAGTTTGATTGAACTCGCGATTATGGTACGTGAATAATACAACATGAGAACATCAGATCTAGCTTGGGAATTAGATATTATATCTCAAATCCACTTCGCCATTGAGGTGTCGGAGCATTTACTCATTCGTCGTATTACGTGAGATGGTCGCGGATACACCGAGGGGCCTCCGTACCGCGGTACACATCTCGGCCGAAAACAAATTAAGAACAATGAGATTGGCGAAAGTTTTATAAATTACAGGTTGTAGATTCTGGTAGAAAGAGTTCCCATATCTTATAGAAAGAAGTTGGCTTCATTTTCTTGTTGGTGCAAAATAAGTAAAGTAGTAGTTTTCAAGGTACGACTTTATCACGTGTCTCGGTTAATGTTAAAATTCAGGGGCTAAAACTGTGAAGCTTGTAGTTACTCTGCACGGATTTACTGTCTTTACTGTCTCAAGTGAGGCCCCCAATACTGTGCCGAGAGTGCGGTAGTCCGATTTTGGAAGTATCTCCTTAAACATTATTTGTAAACAGCGGATAGAACCTGTATTTGGCCATAATAGCCGCTGTACTGTACATCATTCACTGGTAGCATGTGAATTAAATTTAGAAAATGTAAGCAAGCCAAAGATATTGACTCTACACCTTTTCAACTTTAAAGTAAAATCAAAATAATTCATCATGGAAATGTAAGTGTACATCCCGAAAAGTCTTCGTAAGCTCGTTCCGTTAGAACATGCAACATGCTTTGGATGCCTTGATAGTGCATCAAAAGCATGTTGCATGTTCTATTTCAGGAGTCATAAGTTATATACGTTGATAATCTAATTTCAACAAGTACCCTTGCTCCCGGAATATTTGCTAAACTGACTACAATCAATCTTTTCCAACTGCGGGCAACTTAACTTTGCAAGCACTGTTCCAACAGCAGCATTCAATTGACCCAACGGCTTTGTAACACTACTGAACAACCCCTTTAACAAATCCGGGGCAGCCTGTTGAGCAAATTGAAACGCAAAACATACCAGATTATTCCCTTCCAATAAGGTTCCCGAATGATACACACCTCCCGTCAAGTCCTGCAAATCTACCCCTGAGAACGAGTCCTTTGTACCTGTGTTTCCACCAACGTCGAGTAATTGTGGAAACTCTAGTGCTGCAGCGAGTAGATCGGTTTGGAAGAATGGTATTGAGTACTCATCGCCAAGCGCACGCTTATACCAGTTGTTAGGGATCTTCTCGTATCCTTCTTTCCACTGAAAAGTGTCTGGGGTATCGCCAGTAATCGAAAAGAACGATTTGAGCACGTTGGCATCAAGGTAGCCTTCTGGATATTCAGATGATTTATTCGCCATGAAGCGATATATGAATGTATATGCTGCCGGCTGGACTGCAACTCCGGTAAAGGGACCGTTGAAGAAGTAGGGGTTGTTGTCTTTACTTTCTTGGAAGCGCTGTGCCCTAAAAGGTGTTAAAGCACTAAGATCATATCCATTTGGCCCCAAAGGCTGGGCGTAAAGTGCCTTGAACTGATCTAGAACCAGTTTATAGTCGTTGCCACTAATGATTGTCTTAATCTCATGGACACTTTCTAGGATGAGTTCAGAAACTTACTATTGATAAAGATCAGGACGTGTAGGCGATACATCTGATTCGTACTTGTTATGAGAGCCAGAGATCCCTTGGGGTGTTCCTAAAAGACCAATCGAACTCAACAAGCTCGAGGAAGGCGGACCTCCTATGGACCACGAGGTAAGGTCACCATCCATAACAGCTCCATAGACTGCAAGAAAAGCACCAAGGTCTAGTCCCATTCCAAAAACTATCTGAAATCAGTAATTCGTAATATAAAAGATTGAATAATTGTAATACATACCATCATATGTGCCTTGAACGAACTGGGAAATAGTAGCAACGCCATTATGTGGGAGATAGTTATGATTAGCCATAGCATTGAGGCCTGGGCAGGGACCGCGAAGATCATTTTTCCCAGGAGGAACAAAAGTGTGATCACCAGTATTGGATATGTATTGCTGCGAGGCCGAAAACCCAGGAACACGCTTCAACTCTCGGGTTTCCTGCTTAGAACTAGATTCAATTTTCTCGGAAATAGCCGCAAGTACTCGTTTCTCTTTCTCATTCATTGATAAATCAAACATGCGTGATGGAAATGCGACGACATTGGTAGATGCAAAAATGGCCAGATATGTAATACCTGTAATATATGTAGAGTATTTCATAGTAACGTATTTGGTCCGTTGTATAGCTCGTAGGTTTATGTTAACAAATTCATGAGGTGAATAGCCTATTTATAAAGCCACAAATCCCATTAGAAAAATATAGGATTTCAAGGCAGTACGGGCCTAGGAAAAAGTTACCTCATCAGAAATCCGTCAATCAACAAAGCCTCAACCTATGCCATCCAATGGCATTGGATAAACAAAGCTCATGGTACGGAATACGGCACATAAAAGCCAATTAGTTTAGTTTTTAGTCCATATTAAAAACGGTACGGTGACTTCTTGATAATAGAATCTGGAAATGTGGATTTATGAGAAAGAAACCTCGGTTCCCGAGATACAATGCGGAGAAAGCTTCGATAGAAGGCGCCTCATTCTATACTTACCATCATTTAATCCGGGGAAGTGTAGAGGCCACTACCCAATCGAGACTCTCAAGTGACGCAGGAGAGGCGATTCCGACTTGTGTGAAGATCTGAGCTAGACCTAAAGGCAAGAGATCGCCAGGGAACGGCTCAGATGGAGTCCTAAATTAATGCTAGAAGGAACGCCATCGCGATATTTTTCTTTAAAACTGCCGTTAGGGATCAAAGGCATTGTAAGAGACACCGACTTAATAACGTCAAGGGATTCAGAGAAACTGATTGAATAATTCTGGTGCAGTATGGCATTCAAAGTTTAGTCAATACTCGCTATACTGAATAACCAGTACTTTTTTCTTCGAAGCATGGCTACCACAAGATATTCGGCAAAGTGATCATCCGGCAGCCTTACTCATATGTCGCCATGGTGCATGAATTTGATCCGGTCGCTTCGTGAACTTAAGCTTTCTCTTAGGTACATGACGACTAGCGTTATCCCGAATGCGGGGAAGCATTTGTGGAGGATGCCAGCCTCGGCTTGTTGTCCAAGTCATTGATCTTTTAAGTTGAGGAGTATAGAGTATTATGTATAGAAAACAGCACTGCGTGAAGACATGTGTTTAGTTTTGAACTGTTGCTCTCATGGATGATGCGAAGTACAGGGTCCTATAGATACTGTAACGTGATATCAAAGAGCAAACTTCGTGTTTCTAGGGACTAACTAGAATATTATTATTGGAGACCAAATATTACTGGAATTGAGAATTGTTGTTAGCCGTCTTCAAACAACTAATTGTTTGATTGTTTTGTAGCTGCTAGCAAGAGTCAAGAGCCCTGAGCTCACGGTTTGAAATATTTCAAGAGACAGATCTGGTCAGCCAGCTTTAAATTAAACGCACAGCAGTTTAGAAGAGTGGATAGATATAATTGATAGACCAGAATTATTTCATAGAAATTTGATATGCAATTAAGTGGAATTCTGGAGCAATTCTTTTACAGTGAGTGCCTTGGTATATTGTATTTAAAGTTGAAATAGAGTTTACGCCAAGTCTATGGTTCATCACGTGTGCTGGTGTGGTCCATCAACGCGCACACTTTCATGTAGAAATTTGAGCACTGACTGCTGCGATTGCGATACCCCCAATTTCTGTTCCGTACAACCACAATCCAAAGCTCCGACCCGGATTACTACAGTTACCATGGCTTCTTCTACCTCCCCAATCGCTGCCTACAAAACGGCTTTCCTCCAATCTTGTCTCTCCGCTGAGGTGCTTACCTTCGGTACCTTCACTCTCAAATCTGGTCGCAGTATGTACTCGAGTCCTCGCATCTCTAACCCATGGTTGTTTATGTCCCTAACCCCGCCACAGAATCCCCCTACTTCTTCAATGCTGGCTCCTTCCACACCTCCGCCCTCCTCTCCGCCATTGCTGCCGCCTATGCCCATACTATCATTTCCTTCCTCTCTTCCAATCCGTCCATTCCTAAGCCAGATGTCATCTTCGGGTACGTATTCTCTAGCCGCGGTTTTTCCCTTTAACATCACAGAGGTTGCTGACTCAAGAACTTACAGGCCGGCTTATAAAGGAATTCCCCTTGCTACCTCAACGTTAATGGAGCTTAACCGCATCGACCCTGAAACCTGGTCGGCCGTTTCCTATAGCTTCAATCGCAAAGAAGCCAAAGACCATGGCGAAGGTGGAAACATCGTCGGCGCCTCATTGAAGGGGAAGAATGTACTAGTCATAGATGACGTGATCACAGCCGGCACTGCTATGAGGGAGACAATGAAACTAGTATCTAAGGAGGGAGGAAAGGTAGTGGGGTTCGTCGTCGCACTAGATAGAGCGGAGAAAATGCCTGGACCAAGAGAACAAGCGGAAGGAATAGATGATGGAGAGCCGAGAATGAGCGCTCTTGGGCAGATCAAACAGGAGTGGGGCGTGCAGACGGCAAGTATCGTGACCCTAGATGATTTGATTGCGGTGTTGAGGGGTAAAGGGGATGACAGTGATCTTAAAAGGTTGGAGGAATACAGGAGCAAATATCTTGCTAGCGATTGAATGTGTCCGGCATTTGACTGGTGGAACACAATAACTAAGACGGCGCTGGTAGCCCAGAGGTCTCTTTTGAACCTCGAGCTCCACGCTTTATGCTGTGTAAATGCAAAGGTTTTCGATCTTTCGGCCATTAAAGATCAAGCTAAGCTGATAGCCTTACAAAACTCACCTCGATACGAGTAGTAGGATTGCGATTATAAAAACTTGCCAGAGACAATCCAGAGAATTAGTAGCAATAATTCCTCTTTTTACCATTGTTTAAGTTCTCAGCTCTTTATGAAGTAGTGTGAATATAGACCGGTTGAATTTGTTGGCATAATTGAAAACTCGAATTTAAGGGTCAGGAAGTGGTGGAGCCAAACTCACGTGAACTCGATCGTCATCTCCCAACTCTATAGCTTCTAGACAATTTGATTACTTATGTTTGTTCCAAGCCTGAAACCGGAAGTTGACCGACTCGATTATTATCTGAGATCAGCTCAGGCCACATCTGAGCCTTTAGGAATTCTGAGATCACCTATCTCATAATTATTTAAGATAAGATGGCTAATGTAAAAAGTTCAATAGATAGAGTAGAGTATAATTTCTAGACTCAAATTTTGCCTGCCTTAACTCCATTCCAGCCCAATCCCATTGGAAATACCTTAACCCAAGGTATCTATAAAGAATCATACCACCGCGAAGGCCCTGCCGGGGCCGGAGAAGGTGCCTTCTTCGGTTCCGGTTCCCTAACCAACGTATCAAAACTGAACGCCAAACTCGGTCCTCGTTGCAATCCCCCTTCCCTACCAGCACCATATAGTCTCCCTACATTGTCATCTCCCCTCATACTTTCTATCCTCCCATTTCCTTCCTCCATATTACTAGCCCTGCTAGCAGCTCTTCGAATGCTCGAACTGCGATCTCTCACACCAGTACTGTAACTCCTCTGTCTAAGACTCTCATTCATAGGCACGCTAAAGCTATCCCTCTCCCCATGAATCGGGAGCTGGAAATCAAAGCTCGAATCGCTCCCATGGTGCAGTCCACCGCTCATAATGGTCTCATCTTGTGTCCGTCGCGGATCCACGATTTCAATTCCCCACCGACGCTTTCCACCACTGTTGAACCAACCCATTTTAGCTTTCGTTTCCGAGTTTATGGAGAGCGCGGAGGCCTTCTCGGTACTTGCGGTATACACTTGTTCATCACTGTTTTTGTGTTTGTGTTTGTAAATAGTTTCGGTTGTTGAACTTAGAAGACGCTCGCTGCCATATACAAAGCCAAGGATGCTCCCGATAGTATCGACATCGCGAGGAAGCTTGGAGTAAAGATTTTTATGGACTGCAAGTAGGACCGTTGTTATAGTGAAGAGGATACCAAGTATGCAGAAACTAAGGATAACGGAGACTTTGTTGAAAATAATAAGTTCAACCAGAGTTGAAACGGTTGCTGTGGCAATTGAAGTCATGCGTGGAGGTTGAGGCTTGGATTGGAGGAAGACGGCTGGAGAAGAGAGCGTGGCACCGAGATCATGCGGTATCTGCTCACCACGCGGTTGGAGGCCGAATGTACCATTCATATATAATGCTCTATTCGGTAAAGGCGCAGCTAGTGCAAAGTGCTTGAAAAACAGCGAGAAAACAGTGCTGGAGACATTTCCCAAAATATTGGGATCGAGCAGTGCAGAAATATTGTTATGAGCTAAGGCAAGCGAGGTGTACGACATGAAGTCCGCGTTGAGTCCCGGAAGACGAAAGTTGTATGTATGGTCTGCTAGGTTCTCCGTGAGTTGAGTAGCTGTCTCGTTGTTCGAGATGCGTGCTGAATTTGCAGCATTAAGAAGAGCATCGTTGAAGAGGTATCCATAGCTTTAGACAAGTCAGTAAATAACCAAAAGCAAAACAATATGGAGAAAAGTGACAAACCTACCTAACGCTAACATTGTGAACAACTTTGGATGGTTGAAATTCAAAACCTTCCCCAGTAGATTTATTCGTATAAGGGACGCCCCTAGAAACATTCAAGTCTTGATATAGATGCGACCAAGCATTAGGATCAGGCAGTGGTGATTCAACAATATCATAACCCTGAACCATCCCAGATAACACATCTACCTCGACTCTAGCGTTTGCTGTTTCGTAGACGGGGTCGCATTTCAAAGCCGTAACTTTAGGAACCTCTTTCCAAACCAGATGAGCCTGGTTGTCAGCATCTATAAACTGAGCCCCAAAAGCGTTGCCGCTAACCCACTTAACAACCACGCTCGAGTGCTTTGCATCACCTGCTGCTGACCAATAACCGATAGAAGCCGCTTTATAGAGCTCGTTGTTCTCAGTACCACAGCATTCCGTCTTTTCATCGGCCGCAAAGAAACTAAAATATGGATGCTCATCATCCCAGTATGTGTAGGCGCCATCCCGATTGGTCTTATTCACCGAAAGACCAATCTTTAACTCGTAGCCAACTTGAAGGTCTGCTGGAATTCTAGGATCGTCCCACGCATCTTTGTTCGTGAAGTCTAACGCACTCACCCAAGACGCAGTTTTAGACATGTCAATTGGTTTACAAGTAAGACGTCCCCTTAGCGATGATGTATCAATGGTTACACTGCTAGTTTCATTCAATGATGAAGACTTTTGGAGAGAGGACATGTCTAGAGACGCAAATGCCCAATCACCACGGGTCCAGGGAACGCTGGTGCCGTTGTCTGTG
>Ga0247814_10001209_pt1 | contig 15782 bp, 16 predicted proteins | sample UWRJL179409R1_FD_179947 | JGI IMG/M metagenome (GOLD analysis project Ga0247814, IMG submission 179947) | Plant litter microbial communities from Arlington Agricultural Research Station in Wisconsin, United States - UWRJ-L179-409R-1 | ecosystem: Environmental > Terrestrial > Plant litter >...
CTCTTTAGTCTGTGCATTTACAGCAAATCCCATTATTAGGGCTACTGCTACGATGATTTTCTTCATAGTGCTGATTTTTTTAATGTTATGGTTATAAGATAGTAAAATGTAATAAAGGTTTAAAAATACTATAAAATATTTTTCCTACAGCATTTTTTGGGTGTAAAATATAATTTGTGCGTAAGCGTTTTATGGTAATTACAAATAGGGAACTATCATGAGCAGGTCTGTGCTTGTAAATAATCTGCTATATTGATAATTAATAGCCTGGAAATCTTAATATATATTTAAATTTCCTGATAATGAATTTTATTTTTAAGGATTTCTAAAAAATGTAGGCAATATTATAACAACATATTTGTTTTTATAATAAAGTTCATTTTATAAATATATCCTGTAATTTACACAGATGAAAAAATATTCTTTACTATTAATAGTTTTGTTTTTTGTGGCATGTAGCTACAGGATAACTAAAAATGCAGATGGAGAACCTATTGTAGATGAAAAACGATATAGCTTTACTAAAAAACCATCTACTGAGGATTTAAAGATTGTTGATACTACCGCTGTTTACGTACAGATTTTTAACCTTGAAGATTCTAACGAGCAGGAACGCAGTAATCCTATGACCATAGGTTTTCATAATGATGGTTACTTTAAAAGCGGCTCGGTTAAATTTTATGGCAAGTTTGACAGTAAACGGCATAAAAACTCTGTGTATTATGGTGGCAGGTACTACCTTGAAGGCAATAAAATTTTTTTAGAAGCATTTTACCCTAACAGTGGTGGTGCTACAAATTATTATGTTAAAGAGATTAGCAAAGGCCGGGTTGTAAACGATACACTACGCCTTACCATATTTGGCCGCAAAACAAGGTATGTAAAAAGAGATCTTTCCGAAATCAGGTTAGGGAATAGTAATTAACTGCTATACCTTAAGTTTGCCTTTTAGCATTTTTGCCGCTTGGGTGTAACCACCATCAGACCCATCTACAAAATGAATATGCCCGTCATCAAGATTGCGAACGTAGCAAGACATTACAGAGGCACCGCTTACGTGCAGGCCATAAACTATTTCGCTATTGGCTTCCATTGTGTCTAACAGTTTTACAAGGGCTGCCCTTTGTGCTGTTGTACCTGTAATTACGGTATTTATGCGCCCATCTATAACCAGCGTATCCGACATTTCTACAAGGCTTCTTAAATATGTTTTCCCTTTTTTAGTGCTGAAATAGATGTAGCCGTAAAAAGATGTAAACCATGTTTTAATCAGTTCAAACATTTCTATCCGGCCCAGTCTAACGCGCATCTCGGTGCCCAGGCGGCTAAAAGTAGTTTTTAGTTTAAGCTTATCTACACTTATAGGCTGCCTTTTATCGGGCAGTCCGTAAAGATCATCCATTTTTTCAAGAACCTTTTTAAATGCATCAGCCTGTTGCGATACCTTACATGCAATAATAAGCAGGGTAACAATTTCTTCCTTGTTTACAGGCGGGGCTATTTTATCCCAGCGGCACTGCATCCCGCTAAGGTTGGGCTCTTCATTTAGGGTGTTGCCGGCGTCTGATAAATAGTCTTTGCCTTTAATTATTCTCTCGGCATATTCCAGCCCGCTGCCAAGAACTATTGGAATATAGAACGTTGCCGAACTGCTGAATTTTGCTATATGTATTTCGTGCCCCCCGGTATAAATATTTGCTACAGGTATAGTGCCCGTGCGAAGATCTAAATTAAAATTAGCTAAAGTATTGGCCTTATATAAGCTAAGCGCGTGCATTACCTTGGTAATAAGTAATGGCGGAACAATAAATGTGGCGCCGTCTCCGCCAAAAAAGAACGGTACGGTAACATTCATGCTAAAGGCAATATTTAGTACTGCAACAATACTGCCGGTAGCTATAAGGTTTACATCTTCATGCCGCCCGTTTGCAACGGCGTTAGTAGAGCCGGTAATATCTGTAATTATTACATGCCAGTCTCCGGGCACACTGTTAAACAGTTTTTGCCTGCCCAGTAAATCGCTAAGGCGTAGTTTGTTTACCGGCAGTGCATCATAAAAATCCGTATTACTATCTGTACTCATTTAGGGTATGTCATTGTAATGCAATGCGCAAAAACAAGGTACATAAATTATTTACAGTAACGGTTTAAATTTTCTTAAACAATTTAGAGGAGTTCGGCATGTTTTTTAAAGTTATCTAAAATAGCCTGCCATCCGCCTCTTTGCATTTCAACAGGATTTACATCTTCAGCTTCAAAAGTCTCCGTAACTTTGGTTTTGTTGCCGTTGGGTATAAAAGTAACCGTTGCTTTCCTGCCATCGCCCAGGGTGTAAGTAATCAGTTCGTTAGTTTTTACATCATCATATACTCCGCTAAAATCAAAACCAAAGCTGCCATCTTTAGCTTCCATACGGTACACAAAGCTTCCTCCTGTATGAAGGTTGTTTACAGCAGTTGGACAATGCCAGTCGGGCGATGCGTTATTCCACTTTATAATATGTTTGGGAGTTGTAAAAACCTCCCAGGCTTTTTCTACCGGTGCATTAACGGTAACTTCAATTGTAATGTTGGTTTTATTTAATGATTCCATTGTTTTCTTTTATATAAGCCTATTTAAACAGCGGTGCATATTTAACCCTGTCGTTATACATTGCCCACAGGTTAATAGCAAGAAGTATTAGAGCAATGGGTAAACCGTCGGGCGCATTAAAAATGTTGGTAAGCAATATCCCTACCATAACCGGAAATATAATTATAGCGCCCAGCGCCCTGTATTTCGGGATCGCAAAAAGCACGCCACCTACAATTTCTACAATACCTACCAGCGGCATGAGCCATGTTATTTGCATTACGGCACCCATAAACTTAAGCATGTCTTCCGGCATTTTTTCGGGCATGGGCATGTAGTTGAAAAATTTATTAAGCCCGGCGTTAACATACATTAGCCCAAATAAAAGGCTCACTACAAAGAGGATCTTGTTTTTCATTGTTTTATTTTAAAGTGGTTAATAAATTGTCTAATCCTTCCATAGCTACCCGGTAGCCATCTTTAAATCCCATGGCTATGGTTGCATCCAGCTGTTGCAGGTTAGGAAATGCAATTTGCGATGTTACAAGCGTTGCATTGTTGCCTTTATCTACAAAGGTAACTTCCCATTCAGATTGCGGCATATCCGGGTTAACTGTACCATCCGAATCTGTAAAAGCATCGGTACCCGTAAATGTGGTTTGAGGTTCGATTACCTTATAATTTACTACCGACCAATGTTCTTCACCCTCCGGACCCACCATAGCATACAGCCAGTGGCCGCCTTCTTTAAAATCCATACTTTTGGTTTTAGCCTTCCAGGGTTTAGGTGCCCACCACCGGTCTAAAATTTCGGGTTTCGTGTACGCTTCCCAAAGTACAGAACGTTCTGCTGCAAATTCTCTTTGTACGGTTATGGTATTGTTCTCTCTGTCTACCGAAAAATGTAATGCATTATGGCTCATGGTATATACATTTAATGTTAGTAATATGTGCGTAAAAAAATTGAACCAGTAATCTATTTCATTGAATGAAAACCTATTGGGTTTCCCTCGGTATCTTCACAAATACCGCAAAAGCCATGTTCCCCTATAGGCATTTTTCCGGCTATAACTTTACCGCCTGCTGCCTCAACCCTCGAAATTTCGACAGCACAATCATTACAGTCAAAATAAACAAGCGTACCGCCCGGCCCCGGTGTAAACATGTTTGATTTTACTATGGAGCCGCTGCTGCCCTGGCCCAACATATCGCTTGGAAAAACTACCATTTCAAAATAATCGTCGCTGCTTTTATCTATGTCCATACCCTCGGGCATTGGCATAGCCTGCATTTTAATTTCTAATACGGTTTCGTAAAATTTTTGTGCCCTGGGCAGGTCGTCTACATAAATTTCTGCCCACACAAAAGGGTTTCTTGCTGCTGCCATGATCTTAATTTTTAGTTGATAAATTTGTTTGATGTTGTAACCTATTCAAATTTAGTACATTTAATTAAAATGCAGGGGAGCAGGCAAAGCCAAATAAGGGGGTGGTTTAAGACAAAGTGAAAGTGTGATGAGATTTAGGTTAGTACTTTATATAAAATAATCCTCTTATATTGTCAGCGTAGTGCAAATCATTTATTAGTGGCCTTTCAATACAAATGCTTGTAATGCTGTCAAATCCTAAACACGTAATATGAGGTGTGATTCGTGGAGAAACATTTACGCCATTTATAAAAAGGTCCTGATTCCAGATGGAATGTAATTTGAATTTATACTTTTCACCTGTTTTTATTTTACAAGATGATGCTGTAGGTTCTTTTTTCGAAACGATTTTATAAAGTGTATGGTTAGCTTTTGCGTATATCAGATAGTAATTATTTATTGAATCGATTTTGTATACACGATATGAAGATGTATCTGCAGATAAAAATTTATCAGGTGATAAAATAAGGCTTATTAATAAGGTAATAAAAGCTAATGTGGTTTTCATGTTGCTAAATTTCAATTCTAAATTAACAAAATAATTCTGAATATCTAATTTACGTTATTTTACCACAAAAAAAATCCCGAAGCTTTCGCTCCGGGACCTTATATCAAAAAACTAAATCGAAAAACTCGTTATTTCTTACGGGCAATAACCCTTTCGGCAGCAGCTTCAATCGCGGCATTGTTCAGCTTATATTTTTCCATAAGCTGTTCGGGGGTGCCGCTTTCGCCAAAGCTGTCCTGTACGGCAACAAACTCCTGCGGGGCAGGATGGTTTAAGCTCAGCACACGGGCTACACTTTCTCCCAGTCCGCCCAGTATGTTGTGCTCTTCGGCGGTAACTACGCAGCCTGTCTTGGCAACCGACTTTAATATCGCTTCATCATCCAGCGGTTTAATGGTGTGTATATTTATTACTTCGGCAGAGATTCCTTTGGCTTCAAGGGCATCGGCAGCAACTAATGCTTCCCAAACCAAATGTCCCGTGGCTACAATAGTAACATCTGTCCCTTCTTGTAAAAGCACTGCTTTGCCTACTATAAACTCGGCGCCATCAGGTGTAAAGTTAGGAACCGACGGACGGCCAAAACGTAAATAAACCGGCCCGTGATAATCGGCAATAGCAAGCGTTGCGGCTTTGGTCTGGTTATAATCGCAGGTATTAATAACAGTCATGCCCGGAAGCATTTTCATTAATCCTATATCTTCCAATATCTGGTGGGTAGCGCCATCTTCACCCAGGGTAAGCCCGGCGTGCGAGGCACATATTTTCACGTTCTTATCTGAATAAGCAACGCTTTGGCGTATCTGGTCGTACACCCTGCCTGTACTGAAATTTGCAAATGTACCGGTATACGGAATCCTTCCTCCAATGGTCATGCCTGCAGCCATACCTATCATATTAGCTTCGGCTATGCCTATCTGGAAAAAGCGTTCGGGGTGGTTCTTTTTAAAATCATCCATTTTAAGCGAACCTATAAGGTCGGCACACAAGGCCACCACGTTTTCGTTCGTTTGGCCCAGTTCGGTTAGGCCCGCCCCAAAACCGGAGCGTGTATCTTTATTTCCTGTGTTTGTGTATTTCATTATATTGTGATTTTAGATTTCAGATTTTAGATTTCAGATTTGAAGCACACAGCCTAAATAAGCAAGAGTGAGCCAATCTGAAATCTGAAATCAAAAATCTGAAATGATTTAATAGTCTCCCAGCGTAACAAGGTTTTGTTCGAAAGCAGCAGCAAGCTGGGCATCGTTAGGTGCCTTTCCATGCCATGCGTGGGTATGCATCATAAAGTCTACACCGTTGCCCATTTCGGTATGCAGTAATACGCATACAGGTTTGCCAAGGCCTGCTTTAGCTTTAGCCTGCAGCATACCGTCAATAATAGCTTCGATGTTATTGCCTGCAATAATTTCGACTACTTCCCAACCAAAAGCTATAAATTTGGCACTCAGGCTGCCCATTGGCAATACCTCGTCGGTAGGGCCGTCTATCTGCTTTCCGTTCACGTCTACCGTAGCAATAAGGTTATCTACTTTATAAGCAGAGGCATACATTATAGCCTCCCAGTTTTGTCCTTCCTGTAGTTCACCGTCGCCGTGTAGTGTGTACACAAGGTGTTTGTCGCCATTAAGTTTTTTAACCTGCGCTGCGCCAAGGGCAACGCTTAGTCCCTGACCTAAAGACCCCGATGCTATGCGCACTCCCGGCAGGCCTTCATGCGTTGTGGGGTGGCCCTGCAATCTTGAGTTAAGCAGGCGAAAGGTAGCAAGTTCTGCTACCGGAAAGTATCCGCTGCGTGCCAGTACGCTGTAAAATACCGGCGAGATGTGTCCGTTAGACAAGAAGAAAATATCTTCGTCCTTACCATCCATATCCCAGCCTTCTTTGCGGTCCATAATAACCTGGTACAGGGCCGTTAAAAATTCGGTACAGCCCAGGGATCCACCGGGGTGGCCACTGTTTACGGCATGCACCATGCGCAGGATGTCGCGCCTTACCTGCGTACTAAAATCTGTTAGTTGTTGTGTGTTTAGTTGCATTGTTATGGTTTAAATTAAACTGGCGCAAAAGTATATTTTTTAAACGCTAAAATCAAGCCTTTTTATGTGTAAAGTGTTGATAATGTAATATTTAAAAGTGTTTAAATCACACTTGTAATATATTTTTTTGTCTAATTTGCCGGTTAAATTGTAACGTAAATTGCTAACTAAAGGAATGTTAGCGGCGCGAAAGGTAGTGTATGTGCTGAGGGTAAAACAGGGTTTTACAGATGTTATTTTTCAATAATAAACCGCTCTTTTATTTCTTTTCCCGTTGCACTGTCTTTCCCATAAAAATCTATGTGAATCACGCTGGTGCCTGTTTTGTTTACCAGTAAAAACATTTTTTTTAGTACTATGTTTTTACCATTTACTGTAACGGTTACATAAGGCTTACCATCGGCATGTAATTTTAAGGAAAGTTTTTTAGCCGGATAGGCAGCAAGGGTGCAATCAAAGGCATTGGTGCCGGTCTTTTTAAAATCTATACCGTAAGCAAGCTTTCGCTGCATGGGGTTAAGTTCTTCTTTTATGCCGCCTTTAGTATAGGTAATGCGGTACACTTTAACAGGTTCTTTATCATCGAGCTTTTTTGGTGACGTAAAATTAGCGTCGTATACAAATGTGTTGTGGTTGTTACTATGCTGTATGTAAAATAAGTGCCCCGGTGCGGCGGGTGGCACCGGATATTCCTGCTGAGGTGTTACAAAGCCGGAGAGGGCTATTATTAATAGGAGTATTGGTAGGTATTTTTTCATAAAGCATTAGTGGTTTATAAATATAGGCCTTTTATTTAAAAGTATGCTTAGTATGGGGTATGATAATTCTTTCATATATGCATGCTCACAAATCACCAAAGCGACAAAAAGTCACTAAAAACGACATTTTGTCATTAGTTTTTAGTTTGGAATACATCTTGACTATTACTTACCAAATCACGAAGATTTATAACATTAAAAACATAATAAAATGAACGTAGTAAAACGCAATTACAGCAACGGATACCCGGTAATAATGGATCAGTTTTTTAAAGATATTTTAGGAGGTACACAGTACACGCAAAAAACGGTACCTCCCGTAAACATTAAAGAAACAGAACAATTGTTTACTATTGCCTTAGTAGCACCCGGACTTAAAAAAGAAGATTTCTCTATTGAGGTAGATAACGGTTTGCTTACCATATCTTACAAGGCTGAGGCAGAAAAAACCGAAACGCAGGACGGTAAATATACCCGTAAGGAATTTACCCAAAATTCGTTTAAAAGGGCATTCACTTTGCCTGAAAATGTAAATGAGGCCGACATAAATGCAGCCTACCAGGACGGGATATTAAATATTACCCTTCCTAAAAAAGAAGAAGCAGATAAACCTGCTAAAAGAGTGATCGAGATTTTATAATGATTGGTTAATAATAGATTGATAGTTGAAAAAAGCGCCTTATAGAAGGGCGCTTTTTTTGTGAGGTAATAATTTTTTTTGTAGATTTGAATATAAGATCATGCATTATGGATTTAGAATCAAGAAAAGATAAACTTATAGAGAAGTTGCTAAAAGTTCAGGAAGAGGATACTGTATACAAGCTCGAATCAATTCTTAATGAAGAAATTTCTAAAGATATATGGGATGAATTACCTCCATATTTACAACAAGCTTTAGATATTAGTATTGAGCAAAGTATTAGGGGTGAAGTTACGCCTCATGAAGAAGTAATGGCTCAAATAAGAAAGAAATATAATATTGCCTAATGCATTTTAAAGTTCATTGGACATCTTTAGCTAAATTGACTTACGCTGAAGAAATAGAATTTATTTTTTTGAAATGGAATTATAAACAAGTTGATGATTTTCTTAAGCTTACTGATGATTTTCTTGGCAAGCTTGTTCTAAACCCTTACATTGGTAAACCCTCAAAAAAAGAGATATTCATTCGTTTGTAATCTCTAAACAAACTACAATAATCTATAGGATAAATCCTCATTTTCAAGTATAGATTTATTAGCGTTTCATAATAACAGGCGTAATCATAAGGATGTATTCAAACATTTATAATTAAGTAAATGTTTATCTTTGCCCCATGCAGTTATCCGTTATTATTCTTAACTATAATGTGCGCTATTTTTTAGAATTGTGCGTGCTAAGTGTACAACAGGCTATACAAGGTATTGATGCCGAGATTATTGTGGTAGATAATAATTCGCCCGATGATAGCTGTGCCATGATGAAACAGCGGTTTCCTGATGTAACCCTTATAGAGAACAAAGAAAATTCGGGTTTTCCTAAAGGTAACAATATAGGGGCTGAGGTGGCTAAAGGCAAATATGTTTGCATCCTTAACCCCGATACCGTTGTGGCCGAAGATACTTTTACAAAAGTATTGGCATTCGCCGAAAAACAAAAAGACCTGGGTATCGTGGGGGCAAAACTTATAGACGGCCGTGGCCAGTTCCTGCCCGAAAGCAAACGCGGTGTGCCTACACCGTGGGTGGCAACTACCAAGATAAGCGGATTGTATAAGCTGTTCCCTAAAGTTGCTGCATGTAACAGATACTATGCACAGCATTTAAAAGAAAATGAAACAGGTATTGTAGAAGTGCTTGTAGGGGCATTTATGGTCATGGAACGCAAACTGTATCTTGATGTGGGTGGCTTTGATGAAGACTGCTTTATGTACAGCGATGATTTCGATCTTTCATATACTGTGATGAAAACCGGCAGAAGCAACTATTATTTTCCCGACACAAGTGTAATACATTATAAAGGCGAAAGCACTGTAAAAGACGGCGCTTATATGAACCGTTTTAGGGAAGCTATGCAGTTTTTTTATAAAAAACATTTTAGGGCATCGCCTGTTTTCGACCTGTTTATGAAAACCGGGGCCTTGTTTTTTATGCTGGCCAAGAAAAACAAAAAAGGACGGGTATACATTCCGAAGGAGTATATTTTAATGTCGGAAGATGAGAGTTTAAGGGAAGCACTGCAAAACCAATTGCAAAAAAATGTGGTTCGCATCACGGCAATTGATGCAGATACGCTATTTTTACAAAGCGATAATTCAGAAATTATTTTTGATAATGCCCTGGTGTCTTTCAGGCAGATGATTTCCTTTATGGAAATTAATAAGGCTAAAGGATTTACCTATAAAATAAAACCCAATGGTGCTGATTTTATACTGGGCAGTAACAGCAGTAACGACAGGGGAGAGGTTATAGTGCTTAAAAATATGTAATTTAAACGCTTAAAATTATTCTAAAAAGTTACTGGGGCTGATTTTTTTATTAATTTCGCAAATATAAACACCAATTTCACCTTTAGGTTAGCGATATGGCAAAATTTGAACTTAGATTACCCAAAATGGGCGAGAGTGTTGCAGAAGCAACTATTACCAACTGGTTAAAAAAAGTGGGCGACCATGTGGCGGCCGATGAGGCTGTACTGGAAATTGCTACCGACAAGGTAGATTCTGAAGTACCGTCTGAGGTATCGGGCACGCTGTCTGAAATTCTTTTTAAGGAGAATGATGTAGTACAGGTGGGCCAGATCATTGCCTATATAGAGACCGAAGGTGGTGTTGCAGTAGATGCGCCAAGCGAAGAAACCACAGCCGCGAACATTGATATAGCAGCCGTAGAAAAAACTTTCGAGGCGGCCAAAGACATCATTGCGGTACCGCAGGATTTCTCGGCGTCAGAAAAATTCTTTTCTCCGCTGGTAAAAAATATAGCTAAAGAAGAAGGCATCTCTGTAGCCGAACTGGAAGCTATAAGCGGCACAGGTAAAGACGGCAGGGTTACTAAAAATGATATATTAGAGTATGTGACTAACCGCCCCCTAGCCCCCAAAGGGGGAACTCCGCAGGCTGCACAGCAAACTGTAGCTAAACCTGAAACTTTAAACCTGAAACCTGAAACGCCGAAGGCCGCTCCTGTATCGGTTAATGGCCAGGATGAAATTGTGGAGATGGACCGTATGCGCAAGCTTATATCGGGCTATATGGTGCAGAGTATTCAAACATCGGCACACGTGCAGTCGTTTATAGAGGTAGACGTTACCAATATAGTGAAATGGCGCGATAAGGTTAAAACCGCTTTCGAGAAAAGGGAAGGCGAAAAGCTTACCTACACCCCAATATTCATGGAGGCTGTGGCCAAAGCACTTAAAGATTATCCCGGGCTTAACATATCTGTAGAAGGTGATTACATCATTAAAAAGAAAAACATAAACCTGGGTATGGCAGCGGCCCTACCTAACGGTAACCTTATAGTTCCGGTTATTAAAAATGCCGACCAGCTTAACCTGGTAGGCATGGCAAAAGCTGTGAACGACTTGGGTAACCGTGCTAAAGCCGGCAAGCTAAAACCGGACGATACTCAGGGCGGTACATATACCGTTACTAATGTGGGCACCTTTGGGAGTGTGTTTGGTACGCCCATCATCAACCAGCCGCAGGTGGGTATCCTTGCCCTGGGTGCCATACGTAAAGTGCCGGCAGTTATAGAAACCCCCGAAGGCGACTTTATAGGCATTCGCCAAAAAATGTTCCTTTCGCACAGCTACGACCACCGTGTGGTAGATGGCGCACTGGGAGGATCGTTCGTAAAACGCGTAGCTGAATATTTAGAGGCTTTTGACGTGAACAGGGATTACTAAAATTTTATTGGATATATAATGAAAGCCTCACTTTTTGTGGGGCTTTTTTTTTGTACTATTGTGGCAACCAACAATAAACCAATGAAACAAAAAATCACCCTTTTTTTAGTGCTGCTTTTTGCAGCTCTTAGCAATCCTTCTTTTGCGCAACAGGATGGCAGTATCGATATAACTTTTAACCCTACAGATGTTGGGGGCTTCAACGAGCTTAGAGGGAATGTAAATGATATTTTAGAACAAACCGATGGTAAAGTTATTATTGCCGGAGGATTAGTAGAATATTTGGGAGAGCCGATAGGCGATGTAATTCGTTTAAATGCCGACGAAACCCTTGATGAAACCTTTAACGTTATGGGTAGTGGCCCCAATAATGTTGTAAACAGTGTATTGCAACTTCCAGATGGTAAATTACTTATTGGAGGTTCGTTTACAGCTTACAATGATCATGTTTGTAACGGTATAGCAAGGTTGAACACTGATGGCACTTTTGATACTACATTTAATGCTGTCGCAATGCAGGGTAGTTTCTCAATAATGAAACTTGTTTTAGCTCCTGGTGAAAAAATTGTATGCCTTCTTTTTGTGAGTACAGCCGAGCATGAGATTATCAGGCTTAATAGTGATGGTTCTGTTGATAATACATTTGCTAATGGAACCAGTGAAATGGCTAGTAGTAACGCAATAGCAGTGCAGGATGATGGTAAAATTTTAGTAGCAGGGGGGTATATGAGTTTTAATGGCCTGCAAAGAAGTGGCTTGGCGAGGCTTAATTCAGATGGCAGTGTTGATTTGAATTTTCAATTCAGTCTATTAGGATCAAGTGTTATGAATGTTCTCATTCAGGGAGATGGTAAAATAGTAATTAATAGTCAGGAGGACGATGAATCCGTATTGCATCGCTATAATGTTGATGGCACTGAAGATGTAACTTTTACAACTCCTGACATTCCGGGAACAAGAGGTATAAGTGAGGTGATAGCGCAGCCAGAAAATAAATTATTGATACTGCCTTATGATGTGGCTGCACTCATCAGAATAAATAGCGACGGGAGCTATGATACATCATTTAATGCTCCGGATGCTTATTGGACGCTAAAAATAAAAAGCGGACAGAATGGGAAAATTTATCTTTTAGGTAGTTTTGTCGCTTTAAATGATGATCTGGAAAATGGTTTTGCGCGTTTAAATAGTAATGGTAGCAGGGATGCATCTTTTGATATAGGACCAAATACTCTTACGGGAGCGGACGGGGAGATTGAAAAGGTTTTGAATCAGCCGGATAACAAGCTTATTATTTCGGGTGTATTTCATACTTATAACGGGGCAAGTGCAAAATATGTAGCAAGATTACTTGAAGATGGAACACTTGATGCCGGATTTAATCCTGATCCTTCCGTAGGAAGAGGCTTTATTGCTTCTGCTATTTACCCTGACGGGAAAATCGTTGTCGTTGATAAATATGAAGGATATATAAAACGCCTTAATACGGACGGAAGCATAGATACATCATTCAATGCGCTTCGGTTTAATAATAGTTGGGAAGATTTCAAAATATCTCAGTTAGTATTATTACCAGATGGAAAGATAGTGGTTGGCGGGTCTTTTACTACGTATGGAGAAACTAATGCGTACCACCTTTGCAAGTTAAATAGCGATGGCAGTTTGGATACAACCTTTAATAATTCTCTTTATGCAAATGCTATCGTTGATTTGTCTCCATCAGCAATGACCGTTGTTCCTGGCGAAGAAAAAATTTTAATAGCGTTTGCAGGGTCTGCTTTGCCAAACAGTATTTACAAGCTTCATTTTGATGGTAGATTAGATACTGGTTTTACACCTGTTCCTGATCAAACAATGTTTTGGGTTAATAGTTTGGCTGTTGAGCATGATGGTAAAATACTTGTTGAGGGATATTCTGAAGAATCTTTTTACTATCGTGAAAAACTCATCCGTTTAAATACTAACGGGACAATAAATCAAACTCTTTTAGATTTTGATTTTGTTGGTGGCGGGGTTAGTAAAATTGTTACCCAGCCGGATGGTAAATATTATATAATTGCAAATTATCTTTATTTTGGACAATCATTTAATAGAAGGTTTGCCAGGTATAATAATGATGCAACCATTGATAATACCTTTTTAGCTGGAGAGACCGTGAGAGAAAGTGTAAGTGATATGGTATTCCAGGGAGATAAAATTGTTGTTGCAGGAAGTTTTTATGATTATAATGGTGCAGGCCGTAACCGCATTGCCCGCCTCCATACCAGCGGTGCCCTGACAGTAAATCAGCCACAGTCACTATATAATGATGTATATACTTACAAAAGTAACAATGCTATACAGGTAGAATCGTTAGGGCAGGCTATTAAAGAGGTGCAGGTGTATGATATGGCAGGGAGGCTTTTATCAGACGCCAAAAATGTAAATGCACAAAGTACTACTTTGCAGGATGTATTGCCATCGCGCAAGGTACTTATAGTTAATACAACACTTGCAGATAATACTAAGGTGTCTAAAAAAATATACTACTAAAATATCACCTGCTGGATAGTTGTTTAGAGCGGTACTTTAAGCAGGAGTATAAGAAAAAATGTTAAAATAATTATATAGCAGCCTCATTAAGAGGCTGTTTTTTTTGTACTATTGCTGTAACCAACCAATAGAACATGAAAAGCATAATTACTTTTTTTGCAGCATTGCTGTTTTCTGTCGTTTTTAATACATCGTTTGCGCAGGATGGCGCTAACGACCCTACTTTTAATCCCGATGATGTGGGTTATTTTAATGGGACCAATTCCTCAATAAGTTGTTTAGCCCTACAGGCAGACGGTAAAGTGCTTATAGGAGGCAATTTTAGTTACTATAATGGAGCGGGCAGGATAAGGTTAGCGCGTCTAAATTCAGACCAATCTCTTGATACATCCTTTGAGGTTGGCACTGGTGCCAATGCGATTGTTACTGCTATAGCGGTACAATCGGATGATAAGATTATTATAGCCGGAAATTTTACCGAATATAATGGCACCTCAAGGAATAAGATTGCGAGGGTTAATGCTGATGGTAGCCTTGATGCTTCTTTTGGTTCTTACATTAATGCAGGCGATGTTATAGAGACTGTTATAATTCAACCCGACGGTAAGATACTCTTAGGAGGTGCTTTTGAAGGTGCCGGTATAATCAGGTTAAATATTGATGGTACTCCGGATGCTTCGTTTGTTGCAGATGCTACAATAACCAATGTTTCTACCAGTACGCTCGCCCTGCAGTCGGATGGGAAAATAGTTGCAGGAGGATTGTTTACCTATAATAATGGGCAAAAGAGCAATATTGTAAGGCTTAATGAAGGCGGTTCGATAGATGAAACTTTCATGTTAAGCGGGCAGGGACCCAATAATAGTGTAATCGCGATAGTTCTTCAGGCAGATGGTATTGTTATATTCGGACGCTTTAGGCAGATTAACGGCATTCCAAAAAATAATGCTGCCAAGTTTAATTTTAACGGGGTGGTAGATGATACATTTACCAGTCTTGGTGTTAATGCTACACCGAGGGGGATAGTGTTGCAACCCGATAATAAAATAATTGTTACAGGTGGCTTTGATGTAGCGCAGGGTAGGGCATTTAATTTAATTCGCATTAATGCTAATGGCACACTCGATGAATCTTTCCCACCGTCGAGAACACGCACAGCAATAATTAAAGGAGCATTGCAGCCTGATGGCAGGACTATACTTGCAGGTGATTTTCTTTCCTACAACGGGGTTAACAAAAATTATATTGTAAGGATAAATAACAATGGTACAATAGATGAAACCTTTGATATAGGACATGGTACAGGAGCAGATAATATTATTTCTTCTGCTACACAACAGACGGATGGTAAAATCTTAATTGGCGGAACTTTTACTCATTATAACGGAGTGGCTGTAGGTGGGATAGCCAGGCTAACTGAAGATGGAGTATTAGATACTTCTTTTAATGTTGGTGGGGCAGGGGTTAGTTACGATTCAAGCCCCTATGCATCCAAGATAAAGCAAATTTTATTTCAGCCGGATGGGAAAATAATTATTGCAGGAACATTTGTAGCTTATAACGGTATTCCTGCTAACACACTGGCACGGTTAAATACCGATGGTAGCCTTGATACTACCTTTAGTTCAGAAACGGGCATAGTTGTAGATTTTTATTTTGATTTTTTAAATTTTGCAATGCAGCCCGACGGCAAACTACTCATAGGAGGCTTTTATATAAATACATATAATGGTATAGATGTGAGTAATCGTAATCTTTTGCGCTTAAATACTGATGGAAGCCTCGATACAACTTTTAATGTTATTACAGGCGATTCGGAAGTATCTAAGATTTTGGTGCAAAATGACGGGAAAATCCTTTATGCACGAAGTACAGATCCAACTAATTTATTGGCAAATAATATAACCAGATTAAATTCTGACGGGACTATTGATGAAACTTTTACCCCCATTACAGGTATTTGGGGTACAGATATGTTATTATTGCCGGATGGTAAAATAATGGTTAGGGCAAATTATATTGAAACATCTGTTACCAGGCTTGTAAGGCTAAATATGGAT
>Ga0247814_10001211_pt1 | contig 15773 bp, 16 predicted proteins | sample UWRJL179409R1_FD_179947 | JGI IMG/M metagenome (GOLD analysis project Ga0247814, IMG submission 179947) | Plant litter microbial communities from Arlington Agricultural Research Station in Wisconsin, United States - UWRJ-L179-409R-1 | ecosystem: Environmental > Terrestrial > Plant litter >...
TCTGTAATAAGCACTACATCGCCCACTTTGTAATTTGGGTTAACCCCGCCCGATGCATTGCTCACAATTAGTTTTTGTACGCCAAGATACTTCATAACCCTTACCGGAAAGGTAACCTGCTGCATGCTGTAACCTTCATAAAAATGAAACCTGCCCTGCATGGCTACTACTTTTTTTGCGCCTATGGTGCCAAAAACAAGCCTGCCCCCATGCCCTGCCACCGTAGAAACAGGAAAGTTAGGCAGCTCGCTGTAAGGTATTGAGAATTCTACGGCAATATCATAGGTAAAATTGCCAAGGCCGGAGCCCAGTATTACACCATATAGCGGCTTAAAATTTGTTTTATTTGCTATGTATTTTACGGTTTGCTGTACTTTTTCCCACATATTTAAATGATTACATTTTGATGCAGCAACCATCACTGCTCTACCAAAGGTACATAAATTGCCCCTGAAATAACATTGCCCGATTGATAGTTGCCAGGGGTTAAAAAATACCTATATATAGGTATTTTTTATAAGAAACCGTTATAGTACATTTGAAACATCAAATTGCTTTTTCAGCAAACAGTACAGTGTATAGATAGTTTTTTTTCTTTTCGTAGAAGAACCGGAATTTTCATTCCGGTTTTTTTTATTTAAAGCCCTCTACAAAATTAAGGATGGAGGTATCAAACTCGTTTTCGTTGCTTAAAAACTTATTTTTAATAGGCAGGTAAAATAGCTTATCGGCAGGGAGTTTGCCTTTAAGCCTCATATAGTCTTTCTCGGTAGTAATAATAATTTTATCCTGGCATTGCCTGTAAAGTTCGGCAATTTCTGCCTCGGTAAAGTCGTGGTGGTCGGGGTATGCACGGCAAACATCAGCAGGCCCAGCAATATAATCAAAGAAAAACTGTGGCTTGGCAATACCGGCAACCAGTACTTTAGGAATATCTTTTATAGCCTGCACCGGTAGTTGGGCAGCTTCGGCATATACATTATCATCATAAACAATAGTGGTAAAATATACTTTTTGCCCATCGTGAGGGCGCAGTTTTTTCACAATATCCTGCTGTTCTTTATCCGATAAATTTGCCGGGCACTTGGTAACCACAATAGCCCCTGCCCGTGCCGTGCCGCCCGTGCCCTCGCGAAGGTTACCGGCCGGAAGTATATAATCGTCGCAATACAAATCGCCGTACGCAGTAAGCAAAATATAAAACCCTGCTTTAACCCGGCGGTGCTGGTAGGCATCGTCCAGCAAAATAACCTGAGGCTTAGGGTTAAGTGCCAGCAATTGCTCTATGCCGTTTTTACGGTTAGCATCTACAGCAACATTAATATTAGGAAATTTAGAAAAAAACTGGTACGGCTCATCACCCAGGACACCTGCATTTGCAGCAGCATCGGCTAAAACAAATCCTTTGCTCCTGCGCTTGTAGCCACGGCTTAGTGTTGCAATTTTATAACGGGAAGCCAGCAGCCTTATAAGGTATTCTGTTTGCGGGGTTTTGCCCGTCCCCCCCGTACTAAGGTTGCCCACAGCAATAACAGGCACCGTAAATGCATACGATTTAAAGATACCCGTAGTGTAAAACACATTACGAACCCAGGTTATAAACCAATAGGGTAATGAAAAAGGCAGAAGTAATTTTCTTAAAAATCGCATACTGCAAAAATAGGGGTTTCTTATAAACCCGTACTTTAATACATCAAAATACTTTCCTGCATACAGGTTAAAAATGGCTGCTTAAAGTTATTGCTTAGTAAAAATGTTAAGCTCACTATTAGCAGCAGAAAGCCATAACTCTCCGGTTTGGCCAAGTATCCTTACAGCTAACTCTTCAGTTTCGGTGTCTCCGGTAAGGGTAAGTATATGATTTACAGCATAAGTACCTTTTGCTATAGTATCGGGAATGCAATCAGCACGGTGTTTTACATTGTAAAATTTACCATTTTCATTAAACTGCAAATAATCGCTGCTACAGCCCGGCCTGTGCGTATAGCTTTCTGTAAGTGCCTAATTTCCGCTTAGAGTGCCTTTTTGTGAATATATCCATTTACCTTTAAGATCGTTTGCCGTGTACCCCGGCGGTTCGTTTCTTTCTTCTCACAGGAATAAAAAAGCACGATCGTTGCAACTAAAAATATCAGTTTTACTGTTTTCATGGCCCGTAAGCTCTTATTTATTTAATTAGCAGCAATGTAAGTAAATATTTCCACTGCAAAAAATTCATTATTAAGCAAAAAAAAATGCCCTGATCTCTCAGGGCATCTCTTTATTTACTATATATTACATTTTTGTAAATACCTCTACTAATGTTGCTCCCGGAAGAGATTCGTCTGTATAAGTAAATTTAAGTGTATTTGAATTTAGTTCTGTAATAGTAAGAGTAGAAGCGTCTTCGCCTGTACCTGTTGTAAGAGTATTACCAGTCCTTACCCATGTAGATGTAGCGGTAGAAGACTCACATTGAGCATTGTAATAATCTACATCTTTAAAAACACCACCGGCTACAAACTCTATGTAATCTTTAGTACATCCGGCTTCGTGATCTGTGTAATCAGTTAGTATTTCCTGGCCACTTGCAGCTATTCCACTTTTAGAATATGCCCATTTACCTTCAAGAGTTCCGCTTGTTGCAGAACCTTTATCATCATCGCTTCCGCATGAAGAAAAAATCGCAGTTGCTGCGAATAAGCCCAATAGTAATTTTACGTTTTTCATTTAGTTAGTTATTAAATTGTTATTTCCGCAAACATAGAATTAAAAATCGTATAAAAAAATTAAAATTTATATTTTTTGTTTACGTATTTATACGCAATTAACCAAAACATTAAAAATAAATTAAAAAATCTAATCTTAAATTATCACCACCTTTAGCTTCAGGCATACTTTAAAACACGCAGTGTAGTAATAAAATTTTCACAATTGCTTAACACAGCCCTGTAAACACCCGCATATAAATACTACAAACGGGTTATTTAAGAAAGATTAAACGATTTTGATAAAAAACAAAAGTTTTAACTGAAACATTTGGAATTGAAGCGAGTTTTTCATTTTTTTGCTGTGTCACAAAAAAATAAAATTGCTGTCATGAAAAAACTTATTCTTTCTGTTGCCTTATTGGCCGGAATAACTTTTATAGCCTGTTCTGATGAAGATAACGTAATACCTACAGTTGCTTACAGCGGCTGCCAGCCATGCGAGATTGCAGCAGACTCGCTTTCTAACCTTCCTAACGAAAATTATGATGTATGCGTAGGCGCTGCAGATACTATTGTATATGTAGACGGTGCGTATACAGGCATTAGGCCGGAGCGTTATTTTTCTCTTTTTTGCGACAATGCTTACGGAGAGGTTACCGATACTGTTAACCCGGGCACAAACGTTAACTGCGTTACCTGCCAGGCTTACAGGAACGAAGCAGGGGTATTAGTACCTGCATCTGAAGTATGCCGCGCTGCCGACGGAAGGGTTATTGTAGGAGGTGATACCCTTACCGCTAATTATACTACCTATATTGCTACGCAGCTTCTTGTAACTACCTGCCAGTAGTAATAAGCAAATATATATACAGAACTGCCTTAACGGGCAGTTTTTTTATTTTATACCTTAGAGCCTGTTTAAAATTTATTGATAAAATTCAAACAGGCTCTTAGTCACTTAGCATTTTTACAATGAAAATAAAAGACATACTTACTATTCTTGAGGCAATGGCACCACTGGCTTATGCCGAAGATTTTGACAACGTGGGCCTCCTTACCGGAACTGCCGATATAGATGCAACAGGCATACTGGTGTGCCACGATGCCTTAGAAGAGGTTATAAACGAGGCTATAGCTAAAAACTGCAACCTTATAGTATGCTTTCACCCTATACTATTTAGCGGCCTTAAAAAAATAACAGGCAAAAATTATGTAGAGCGTGCCGTTATAAAAGCCATTAAGCATGATATTGCCATTTATGCCGTTCATACCGCGCTGGACAACCACAAGCATGGGGTAAACAAAATATTTTGCAATGCACTGGGCTTAACCCATACTAAAATACTTATACCTAAAGAGGGTTTTATAAAAAAACTGGTTACGTATACCACATCCGGTAACCATGATGCTTTGCGCCAGGCTCTATTTACCGCCGGGGCAGGCAGTATAGGCAACTACAACAATTGCAGCTTTAACAGCAGCGGCACGGGCACCTACCAGGGCAACGAAGACAGCAACCCGCAGGTGGGCAGCCGGGGAGAATTTACCCAAACCGAAGAGGTTAAAATAGAAGTAACCTTTGAAAAGCACCTGGAAAGCAAAATACTGAAAGCGCTTTTTACCAATCATATATATGAGGAGGTGGCTTACGAAATTTATTCGCTGCACAACTCCCACCAAAATATAGGCATGGGCATGACAGGGCAACTCCCCCACCCTATGGATGAAAAAGATTTCCTGCTTTTAGTAAAAGATAAAATGGGTGCCCAAGGTATTAGGCACAGCGCTTTTACAGGCAGACAGGTAAGCAAAGTAGCCGTACTGGGAGGATCGGGCAGTTTTGCCATTAAGGCTGCCATAGCGGCGGGAGCCGATGCTTTTTTAACGGCCGACCTTAAGTACCACCAATTTTATGAGGCAGAGGGCAAACTGCTGCTGGCAGATATAGGCCATTACGAAAGTGAGCGGTATACCGCAAATTATATGGCCGATTATTTATTGCCGTACATTAATGAGGTACCTGTTTTAGTAGTACACACTAACACAAACCCGGTAAATTACCTGTAAGCTTTTTAGTTAGCAACAATTGCATTACACAAAATTTTATATAGTTGGCTTTCTTACGAAAAAAATCATTAATTTTGCAAACATTTTATTGGGAATAGAATACAAATCCAGTTAAGTACATATAAAACATGGCGAATATCAAGGAACTAAGTGTTGAAGAAAAATTAAGAGCACTTTATGATTTACAGTTAATTGATTCAAGAATTGATGAAATAAGGAACGTGAGGGGCGAGTTGCCTCTTGAGGTAGACGACCTTGAAGATGAAGTAGCAGGATTAAGCACAAGGCTTGACAAACTTAAAACCGACCTGGAGTCTATTGAAGAGCAGATTAAAGAGAAGAAAAATGCTATAGACGACCACAAGGCAGCCATAAAAAAATATACAGAGCAGCAAAAAAATGTACGCAACAACCGCGAATTTAACTCTTTAACTAAAGAAGTTGAATTTCAGGAGCTTGAAATACAGCTTGCAGAAAAGCATATTAAAGAGCTAAAGGCATCTATAGAGTTTAAAAGAGACACTATTGCCCAGTCTCAGGAAAGGCTTGATGCAAAAAGCAGCCACCTTGGCCACAAGAAGAACGAGCTTGATGCCATTATGAGCGAAACGCAAAAAGAAGAAACTTTTTTAAGCGAAAAATCGGCCGAGTATGAAGCACAGATAGAAGAAAGGCTTCTTGCAGCTTACAAAAGGATTCGTAACAGTGTAAGGAACGGCCTTGCTGTAGTAAGTATAGAAAGGGGCGCATCTGCCGGGTCTTTCTTTACCATACCTCCGCAAACGCAAATGGAAATTGCTGCACGCAAAAAGATCATTACCGATGAGCACAGCGGAAGGATCCTTGTAGACAGCCTCCTTGCCGAAGAGGAAAGAGAAAAAATGGAGCAATTATTTGCTAAAATATAATACTGAAAGCTTCGCCACCCGCGAAGCTTTTTTTTTACCGCCATGCAACAGATAATTAAATTTATTACGGCCAAAATACTGGGGCTTTATATTAATATATTAGGCTACCTGGCCCCGCAAAAGGCAAGCCGCCTGGCTTACAAATTTTTTAGTGAGCCCCGCCGCGGCAGGCTTTTTAAAGACCACCTGCCCCCTGTATTGCAGGAAGCAATTGCCGAGACAATAACACACAACAACCAGGCTTTTCAAACGTATACATGGCCCGGAACATCTGGCTGCAAAGTAATACTTGTACACGGCTGGGAAAGCAACGCCTCCCGCTGGAAGCTATTTATTACTTACTTAAAAAAGGCAGGCTGCACCATTATTGCTATAGACGGGCCGGCACACGGGTTATCGTCGGGCACAGAGTTTACCATACCGCGCTACGCAGAGTTTATAGATGTTATTGTGCAAAGGGAACAGCCCCAATATATGGTGGGCCACTCACTTGGTGGCAGTACCGTGCTGTATTACCAAAGCCATTTTGCTAATACCAGCATACAAAAGCTTATTGTTATGGGCGCACCCTGCGATTTTACCATGGTAGTAAATAACTACATAGGGCTGCTTAGCCTTAACAGCAATGTATTCGGGCTGCTTAACAAGCACTTTTTAGACAACCTGAACATTAAGACCGAAGAATTTTCGGGCAGGCTGTTTGCAGCAAAAATCAAAATTAAAGGCTTGGTTATACATGACGAAGACGATACTACTGTAGCGTTTAAAGAGGGTAAAAAAATTGCCGATGCGTGGCCTGATGCTCAATTTTTGCGTACCAAAGGCCTTGGCCACAGCATGCACAGCGATGATATGTATACCAGGATGTATTCGTTTTTGTTTGAGGAGGCTTAGCTAATGGAATGCGGATGACGCTGATGCTGCGCAATCACGGATTTACACGGAGCTTCACGTTGAGTTGTTTCACAAAGTTGCACAAAGGCTTAGACACGAATTGCACTAATTTTCACGAAACAATCTTCACGCACGTCATCACGAGGCACGAAGTGATCTATTATGAATTGTGCTATTACACAAAGTTTCGCGAAGAAGGCAAAAAATTGCACATAGGTTTAGACACGAATTGCACTAATTTTCACGAAACAATCTTCACGCACTGTCATAGCGAGGCACGAAGCGATCTATTATGGATGTGCTATTACACAAAGGTTCACAAAGAAGGCAAAAAATTGCGCATAGGTTTAGACACGAATTGCACTAATTTTCACGAAACAATCTTCACGCACATCATCGCGAGGCACGAAGCGATCTATCATTGATTCTGCTATTACACAAAGTTTCGCAAAGAAGCCGCAAAGTTGCACAAAGGTTTAGACACGAATTGCACTAATTTTCACGAAACAATCTTCACATGTCGTCATCGCGAGGCACGAAGCGATCTATTATGGATTGTGCTATTGCACAAAGGCTTAGACACGAATTGCACTAATTTTCACGAAACAATCTTTACGTGCCGTCATCGCGAGGCACGAAGCGATCTATTATGGATTGTGCTATTACACAAAGGTTCGCAAAGAAGGCAAAAAATTGCGCATAGGTTTAGACACGAATTGCACTAATTTTTCACAAATTTTCTCCACGTTGCGCTCCTTACTAAAACACTACACTGTAGCTTACATGTTCCCGATAAAATATTTAACTTTGCAGCATGGAAGAATTAAAGCGCCTTAATAAATTTATTGCCGAAACGGGCTACTGCTCGCGCAGGGAGGCCGACAGGCTTATTGAAGAGGGGCGCGTTACCCTTAACGGCGCTGTGCCCGAAATGGGGACCAAAGTAAGTGCAAGTGACGAAATAAGGATTAACGGCAGGCTGATTACCGAAAAAACCGGTAAACATGTATACCTTGCCTTTAATAAACCGGTGGGCATTGAGTGTACTACCAACCAGGAGGTGCATAACAATATTATAGATTATATTAATTACCCTAAGCGCATATTCCCTATTGGCCGACTTGATAAGGCCAGTGAGGGTCTTATTTTTATGACCGATGACGGCGATATTGTAAATAAAATTCTGCGCGCACGCAACAACCACGAAAAAGAATATATTGTTACCGTTAACCGCCCTATTACCGACAGGTTTATTTTGCGCATGGGTACGGGCATACCAATTTTAGACACTGTTACCCGCCATTGTAAGGTAGAGCAGGTAAGCAAATATGTTTTCAGGATCATACTTACGCAGGGCCTTAACCGCCAGATACGCCGCATGTGCGAATACCTGGACTATGATGTGGTGGCACTTAAGAGGGTGCGTATAATCAATATTTCTTTAGATGTGCCGGTGGGCCGCTACCGCGAACTTACCCAGGCAGAGATTACCGAGCTGAATACCCTTATTGAGCCGAGCAGCAAAACAGAAGAAGCGAGTTTGCCGAAACCGGAAAGCAAACCGGCAATTACCCCGCGAAGGAATTTTGACAGGAGGTAGATTATTTCATGGAATCCGGTAACCCAACCGAAAATAAAGTAATGATAACGAGAGATTTCTCCTTCGTCGAAATGGAAGAACGCCTGAAATCTTTACTAAACTTTAGTAAAATAATTAGATCGCTTCGTACCTCGCGATGACATACCTGAAGAAAATTTCGCGAAAATTAGTATAATTCGTGTCTTTAACTTCGTACAACTTTGCGCCTTCTTTGCGAACCTTTATGTAACAAATAATGAGATCGCTTCATGCCTCGCTATGACAGTGCGTGAAGAAAATTCGTGAAAATTAGTGCAATTCGTGTCTAAACCTTTGTGCAACTTTGCGCCTTCTTTGCGAAACTTTGTGAAAGAACTTTTTAATGAGAGATCGCTTCGTGCCTCGCGATGACGGCACGTGAAGAAATTTCGTGCAAATTAGTGTAATTCGTGTCTTTAACTTCGTACAACTTTGCGCCTTCTTTGCGAAACTTTGTGTAACCCAAGTGAAGCTAATCCGCATAAATCCGCGATTGCGAAGCATCAGCGGCATCCGCGTTCCGTTTCCCAAGCAACCTACAAACTAAGCATCTCTTTAAACAATGCCGACTGCCTGCGGGATATCTCTACCTCTGCGCCGCTTAGCAACGTGGCTTTTAGCTTGCCGTTAAACCAGTTGTCTACACTTTTTATGTATTGCAGGTTAATAATTTGCTGGCGGTTAGCCCTAAAGAACAGTTGCTGGGGCAGGCGCTCTTCTACCTGGTTTAGCGATTTGTAAATAAGCGGTTTGCAGTCTTTAAAATATACCCGGGTGTAGTTGCCCACAATTTCAAACAGGTGAATGTCGGCTATTTTAACCAGCCAGCACTTATCGGCATCCTTAATAAATATCTGGCTGTTCTCGTTAAGGTACTCTACAACGGCATTTTCCTTTACTTCAACATTAGTCTTTACTTTTTCAACCGCATCGGCAAAACGTTTCTGGTTAATGGGCTTTAGCAAATAATCAAGCGCATTATATTCGAATGATTTGATGGCATACTCATCAAAAGCCGTTGTAAACACTACAGCAGGCACGTCTTCCAGCATTTCCAGCAGGGCAAAACCATCTTTCTCGGGCATGTTTATATCCAGGAAAATAAGCTGTGGGCGCAGCTGGTTTATAAGCTCATAGGCGGTGTCTACATTTTCAGCTTCGGCAACAACCTCCAACTCCGGGTGGTTTTTAATCAGCTCCTTAAGCTCGTTGCGTGCCAGGCGGCTGTCTTCTACTATAATAACTTTTATGGTGCTCATGCCAGTGGTATCGTGATTTTAGCTTCTACAAAGGTATCTTTTTCCATAAGGCTAAAGTGTGCCTTATTGCCAAATAATAAAATAAGGCGTTTTTTAATATTCTCCAGCCCCAGCTTGGTATTGCCCTCGCCCATGCTAAGGCTGCCGGAATTTGCAACTATAATAAACAGCTGCGCCTCTGTGCGGTAAATGGCAATATTTATCTCCCCGCCCTGTTTTAAGTTACTAATACCGTGCTTAACGGCATTTTCTACCAGCATTTGTATAACCATGGGGGGTATGGCAATATTAAGGGTATCGGTATCGGCATTCATGCTAAACTGCAGCCTGTCTTCAAACTGAATTTTAGATATTTCAATATAGTTATCTACCGTTTGCAGCTCTTCCTTTATAAGTATGGTGTTTACATCGCTTTTGGCAAGGGTATAGCGCAGCATTTCGCTAAGGCGGGTAATCATTTCGCGGGCGCGGGTGGTATCTTCCAGTATAAGTCCGCGAATATTATTAAGGCTGTTAAACATAAAGTGCGGGTTTATTTGCCCCTTAAGCGTATTAAGCTGCGACTCGCGCAGGCTCGATTCCAGCTGCACCTGGTTAAGCTTTACCTGATTAAAATAATGGTACAGCTTTACGGCCGTAACAATAAACAGCCATATCATAAAAATAGTTGTAAAATAAGGCACGTTAGTAAGCTTCATAAAAAAGGTTAGCGTTACACCCTCATTCATAAAATGTACCGATGCCATGTTGAGCAACGGCCATATAAGCAGGCTGTATAAACCCTGCACCGCGATAAAAACAACTACCAGTTTACCTACGGCATGCTTTTTAAGATCGGCAAAATCTACAAAGCGTTCGTAATAAAACAGGATTATTACCGATAGCAGCCAGGCCAGGGCGGCACACAAAAACCCCTCTAAAAAGAAGTAAAATACAATTTTATAGTACATATCTACCGGCGCTTTAGATGCCCGGTACGAAACCTTATCGAGCGTAAGGGTAAAGAATACGTAAAAAACAAAGCCCAAAAAGCTAAAAATGTAGTACTTAAAATTGCGTAATAACTTCATAAAAAAATAAGTAAAAAATAGCCGGGCAACAAAACATTGCCCGGCACGCACTAACTCAAAAATGCGGTTGTTGCCGTTAAGCCATAATCAGATTGCCAAACGCCATAGCAACAAAAGAAGCTACTATTAGCGTTTTAAACCCGTTTTTTTCCTGTTTACCAATGCCCAGGCGGCCAGTACAATACTTACACACAAAAGGACCGAGCCTATGGCTGTAAAGAATAAAAATTTAATAAACGCATAGAGTAAAAGTCCTGCGAGAAGCCCTAAGGCGATTGATGATAATTGTAATGATTTCATGTGTTCGTTTTTTTGATTGATGATTGGAATTGATTGATGATTGATTGTGATTGATTGATGATTGATTGATGATTTTTTCGCTTACTAAAAAAGCAGGCTTATAGCGTAAACGATTACCTGGATGAAATAAACAAATACTGTGATCATAAGGTTTGGTTTTATTGGTTGATTGGTTATTGTTTGTCAAAAGTAGCAGAATATAATTTTACGTTAACACTATTTATGACGAGTGGTTATTTTTTTAGGACGAATGGCAGAGGGGTTTGTTACAGCGGAAATTAAATTACATGCAGCAAACCTGCTGTTATAATAGGTGATGGTAGAAAAGTTATTACAGGCCATTATAGATCATAACAAATAAACACAAGATTCAGTCCCCTGTAAAAAACTTGACAACCACGCATTCATTCACTACCTTTGTTTGAATAATGCAATTTTATGGAAACGCAAAGCCTCGAAGAATTTTACAGGGAAAAGATACAAACGGCTGTTCCTGCCGGTATAAACAGCGGCGTGGGCCATATTAATGTTTTCCGCCTGGAAGACTGCCTGCACGGCGCGCCCGTAAGCTATGCCCGCCGCGATTACTATAAAATTACGCTTATAAAAGGCGACAGCCGCTACCATTATGCCGATAAAAGCATACAGGTAAACGGCACCAGCCTTATCTTTTTTAACCCGCAGGTACCGTATACGTGGGAGTCGCTGAGTGAAGATGTAAAAGGATACTTCTGTATTTTTACGCCTGCTTTTTTTACCGAAAAATCGCGCACCAACCTGGCCGACCTGCCCATGTTTGCCCTGGGTGGCAAACCGTCGTATGTTCTTAATGAGGAACATGAGAAAAAATTAAGCGAGCTGTTTGAAAAAATGCTGGAAGAAATAAATTCTGACTACGCCTTTAAGTACGACCTGCTGCACAGCTACCTCAACGAAATGATTCACTTAGCATTAAAGACCGAAGCCGCCGTTAACCTCTACGCCCACCCCGATGCTAACTCGCGCATAACATCGGTATTTAATGAGCTGCTGGAAAGGCAGTTCCCTATAGAAACACCCATGCAGCGGTTTACCATGCGCTCTGCTGCCGATTTTGCCCAAAACCTGTCGGTACACGTTAACCACCTTAACCGCGCCGTTAAAAACACCACAGGCAAAACCACCACCGCCTTAATAAGTGAACGTTTATTGGGCGAAGCCAAAGCGCTTTTAAGGCATACCGACTGGAATATTGCCGAAATAAGCCAAAGCCTTGGTTTTGAAGAAGCTGCCCATTTCAATAACTTTTTTAAGAAATTTACCGCCCTTACGCCCACAAAATTTCGCGCTGTTTGATTTTTGCAATCATTGGTTTGACGGGCGCAATATAAACCGGTTACCTCCACTGTAACTTTGTACTATAATTTAATCAGTACAACGTTATGAACGATCAGCTTATTAAAACCTGGTTTGTTACCGGTGCCTCTAAAGGGCTTGGCCTTGCACTTGTAAAACAACTTTTGGCCGCAGGGCAAAAAGTGGCAGCCACCTCCCGAACTATTAACGACTTAACTACAGCCGTAGGCACTACCTCTCCTAACTTCCTGCCATTGCAGGTAAACCTGGCCGATGATGCATCGGTTAAACAGGCCATTGCCCAAACCGCTGCCACCTTTGGCACTATAGACGTATTAATAAACAATGCCGGCTACGGTATTGGCGGCAGCCTGGAAGAACTAACCGAAGCCGAAATACACACCGCTTTCGACGTTAATGTTTTTGGCACCATAAACACCATTCGCCACACCCTGCCCTACATGAGGCAGCAGCAAAGTGGGCACATTATTAATATAGCGTCTATTGCAGGGTTTGCCGCCGCTACAGGCTGGGCTGCTTATGGCGCTACCAAGTTTGCCATCTTTGGGCTTACCGAAGTACTGGCCGACGATGTAAAAGCCTTTGGCATTAAAGCAACCGTTGTGGCTCCCGGCGCTTTCCGTACCAGTTTTTTAACCGGCGAATCGCTTGCGTTACCCCAAAACCCAATTGCAGAATATGCCGACATAAGGGAATCGCACGAACGCTACTTAAAAATGAACGGCCAGCAGCAGGGCGACCCCGAAAAAGCCGCTGCCGCAATGATTGCAACAGGCTTTAACCCTAACCCTCCTGTACACTTATTTTTAGGCAGCGATGCTTACAGGCGCGCCGTGGCTAAAATAGAAAGCCTTACTGCAGAAATAGAATTACTTAAAGAAACATCACGATCTACAGATTATTAATCCTACAAAAATTCATTATTATGAGTACTAACAAAACATGGTTTATTACCGGGGCATCTAAAGGTTTCGGTCTATTATTTATTGAGCAACTGCTTGCCAAAGGCGATAAAGTAGCTGCTACATCGCGCAGGCTGTCCGATCTTGAAAAAGCAGCCGGGTCGCACCCCAACTTTCTTCCGCTGGAAGTTGACCTTACTAATGAGCAAAGCGTTAAAACCGCTATAGATGCTACCCTTGCTAAATTTGGCAAACTTAATGTGGTGGTTAACAATGCGGGCTACGGGCTACTTGGTGCGCTTGAAGAACTTAGCGATGCCGAGTCGCGCCAAAACTTTGATGTAAATGTATTTGGCCTGCTTAACGTAGTACGCCAGGCAATGCCGCACTTAAGGGCACAGGGCAGCGGGCACATTTTTAATATATCGTCTATTGGCGGGTTTGTGGGCAGCTTCCCCGGGTTTGGCATTTACTGCGCCACCAAGTTTGCTGTAAACGGATTAACGGAAGGTTTAGCAGCCGAGGCTAAAGAGCTTGGTATACATGTTACTATTGTAATGCCGGGTTACTTCCGCACCAACTTCCTTGAAAGCGATTCACTTGCCGTACCTAAAAACGCTATAGATGCCTATGCAAGCACCCGCGAATCGCAAAAGGCACACCAGGAGCAAATTAACGGCAACCAGCCGGGCGATCCTGCAAAAGGTGTAGCCCAAATAATTAAAGCTGCCGATGCCACTAACCCACCGCTTTACCTTTTCCTGGGCAGCGATGCCGTGAGCATGGCCGACCAGAAAATTGCACAGCTTACTGCCGAAATTGATGCATGGAGGAGTGTAAGTACCTCAACTGATTTTTAATTTTTTTAAATTCAGTATAAAGGGTTCCCTATGATTAAGGAACCCTTTTTTGTTTTGAACAATCATGGCTTAGTCTTTGAGTAAATGGAACGCGGATAATACCCAAATAATAGATCGCTTCGTGCCTCGTGATGACGGCATGTGAAAAATGTTTTGTGAAAATTAGTGCAATTCGTGGTTAAGCCTTTGTGTAACTTTGCGCCTTCTTTGCGAACCTTTGTGTAATAGCCTTATCAATAATAGATCGCTTCGTGCCTCGCGATGACGGCATGTGAAAAATGTTTTGTGAAAATTAGTGCAATTCGTGGTTAAGCCTTTGTGTAACTTTGCGCCTTCTTTGCGAGACTTTGTGTAATTGCCTTATCAATAATAGATCGCTTCGTGCCTCGCGATAACAACAGGTGAAGAAAATTTGTGAAAAGTAGTGCAATTCGTGTCTAAGCCTTTGTGCAATCTCGAGTCTTCTTTGCTACCTTTGTGTAATAGCGCTTATCTATAATAGATCGCTTCGTGCCTCGCGATGATTGTGCGTGAAGATAATTTCGCGTAAAACTATGATTGCGCACCATCCGCGTTCTATTGTAAATTGATATATAAAAGATCATTTTTTCGATTTAAAACACCAAGGGTTTCCTAACATACAGGCAACCCTTTTTTAATGTTTTTACAACACACTTTAGCCATATAACACTAAAAAAAGTGTTTTCCGAAAATAATTATAGTCAAAAAGACCACATGTATAGCTAACAGCCTCCGGCTTTTTCATAACTGTACGCGGTAAATTCATAATTTTGTGTTAATTATCATAACTATATAACGATTTTTCTTATTAATTATAACATGTAACTGAAATTTTGTGAAAAATATAAAATACTCATTTATAATAAGTTAAGTTACTATATTAGTCATCCAACATTACACAAATACACTATGAAAAAAATTACCTTACTGGCACTGCTCCTTGCAGCTGTGCCCACCGCCCTATTGGCACAGGATTGCCCTGCGGTACCGGCTCCCTACCTGCTCGATTTTGAAACCACTACTGTACCTGCACTCCCTACCTGCACTACACAAAGTTTCGTTTTTGGCCCACTGTGGAATACCGTGAACAATCCCGGACATGGCTTTACCGATGTTGCCCTGCAAAAAGGCCCGTCGGCAAGCGAATCTCAATCATGGTTCTTTACTCAGGGTATAGAGCTTACGCCGGGCGTGTACCGTATTTCGTACCGCTATGGTAACGACAGCACAACGACTACAGAGAAATTGAGGTCGATATTCGTATCAGACCTTACCGCACCTTTAGACAGCTACATTGCCACCCACGATGCCATAACCGGAGGAACGCCCGTACAGTTTAGCTTCGCGAACCCTATTACAATTACCACTACCGGCATTTATTACTTGGGCTTAAATGCTTACAGCGATGCGAACCAGGGTAATCTTTATGTAGATAATATTGCCATACAGGAATGGGTGTGCAGTGTGCCGCAGGCAATAAGCACAAGCAATGTTACTGCCACTACCGCCACTATAATGTGGCTGCCGCAAACAGAGCCTACCACAATGGGTTACTTTTATGGCGTAAGTACTACCAATACCCCTCCTGCAGATTTCAGGATGACTACTAACCTTATGACAGATGTTACCGGCCTTGCCCCAAACACTACTTACTATGCCTATGTAAGGACAATGTGCGGCGGCCTTACGAGTGACTGGATCTCTACCGAATTTACAACACCCTGCGCGGTGGCTACTGTGCCTTATGTGTTAGATTTTGAAGAGAACATTACGGTACCGGGTATTCCTGACTGTACTACAGTAACCGAATTTGAAACCGGCATGAACT
>Ga0247814_10001212_pt1 | contig 15772 bp, 17 predicted proteins | sample UWRJL179409R1_FD_179947 | JGI IMG/M metagenome (GOLD analysis project Ga0247814, IMG submission 179947) | Plant litter microbial communities from Arlington Agricultural Research Station in Wisconsin, United States - UWRJ-L179-409R-1 | ecosystem: Environmental > Terrestrial > Plant litter >...
TGCAGTAACTGTTTCGGCAGTTTTGCCTGTAGCTTCAGCAAATACAGCAATAATATCGTTAATATCTTTTAGCGACGTAGTTTCGTTAAATGAAATTGAGATCGTCTCAGCATCCACATAGTAAAAGTTGATCTCTTTAGCTTCGGCGGCAGCCTTAACTTTAGCAGCATCGGCTTTTACTAAGATAGTGTCGAAGAAAGATGTATTGGTTTGGTAAACGCCAAGTTTGTTCAGGGCATCGGCAGTAGTAACCGCAGAAGCATGAACTTTATCGGCAATGTACTGTAAGCCTTTAGGGCCATGGTACACCGCATACATACCTGCCATAACGGCAAGCAGTACCTGTGCAGTACATATATTAGAAGTTGCTTTTTCGCGTTTAATGTGCTGCTCACGGGTTTGTAACGCCATACGAAGTGCACGGTTACCGTTAACATCTATAGTAACCCCAATGATCCTGCCCGGCATAGAACGCTTGTACTCTTCTTTAGTAGCAAAGTAAGCCGCGTGAGGCCCGCCATAACCCATTGGGATACCAAAACGCTGGGTAGTACCTACCACAACATCGGCGCCAAGTTCTCCGGGAGAGGTTAGTTTTACAAGGCTTAAAATATCGGCAGCAACGGCTACTTTAATATCTTTAGCTTTAGCTTTTTGTATGAACGATGCATAGTCATGTACCTGGCCGTGTTTGCCCGGGTACTGAAGTATAGCCCCGTAGAAACCTTCAGAGAAATCAAAATCTTCGTGGTTGCCCACTACAAGCTCTACGCCAATAGGGGTAGAACGCGTTTGAAGAACTGATAATGTTTGAGGTAATATTTCTTCGCTAACGAAGAATTTGTATACATGGTTTTTCTTTTGGTCGCGTGTACGCACGTCAAACAAAAGAGCCATAGCCTCGGCAGCTGCGGTTCCTTCATCCAGTAACGATGCATTGGCAATTTCCATACCGCTAAGTTCTATAACGGTGGTTTGGTAGTTAAGCAACGCTTCAAGACGGCCCTGTGCAATCTCTGCCTGGTAGGGCGTGTATGCAGTGTACCATCCCGGGTTTTCGAAAATGTTACGCTGTATAGGTGCAGGTACAATGGCAGGGTGGTAACCCAAACCGATAAACGACCTGTATATTTTATTCTTGTTGCCAAGCTGCGTAATATGGTTAAAATACTCATACTCGGTAAGGGCAGGCTCCAGGTTTAGGGGTGCCTTTATACGGATGTCATCCGGCAGGGTCTCATAGATCAGTTGGTCTATAGATTCTACCCCAATGGTTTTAAACATATGTTGGAGGTCAGTCTCCCTTGGGCCAATGTGCCTTAAAGCGAAAGCGTCTGTTTTCATGTGAGTTGTGTGCTGTAGTTTAAAGGTGCAAAATTAGTGATTTATATTCAAACAAAAATGCAACAGGAAATCAGATTTTGTGAATTTTTCATTCTAAACATATAACTGTTGTGATATTGATTATTTTTGTAGGATGAACGCCATTAAACAACTATTTTACATATACATACACGGTAGCCTGCATGTGGCGATAGCAGTGCTCTCGCTTGTGCTTATGACCAACCACATGTTCCATAATACGTTTGATGCGCCTATGGCAGGCTTTGCGTTTTTCGGGACGGTTTTTGGTTATAACTTTATTAAGTATGAAGCTTTATTTAGACTGCGGAAGCCTATTGGCAGGCTTACAAAAATTATTGCGGCCATGAGTGTGGTGGCTTTTTTGGCCTGCGGGATTTGCTTTTTGCTTTTAGAAAGGATTACCCAGCTTACGGCTATAGGCTTTTTTAGCCTTACCGTTTTGTATGCTGTGCCTTTTACAAAAAAAGGAAACCTGCGCAACCTGAGCGGTATAAAAATTTATATTGTGGCGTTTTGCTGGGCGGGTATTACTACACTGCTGCCTTTAGTAGAAGCAGGCCTGCCGCTGATAACCGATGTATTCCTTAAATTTGGGCAGCGGTTTTTACTGGTTATTATCCTAATCCTTATTTTTGAGATAATAGACCTTAAGAATGATGACCCTAACCTGCAAACCGTACCGCAGAAAATAGGGGTAAGGAATACGCAATTGCTGAACATTTTTTTACTTGTACCTTTTTACTTTTTAGAATTTTTAAAAAGCAGTGTGGACCCTAACCAGCTTATTGTAAACCTATTTTTGATACTCATGGTTGGCCTGTTCACGCTTTTAGCCAATCCAAACCGTTCTAAATATTACACACTTTTTTGGGTAGAAAGCATACCGGTTTTTTGGTTGGGGATGCTTTTGGTTATTGATAAAGTGTATTAAGCAAAAAGCCTCCGCTGGTATGCGGAGGCCTCATGGTACTATTTGTAATTGAATGCTTTCTTAGAAATTAAACCTCATGCTTACGTTGTACGTACGGCCATTACCAAAGAAAACATTATTAGCATCGGCTATGCCTTTGTATAACCTGCCCGTAGACTCGTAAGTACCTGCAGCAGGATTTGTAGAGCTTACATTTGCAGTAGGCTTTATAGCCGATGTCATTTCGCTTAAGTAAACCTCGCTAAATACGTTATTTACGTTAACCCTGAAAAGTAAAGATGTTTCTGTAAAGTTTATCTTATAGCTTACACCTGCATCTACAACGTCAAAAGAAGGTAGTTCTATGTTTTCTTTTTCTACTACAGTACTGTAAAGATCGCTGTAAGTTCTCCAGTCGGTATCAAAACTTAAACCTTTAGTAATTTTAACAACAGCACCTAATCCAAAAGTTGTCTGGGCACCGCCACCTACTTTACCACCTTTAACATCTTTAATAGATTCGCTTAAAATATTCCTGTTCTCATCGCGTGTTACAGTATACACATTATCATCATACTGCCAGTCTCCTAATGAAGCAAAACCTTTAAGGTTAAGGAAATCCAACGGACGCGCAGTAACTTCAAGTTCAAGTCCTTTGTGTAACTGGTGAACACCGTTATTAGTAATATACCTTAGTTCCTGAGATTCGGTATCGGTATTACTTGTAGTAGTAACCCTGTCTTTCCAGCGGGTCATGTAAGCGTCCAGATTTACATCTACAAAACTGCTCCTAAAACGGTAACCGGCCTCAAAACCTGTGATTTTTTCGTTTTTGGTAAGCGGGTTTACATCATTACCAAAGTTTAGGTAAATGTTATCGTGGTAAGGCTGCCTTGAATAGTAACCTGCATTGGCAAATATAGTATGCTGCTCTGCTATGGTATAACTTGCTCCTGCCTTAATATTATAACCGGTATTGTTTACCTTTTCAGACTCTTCGTTTTCACGGGTATACTGCTGGCGGTCCCAGCGCACGTGGCCCTGATTTGAAACAGCACCCTGAACGAAAGCAGAAAAATCATCGGTTTTATATTCGGCCTGGCCAAAAACACCAAGGTAGCTTATGCGCTCATCATAATCGTAATCAATTTTTTGGGTATTGTCCGGTTTGTTTGTAAATGCACTCCACGGATTAGCAGAAAACTGCTCTGTTACAGTATAGTCAGGGTATTGTACATTGTCATCTACAAAAAAGCCTTTAAGACCCATAAAGTTAGATACTTCCCTGTAGTGGGTACCTTTGTAGGTTCTAAGATCTACACCGGCATTGTAGCTAAAGTTTTCTGATATTTCATGATTAAAATTAGAAACTACACCATACCATGCGTGGTTGTTTACAGAGTTACGAATAAGGTATGAGTTGCGTATAGTACCTATACCGTCTGTAAGGGCTCTGTTGTTATTACGGATGGTTGTAAAATCAATATGCCCGTCTTCGGTATATTTCTTGGCAGATGAAGCTCCAAAGTTACCGGTACCACCACCGCGGCCCCATGAGGCATAGGCAACAGTACTAAGGTTCATTTTATCGCTTATGGTATAATCCCAGTTAAAGTTGGCTACCGGTTTGTGGTAGTAATTAGTCCTTTCGCTTACATATTTACCGTCAAGAGATCCGTAATTATTGTTGTACCTGCGACCGTATTTAAGATAGTTTCCAATTTGTTTTGTAAAGTTTTGGTCGTGTTCCTGCGGAGCACCAAATACAAGGAAGTTAAACATGTGTTTTTCGCTTGCCTTATAACCAAAAGAAAGAAAATAGTTATAGCCTTCGCCATAGGTACCTTTGTTATAACCGTCGCCTTCCCACTTAGTAAGCATGGCACTAACACCAAAGCCATTTTGCATAAGGCCTGTATTATAGCCTACAGTGTTTTTTTGGTAACCGTCATTACCAAACATAGATTGCGCAAAACCACCTTTACGAAGGTCTGTAGCTTTAGTTACAATATTTACCGTACCACCTACCGATGATATGGCAAGTTTAGACGAACCAAGGCCGCGCTGTACCTGTACCTGGTTAGCCACATCGGTCATGCCGCTCCAGTTACTCCAGTACATATTACCGTCTTCCATACCGTTAATAGGTTGTCCGTTTAGCATAAATGCCGTATTGGTCTGGTCGAAACCACGGGTATACATTTTAGAATCTCCGTAACCTCCTGCCTGGCTGGCTACATATATGCCCGGGGTATTTTTCATAATCTCAGGGAACTCCTGGTTACCTGATTTTTCCTGAATTTCCCTGCGGCTTATATTACTTACAGCAACAGGTGTGCGCCTGTCCTGTGCAAGGTCTATAACGCCTTTACCTATAATAACCACGTTTTCCAGTTCCTCTGTGTCTTCGGTAAGGGTTAGGGTTTCAAGGGCAAGCGGTGTGCCGGGTGTAATGGTAAAGCTAATGGTTTTTTGGCTGTGCCCTAAAAACGTTATTACCACACTGCCCGATGTTGTGGCGGTGCTAAGTGTAAATGTACCATCTATTCCTGTTGTTGCAACATCCTGCGTGCCTTTAACCTTTACTGTAGCACCTGGCAGTGGCAGGTTCTGGCTGTCTGTAACGGTACCTGTAATGGTTTCCTGTGCCATTAATGCCATAGAGAACAGCATTAAAAGGGTGGTAAAAAAAGACCGGGTAAAATTTTTCATTCTTGCGTTAAATTTAATTGTTGCGCAAAAATTAGTTCTTAGCGCCAATTAGAAGTTAAGGCAGGGTTAATAAAGTCGTGCTTTACATAATTGTAACCTTTACCCAACACTAAGGCAAGGTGTGTAAGGTAAAGCCTGCAAGGTGTTTTTATACTGCTTACATTTAGGTAAAGGTTTTATAATGTTATAAATTTCCTGTTTGCGATTGCTTTTTGTAGAAATTGAAACAAACTCAAATGGCTAATGATTTTATTGCACCACTTAAAGTACCGTTTTTAAATACAAATCCGCTTTTTATTAACCTGTCAGGAATCACGTTCCTGCTTTTCATTACCAGCTCTGTTTCTGTACCAATAATGGTTGCCCCAATTTTGAGCAAGACTTCCGGAATGGGGATCCCAAAAGGCATACTCACAGCGTTGCGTAATACAGCCATAAACTGAGCATTGCGAACAGGGGCAGGGGAGACCACATTTACAGCACCTTCCATTTTATTCGCAACTATATATTCTACAGCGCGGGCAAAATCTTTTTCATGTATCCAGCTTACAAACTGGTTTCCGCTGCCCTGCCTGCCACCAAAACCCAGTTGTGCTAATCGCTTTAACGGAATAAATGCTCCGCCTTTTTTACCTAAAACTATAGAGGTGCGCAGGGCGGTTTTGATTGTTTTCGGGGTGTCGGCCTCAAAGAAAACGCGTTCCCACATTTTGGCAACGTTCATAGAAAAGTCATGCCCAATTTCACCGGTGACTTCATCCATTTGTTTATCTGTAGAATGCCTGTAAATAGTAGCGGTACTTGAGTTAAGCCACTGCGCAGGTGGGTTAGCACATTGCGCTATAGCTTTACCAAGTATAACCGTGCTGTTTACCCGGCTTGCCATGATCTCGTTCTTGTTAGCTTCGGTATACCGGCAATCTACTGATTTTCCTGCGAGGTTTATAAGTACAGAGGCACCTTCCAGTTCGCGTTCCCAGCCCGTCATGGTTTTGGCATCCCAGTTTACATAGCGAATATTGTTATGTACTGCTGCCCTGCCACGGGTTAGGATTACAATTTCCTGGGCTATATTTTTAAAATGATCTGTGAGCACGTTGCCTAAAAATCCGGTGCCTGCAGCTATGATTAGTTTTTTCATGACGGTTGTTTAAAGTAAATTAAAGTGTCCTGTAATATTATAGGCAGCCAACAAAGTGTACACTACTGCAAATAAAACGAAAAGTGTATTCATGCCATAGCCGCCAAATTTAAAGATCCTGTCTTTCGGGATGTCATACATGGGGTAATAGGCAATTTGCGTCGCCACTTTACCTACCCAGTAGGCAGCAATTAACCCGGTTAGGGCAATGGCGAGCGGGGTTTGGTTCTTTAGGTCGTTAGGCAGGAGTATAGCTATTACCCCAAAGCTAAAGTTAAGCCCTTGTATGTACCTGCCATAGGTTTTAGCAATTTCCTGGTTTAAGGGTTTTAGCTGTTTAACATCATTGTACCAGTCGAACACGCGGTGGCGAATGTAGGGGTAAATAAGAGCTGTAAATATCTGGCCGATACCGCCGAGGATGATGAGCCAGTTAGGGATGTTGAAGTTCATGGTGTGTGTGTTTTTTAGTAAATAGGTAAGTTATGTAAGTAAAATATATAGCTATAAACATGGGGTATATAAATATGAACACAATTGTGGTATTGTGGGATGAACTAATAGCTGTTTTAAAAATAATTATAAAAATTACAACTAACAGCCAATAAACAGAGAGGTGTTTTTTAATTGTCTTTTCATTATAAAACAGGGTATAACTTTTAAGGAATACAGCGGCGATTAACTGGAATAAACCAAAATAAACTTCTGCAACCTGCCCATTAACATCGTTAACCACATAGCATACCATAACTGCTAAGAGTAGTAAAACGTTAGTGTAAAAAAATAGCTTTCCCATAACCCTAAGCTTTAAAAACAATTCTCTCTTCCGCACTATTCTCTTTTGCTTTCCTCTTTCCACGGAAGAAAAAGTACAGGTTTAAGAACAGCATGATCCCGAGGTAAATGGCAAACCCGCCTATTTTATAACTTAGTGCTTCCACCAATGCCTGATAGGTATTGTTGTAAAGGTTAATCTCCAGTATCATTAGCGCAAACCCAAGGTTAAGCAGATAGAAGCCCGTTTCGAAAAGGCGATTGGTTGCATTGGCAATTTCTTCGCGGCCTTTAAAGATGTCGAGCATAAAAATCTTGCCGTTTTTAAAGAGCGTGCGGCTTACTATAAAGGTAAGCAGTAGCGCAATGGGAAGGTAAATAAAGTAACCGGTTAAAATTTTTGTAGTTTCCATGATGGTTGAATTTGAAGTTATTGAATTAATTTTTGAACATATTTAGTGAGTAAAAAGATATTGGTGTAATGTAATATTGAGAGCATTGATATTATGATGGCCGACTTGTAAGCAATGAGTTCTACCAATTGCGGAACCGATACTATGGTTTGCCAACTAATGAGTGTCATGGCGGCATAGCCTATGTTGAGCAGGTAATACCCCATAAGCAGCAGCTTATTAATGCGGATGCATAGATCTTCATGGCCGGGCAGCAGAGCGAGAACATATATGTTGCCATTGCGATAGCATATTTTGCCCACTACCGCTATGATGAAGATCACTATGGTCAGGAAGAGGGCATAAGCGATGAGGTTAAGGTTCATAGCGATTATGTTTTGTATTAAACTTTCAGAAAAAAATGAAATTTATGATTATGATTTTACCGATATGTCAGCTACGGATTATTTATTGTATATCGATTTTTCCTTCTGTCTTTCTATAAAAATAATAACGGTAAAAAAAATAGCTAACATTGGCGGGATCATTAACATATAAATTTCTTCGCTCTTAGTTATCATGTAAAATAAAAAGTACAAAAATGTAGCTGTTGAATATATGTATAATAATTTACCAGGATATTTAAACAGCATAATCACGGCAAGGATTACCTGTACTGCACCGGCAATTGCTGTAAATAACAATGCGTAGATAAAATGCTCCTCACTGTAAAGACCTGCCAAACCAAAAAATACAGGAAAAGCTAATGCAGTATAATTAATGCCGCTTATTGTTTTCATAAAGATCTATTTTTAAACTTTCAGTAATATCTGAAATGTAGAGACAAATTTTTACTTCATTATTTTTAAAACAAGCCTGCCCAACCAGTTGTCTTTATATTCTATCGATTTTTCCAGCATATTATCGGCCTTAAGTACAAAGTCGTACAGCTTGGTAGTTTGGTCGGTAAAATGTTTTGCTTCCGATGATTCTCCTCTAACCGATGATGAAACTTCTTTCAAAACTTTCAACGCCGGTTTAATTTCGCGTTTGCTGCGTTCCTGTGCAATTTTAACGGCCAGCTCGTCAAGGTCTTTTTCAGATGTAAAGAACTCGCGGCGCTCACCCGGTTTGTATTCTTTATATATAATGCCCCAGTCCATTAGTGCACGAAGGTTCATGCTGGCGTTACCGCGCGATATTTGCAGCTCTTCCATTATGTCTTCCATGCTTAAAGGTTCGGGCGCTATCATAAGCAGAGCATGTATCTGGGCCATAGTTTTATTAATACCCCATTGCGAGCCTAATGCCCCCCACGTTTGTACAAACTTATTTTTAGCTTCCTTGAATTCCATACATCAAATGTAAAACATATTATTGAACTTTCAAAAATAAATGAAAGTTATTTTGTTTGAAAAATTTTAGTGTTGATAATGAGTTAAAAATACCTATTAATGGGTATTTTTTTGCGATTGTTTTTTTTGTATTTTGTTTAATAACTAATTAAAGATATAATTATGGGCTTATTGTTTGAAAAGAATGATTCTTTTGTTGATTTTGTATCAATGAAAAGTGGGGCAATAGGAGATATTCCCACTGCTGCGGAGTTAACCGGATTAGAACTGCGATTATCCAGAGTACTGATAATTGACAACCATATGATAAAAATCCCACCGTTTCCCGGTTTGGCAGAAATGTATTTGTTAGTGATTGTTGTTAGTGATACGGGGGCTACTATACAAAATATAGATTTGAAAGGTTTTGCTAAGGTAGATGATAACGAGGAACTTCCGATAGATAAAACTATTTTTTACTGGAAAAAAGTTGCTGATAGCGATAAACTTCCAGGTCAGATTCACACTTTTGTTTCAGTAATTAAAAGTAAAGAACGATTAAGGAATGTAGGTAGTGTTTTGGCAGCTGCTAAAGCAGATAGTGATTATTCTAACGTGGTATCTGCAATAAAAGCTATGATGAAAAATGCGACTCCTTTAGGGCAGGTAACGGATTTGGTTTTTAGTCTTGCCGGTATTATAGGTAAATATTTGGGTAAGGTAAAAGATAAGCCTTTGTTTACATGGGTACAGAGTTATACAGACCTTAATGATGACTTTAATACTTTAGGTAAAACGACTAAAGATAAGCAAAACGATAGTGTTTCTGTTGCTTTGTCATTAATAGTACGGGATAAAAACAGAGAACAGCAAGTCTTAGATGCCCAATCTCCCGAAGTAAGAGAAGAACTTCTCAATCAAATAGAATAGTATCTTAAAACAAATAAACCCCGAAGTCACACTCCGGGGTTACTTATATAAAAAATCTAAATTTTCTAACAATGTAATAATCCTTAAAAGATTATCCTCCATTCCTTAGCCTGTCCAGCAAGGTTTGCAGGCTTACCGTTGCAAAGCCGGAGCTGTGGTCGCTTAAGCCGTAAGGCAGTATCAGTTCGCCATTGTGTATTATGGAGCCGCAGGAGTATACCACATTAGGCACGTAGCCTTCGCGCTCATCGGGATTTGGTACAATTAGCGGGTCTTTAAGGCGGCCAATTTCTATAGACGGATCATCAATATCCAACAATGATGCCCCAATGCTATAGCGGCGCATAGAGCCTACAGAGTGGGTTATAACAAGCCAGCCGTATTCGGTTTCTATAGGCGACCCACAGTTGCCTATCTGTACAAATTCCCACGGATATTCCGGTGCCTGTATTTTAATAGGCTCGTCCCATTCGTTAATATTGTCGCTGTACATTAAGTAGTTATTCCAGCCATCTATGCGCGAAAGCATGGCAAATTTACCGTTTATTTTGCGTGGAAACAATGCCAGGTTTTTGTTCTTTGCACCATCGCCGTTAAGCGGGCTGGTTTTAAAATCGTAAAAATCGTAGGTTTTTAGCAGCTTGGGCATAATATGCACACCATCATAAGCGGTATAAGTGGCGTAGTATGTTTTTTTGCCGTTCTCGTCGGTAAAAAGTACAAACCGTGCATCTTCAATACCCTTACTTTCAAAATCAGATATTGGAAAAATAACCCTGTCGCTAATATCGGTATCCTTACTAAAGCTTATGCGCCTGTAACTATCGCTCAGTGCCAGTATAAGGTTGTACTGCTTTAATATTTTTACATCATCTGTTTGTGCCTTAGCTTCAATTATAAGAGCTTTAAGCTGCTCATAATTAAAACGGTCATCCAGTTTATCTACAACGGCCTTTAAAAATTCTTCGTTAATATCGGCCTCCTCGGCTTTGTTAAGAAACAGCCTTTTTTGGTACATTACGTTGTGTACTTTCTCGGCTTCGTCTATATAATTTCCGGCAGGTATAACTGTAATATCGTTATTGCGGTCTATAAGTGCACGCCTGAATACTACCGACGATACGTGCCCTTCGCCCACGGCCCTAAAGCTTATAATAACACGCAGCTGGCCTTCTTCAAGGTTACTTTGGTCCGGGTCCGGGATAATAGACGGGTTAAAAAATGCCGCCGACTCTATAGAATACTCATGGGTAAAGTAAGAGCCTATTAGCAGTTTGCAGTATTCATCAAGTTTTTCAAACTCATAGCCGGCTATTTTTACGTATTTTTTTACACGTTCTGCATTGCGCAGCAGCTTGCGGGTAATGTTACGGTGCCTCTTAGAGAAATCCTGCAGCAGCGGCGATATTAAGGCAAAGGTTTCATCTTTATCCAGTGCCAGTATCTTTTTTATAAGCTCTACAGCGCGTTCGTCGCCGTTAAAAAAGTAGCGTGCTATAACACGTTTAGTGTCCGGCAGTACTTTTACGGGCTTTCTTTCTACAGATAATCTCATTCACTTTGCTTTTTAGTTAATAGGTGTTTTTAAAGGAACCTCTAAAATACAAATATAAATCCATACTAATCCGGCTTTTAAATGCTAAACTTATGTGAAAAATAGTACAGGAATTTATTGCAGACTACTTGGCAGCATAATAAAATAAGAACTAAGATTTACTTTTTAATAAAGCGCTGAGCCCAGTTTCTTGTTTTAATAAAATAAATCCCTGCGCTTAGATCAGCGATATCAAGTTTATTGTTTTTGTGTGGGATTGTTTTACTTTGGCCTGCCGTATTAGTTATTGTTACAGTTTCACTGGGGTTCAGCGTAGTAACATTTATATAGTCCTGCGCAGGATTAGGAAAAATAACCGGCTTAATTTTATGTGCAGTGTCCGTATTTAAATTATCTAAACTAATTTGGGCAACCTCATTAAAATTACCTTCCCTTGCGGTTACAAATAAAGAATTGCTGGAAAAAACTACATCAAAGGTCCCAATAAAATTATCTATCTCAGTAAAAAGTGAATAGGTTTGTATTTCTGTATCAAGTTCATAGACGCCGGTAATTTCGCTGCCGTCGGTAAGATAAAATTTACCGTTAGGGCCTATGGCCAGGCTGATTCCGGTAAATGTAGAAACAGTTTCTTTTTCATAGTTACCAGAATCGAGGTTTATTTTAGATATCCCGCTTGTTTCTGTAAGATATAAATAATCTCCGTAAACTTTTAATCCAATAGTGCTGTCCCTAACTTCTGAGCCGCTTATATTCTCTGCAATCTGAGTGAGTGATGGAACTTCAGCAGTTAAATCAACCTTGTAAATTTTGTCTGATGCACTAATATACAGCTCAGAATTCCTCGACGTTAATCCGGATGCGGCATTTATGGTTAAAAAATATTCGGGGGTTGCAGTGTCTGAGTCGGGGTTAAATCGGTATATACCTGGATTACCATTATAAGGTTTAGCTATATACAAATAGTTTCCAATTTTGCAGATACCCTGATAACCGCTGCCTCCAATATCGAAAGTTTCGTATGCAGCATCTGTAGAATTTATAAGTTTTCGGTGAACTTTTCCATCAAAAGAAGATACTACATACAAATAATTATCATCAACTGTTAAGCCGGAGCACCCATTGGTGTTTGTTTGTAAAAATGTAGAGACGGTTTGCGCTGCTGATATATTTAAATAAAATAGGGCAAGAATACATAATAGTTTTTTCATAAGTTTTATGGCGTTTTAGCTGTTAGTTAAATGATTAACGAATATAATTAAAAACTCATTGATTTTTAGGGATTTGCTGAGCGGAAATCAATTTTAAGCTGCTGTGTAAAATGAGCTTGTTTTAAAATGTAGGGCTAAACTTTCACAAACCTTTAATGGGTGTGCCTGCTATCATTCCGTAATTTTATTATAGCTAATAATAATTGCGAACATTATGAGAAAGCTTATTGTACAACAATGGACATCGGCAGACGGCTTTGCTACCGACAGCGACGGCACCACAAAGTTTTTTGAATTTCCCGACTATAATGCAGGGTGGAATGAAGACCAGCTTAAATTAATGGAAAGTATAGATTGCATACTGTTAGGTGCCAATACCTACAAAATGTTTCTGGAATACTGGCCCGATATTGACCCGGATACCGAAGCTGTAGGCTCGGCCTTAAACAGTACCCCTAAAATTGTTTTCTCTAAAACTATGGTTAATGCACCCTGGGGCAGGTGGGATCCTGCAACGGTAGTAAACAATGATGCTGTTGCCTATGTGAAAAAGCTAAAGCAGGAAGAAGGTAAAAATATTATACTATGGGGCAGCCTTACATTATGCAAAGCCTTAGCCGAACACGACCTGATAGATGAATACCATCTTACCGTAGCTCCTGCATTTGTGGGCAACGGAAAGCATTTCCTGCCCGATGATAAACAGTTGCTGGATATGCAACTGCTAAAAAGCAAGACTTACAATACAGGTGTAATATCGTTAGTTTACCGTACGAGAACGACAGGGATTTAAGATTCGCGAATTTAGATTTCAGATTAAGCTGCACTCAGCTTATATGGTAACTCAGGATTTTGCAGCCAATTCAAAAAAAGTCAAAATGAGTTCATTATCTTTGGCGTTACAAACAACACACTGTAATGAACTATTTTTCTTCCGATTTTAAGTTAGGAATTTTAGGCGGGGGCCAGCTGGGCAAGATGCTGCTTACCGAAACCCGCAAATTTGATATTCAAACCTATGTGCTTGATCCCAGTGATGATGCACCCTGTAAAATAGGCAGTAACAAATTCTTTTTAGGCGATTTGAATGATTTTGAAACGGTTTATAATTTTGGCAAACAGGTAGATGTGCTTACTTTTGAAATTGAGCACGTTAATATTGAAGCCCTGGAAAAACTGGAAGCCGAAGGTATTAAAGTATACCCATCGCCCAAAACATTAAAGCAGATTCAGAATAAGGGCATACAAAAAGATTTTTATACCGATAAAGATATTCCTACCGCGCCATACAAACGCTTTGAAACCTTAACCGACCTGAAACTTGCTGTGGAAGCCGAAGAGGTTACCATGCCGTTTGTGTGGAAAAGTACCCAGTTTGGTTATGATGGTAATGGGGTAAAAGTTATTCGCAATGCCGAAAGCTTTAACGGCCTGCCCGAAGTGCAGTGCATTGCAGAGCTTATGGTGCCGTTTAAAAATGAGATTGCCGTTATTGTAGCACGTAACCCCAGCGGAGAAATTAAAACCTACCCGGTAGTAGAAATGGAGTTTCACCCCGAAGCCAACCAGGTAGAATATGTTATTTGCCCTGCCCGTATAGATGTTGCCGTTGCCGAAAAAGCCCGCGCCATTGCCCTGCAGGTTTCGGAACATTTTAACCATGTGGGCCTGCTTGCTGTAGAGATGTTCCAGACTGAGAGCGACGATATTTTAATAAACGAAGTTGCACCAAGGCCGCACAATAGTGGACATTATTCTATAGAGGCCAGCTATACCTCGCAGTTTGAACAGCACCTGCGTGCCATATTAAACCTCCCCCTTGGGAATACCGACAGTAAAGCTGCCGGTATTATGGTAAACCTTGTGGGTGCCGAAGGGTATAGCGGTAATGTAGTGTATGAAAATATCGAAAAGATATTGGGATGGGATGGTGTAACGCCACACATATACGGTAAAAAGCAAACAAGGCCTTTTAGGAAAATGGGCCATGTAACCATAGTGAACAAAGACATAAACGAAGCCCGCAAAATAGCCGAAGACGTTAAGAACAGTATAAGGGTTATTAGTGTTTAGTTTTTACAGTGGGAGTCACAGTTTCCAAGTAGAGACGTTGCATTGCAATGTTTAACATTTTACAACCAACCAACAACCAAAAAAATGAAAGTAGCAGTAATAATGGGCAGCATTAGCGATATGCCGGTAATGCAGGATGCCATAGATATATTAAAAGAATTCGGTATTGAAACCGAGGTAGACATCGTGTCGGCACACCGCACCCCGGAAAAGTTGTTCGAATTTAGTACCTCTGCCCATACAAGGGGAATTAATGTAATAATAGCCGGTGCAGGCGGCGCAGCCCACTTGCCGGGCATGGTGGCCAGTATGAGTCCGCTGCCGGTAATAGGCGTTCCGGTAAAATCCAGCAACAGCATAGACGGTTGGGACAGTGTGCTTTCTATACTGCAAATGCCGGGCGGCGTTCCTGTAGCAACAGTAGCACTTAATGGCTCTAAAAATGCAGGTATACTTGCAGCACAAATTTTAGGCAGCTACGATAAAGGAATTCAGGAAAAAATTGTAGCCTACAAACTTGGCCTTAAAGATGCCGTGAATAAAGCCAGCGAAGGATTGAAGAATAAATAATAACTGCTGCAGGGACGTTTTAAAATTTAGTAACTTTGATAAAAAGCAATTGTTATGGATATCCAGGCATCAAAAGAAGAGTTGGTTAAAATGATTTATGATTTAGAAGATTCTAAATTGATAGATAAATTGCGCAAACTTGTCATTAAAGAAAAGAAAGATTTTTATGACAAGTTTACCGAAGACCAAAAACTTGAAATTCAATATGGGATTGAGCAACTCGATAGGGGAGAACGCATTTCTTGGGAAGATCTTAAAAAGAAATTGCCTTGAAATATAATTTCTACTTTTCTCCGCTTGCAGAAAAAAAACTTATAGGTTTACTTAATTACCTAATTGAAGAATGGTCTATAAAGGCTAAAGATAACTTTAAGCTAATACTTAATGAAAAGCTTGAGCAAGTTTCTCAATCTCCTGAGAGTTGTATAAAATCCGAACAATTATTCAACTTATACTTTTGCGTGGTTACGAAGCAAACATCATTTTTGTATAGGATTAAAAATGATGAAATAGAAGTTATAACCGTTTTTGATAACCGTGCAAGCTTTAAATCTATTACTAAAGAGATACGCAAATACTATGGTCGTATCTAATTATAAAACTATGAACTTACTCACACAAAAATTTACTACAAAACACGATACCGCACCTTTTAGCGGCATAAAAACGGAAGATTTTTTACCGGCTTTAAAAGAAGGTATAGAAATAGCCCGAAAGGAAATAGATGCTATTGTAAACAATCCCGAAGCACCTACGTTTGAAAATACTATTGAAGCAATGACTTTTAGCGGCGATGTTTTAGAGC
>Ga0247814_10001213_pt1 | contig 15757 bp, 15 predicted proteins | sample UWRJL179409R1_FD_179947 | JGI IMG/M metagenome (GOLD analysis project Ga0247814, IMG submission 179947) | Plant litter microbial communities from Arlington Agricultural Research Station in Wisconsin, United States - UWRJ-L179-409R-1 | ecosystem: Environmental > Terrestrial > Plant litter >...
ACGGCAGCAAGGGAAGTAATAGCGCCTGTATGCATTAACGGCCCATTAAGTGAGCCATCAGGTTTTAGGAAATTCCTTAAAGAAGGCGCACGTGTATTCGTGATATCAATCCCGGTTCCGTTAGCTGTGCCAATGATTCCATTGTTTCCTGAATTGGGTGCGATATCAAATTCAGGTGCCGCATGACAACCCGCGCAACCTAATCCACCGCCAGTTCTGTTTCCAACCGCATCAAATTGAGGAGGTGCAAGAAATAAATTTTTACCTTGGTTTTCAAGCGCCGTAAAGTTTGGAAAAGGAATATTATCCTGTGGAACCAATACTCTTCCGGCATCATATTTTGAATCAAACGACTGTATGCTGTTAATGAATTGAGCCAAAGCCATCTGGATTTTTGTTTCTGTAATTTCCTCTGAACCATAAACAAACTGGAATAACTCTTTGTAGTAACCTATGGAGTTCAGTTTGCCAATCAGGTCTTCAAATGCCAAATCACCGCCGGTTCCGCTAAAACCCATTTCGCCATGATCCCGGATTGGCATCGTCGTCTGGGTTTCGAGATCAATTGCCCTTTCATCCCAGAAAAACTTAGTTTCAATAGCAAAACGGGTATTGATCAAACGCATTGCATGTCTTGTTGTCTGTCCGTTGATGCCTGTGCTCGTGACACTTGTATCGCTGAAAGCATTTTCCTGAATATGGCATGTGGCGCATGAAATGGTAGTGTTGGCCGACAAGTTTTTGTCGTAAAAAAGGACGCGTCCTAATGTCGCAGCTTTATCAGTTACAGGTTTTCCCGCATTATTTATGCGGGTAATGTAAACTGGAACGGATTGAGCCGCGTAATTAGCTAGATTGTTAGGATCAATATTGGTACCGAATTCAGCAGTTACCTCAGGATAAGAAGCAATTGGCGTGTAATCGTTTTCATCATTACTATGGCACGAAGCTAATGATGCTGCAAAAAGGAGTAGAATGGTTTTTCTCATCGTTTGGATTATGGAATTAAATTTAAAGTTTGAACTGTTCTGGTCTGAAATTAACCCAAATACCTATCGTTCTCCGGGTTTTGGCGGTTTTGAAAATATATTTGATAATTCCTCGGTCAGTTTTTCATAATTTTTTATCTGTTCAGGACGGCAAATCTTTTTGATGTCCCTAAAATGGGTAAAATGTGTTTTTTCCACTTGTTCCTGATAATCACCAATCTTATTAATGAGACTATCAGTCTTTTCACTATCAGGCTCATTTTTAAGCAGTTGTTGGTATAAATTATTTTTAGTGGCATATATCTCTTTTTCTATTTGGTTTATGCTGCTTCTGTGCCATTGAATCAGGTTTTCATATTTTTCTATTTGTTCAGCATCAAATCGTAACTTTCGGATAATAATTTCTTTGGGTTCGGGACGATGGCCATGTATTCCCATTCCTGGTTTAGGAGCCAAAATAAGAAACCCCAGCGTTCCAAGATTGAGCACCAAAAGGGCAATCACCCCAACAGTCAATAATTTTGTCTTTTCCATGGTTAGTAAAGTTGGTTGCTGTTAGACAAATTCGCGGCAATACTTTCAATTGGCGACACAACATTTCTGTTTTTGTCGGCAATTGCTTTGGCGTTCAGCAAAAACAAAAGCGCGAAAGAAGCAGCGGCAAGCCATAACCATCGTGTGCCAATCACTTCCTTGTTGATTATCCGGCTTTGTATTTTTGAAAAAAGCTGTTCATCAGGAATCACTTTTGTAATTCCATCCGTACTGTTGATGATTGAATTGATCCAATTTTCCTTTTCCATAATTATTTAGACTATAAAAGTTATTTTTTCTTGCGGTGTTCTTCAAATTTTTTTGATAATTTTTCTTTCAATGCCGATTTTGCCCTGAAAATCAGCGATTCAACAGCAGAAATTCCACATTGCATAATGGCTGCAATTTCGGGATTAGTAAGTCCGTCAATCTTTGAAAGTATAAAAGCTGTCTTTTGGTTTTCAGTCAGCTCATTAATTGTAGCATACAGAATTGCCGCGTTTTCCTTATTTTCCAACAAAATTCCGGGATGCTCAAAACTGGAAGCGTTGAGATATTCCTTTTCGTTATTGCTTTTCTTTCCGAAAACATAAAAACGTTTGCTGCTGTTTTTGTGCCTGATAAAATCCAGGGATTTATTGATGGTAATTCTGTAAATCCAGGTTTTGAGTGCAGATTCTCCTTTGAATGTATGTAGTGAATGGTAAACCTGAACAAAAACATCCTGCGTGACCTCTTCGGCATCTTCCATATTTTGGAGGTAATGTAATGCCAGATTGTATACCAATATACGGTATTGATTGTAAATGTTTTGAAAGTCGGTTTCCTGATTTTTCATCGCCGAAATGTAAATCTTTTTACTTGAATAATTCTTTTGGAAATTGTTTAATTGGCTTTGGATTTTTTTTCGGTCGACAATTATTGTTATATTTGACGGAACCAATAGCCCTGATGGCAGCGGCATCCTTTTGTGAAGTGCAACGGAACAAAAGATACAGCGGACAGCAGGAATAGCTTCAAAACTAAACACTAAAAATAATTTTATAATGAAATTACTCGAAGGAAAAGTAGCCATCATTACCGGTGCGAGCCGCGGAATTGGAAAAGGAATTGCGGCAGTTTTTGCCAGGCATGGAGCCAATGTGGCGTTTACTTACAGCTCGTCTGTAGAATCTGCGCAGGCTTTGGAGAGCGAACTCAATGCACTCGGAATCAAAGCGAAAGGATACCAATCGAATGCTGCAGATTTTAACGAGGCAGAAACCTTTGTTAATGCTGTATTGGCTGAATTCGGAACAGTGGACATTCTTATCAATAATGCCGGAATTACCAAAGACAACCTGCTGATGCGCATGTCAGAAGAAGATTTTGATAAGGTGATTGAAGTCAACCTTAAATCTGTTTTTAATATGACCAAAGCCATTCAGAAAACTTTTTTAAAGCAACGTTCGGGTTCAATTATCAACATGAGTTCGGTAGTAGGAGTGAAGGGTAACGCTGGTCAGACGAATTATGCGGCGTCGAAAGCGGGAGTAATTGGCTTTACAAAATCGGTAGCTTTAGAACTGGGTTCCAGGAATATTCGTTGCAATGCGATTGCGCCGGGATTTATTGAAACTGAAATGACTGCAAAATTAAATGAAGATGTCGTTCAGGGCTGGAGAGAATCGATTCCGCTAAAACGCGGAGGAACTGCCGAAGATGTTGCCAATGCATGTCTGTTCCTGGCTTCCGACCTAAGTGCGTATGTTACCGGTCAGGTTTTGAACGTTGATGGCGGTATGCTAACCTAATAGAATATTTGCTGTAAGCGATTCAATTTCGCTAATGGCACCAAAATTAAAATATGACTACAACCACGATGATGTTATTGCTGCTTTCTCTGATTATAGCAGGCGGTTTGTCATTTTACCAATATTTTTATAAAGCCGGGCACCAATCTAAAGTGAATGTGTACCTGGCTTTGCTTCGTTTTGTATCAGTATTTGGATTACTGCTTTTACTGATCAACCCGATTATTTCCAGAAAGACGTTTGAGATCATTAAAACGCCTTTACCGCTTGTTGTGGACAATTCTGCTTCTATAAGCGACCTTAAGGCTACGGGCAGAGTTCAGGAAGTTTATAAAAAATTAGCTTCTAATGCGGCATTGCAGAACAAGTTTGACATACAATCTTATCGTTTTGACAGCCAATTCGAGATGTCGGAAACTTTTGGTTTTAAAGGAGAACAATCCAATCTGGAAGAGGTCGCAAAAAACCTTAAAAGTATTTACAAGAATACCACATTTCCTACTGTTTTAATTACTGATGGAAACCAGACAACCGGCAGTGATTATATTTACAGTTTCAATGCTGATAATAAGATATATCCTGTTGTAGCAGGCGATACGGTCATTTATCCCGATTTTAAAATTAGCCAGTTGAATGTAAATAAGTATGCTTTTCAGAAAAATAAATTTCCGGTGGAAGTGTTTTTGCAATATTCCGGTATTAAAAGCATTAATGCTAATTTGAAAATTACTCAGGGCAATACGGTATTGAATACTCAGAATGTCACATTTTCACAGGAAAAAAAATCAGCAGTTGTCAATGTGCTGCTTCCAGCTGATAAAACTGGTTTACAACTGTTTAAAGCGACTATTACTTCGGTAGAACCTGAAAAAAACACCTACAATAATACCAAGAACTTTGCTGTTGAAGTGATAGATCAAAAAACCAATATTGCTATTGTTACAGAAGTAAATCATCCAGATATTGGTGCATTAAAACGAGCCATTGAAAGTAATATACAACGTAAAGTGACGATTGTTAAGCCGAAAGATATCAAGTCTTTAACAGACTATAATATTTTAGTTTTATACCAACCAACGGTTGAATTTAAATCGGTTTTCGAAGCCAATAAAAATGCCGGAATCAATACATTTATCATTACAGGAACAAACACCGATTTCAATTTTCTGAACCAACAGCAAAACAGTGTTGTTTTTAGAATGAGCGGACAAAAGGAAGATTATCTTGCGAGTTATAATGCACAGTTCAATTTGTTTGCATTAGAAGATATCGGATTTGAAGAATTTCCACCGTTGCAGCATGCTTTTGGGACAATTACAACCAATGCTAATGTTTCGGTACTACTCACTTCAAGAATTAGAAATATCGATACTAAAGCACCGCTTTTGGCTTTTTCAGAACAACAGGGAAAACGTTCCGCTTTTCTATTAGGTGAAAATAGCTGGAAATGGCGCTTACAAAGCCATGTTGAGAACAAGTCCTATGAAAAATATGATGTTTTTATAGATAAAATCATCCAGTATTTGGCTTCCAATAATTCTAAAAAATCATTGGTTGTCAATCATGAGAGTTTTTATAATTCGGGTGATGCACTCGAAATTACGGCACAATATTTCAATAAGAACTACGAGTTTGATGAAAAAGCGCGACTTACCATTGGTGTAACCAACAAAAACACAAAGCAAACCAAAAGTTACGATTTACTCAAAACCAATAATGCTTTTAAGGTTAATCTTGACGGACTTCCCGCAGGCCAGTATAATTTTTCTGTAAAGGAACTTAATTCCAATACCACTTATAATGGATATTTTGAAGTGTTGGATTTTGATATTGAAAAACAATTCGTGAATCCGGATCTGTTAAAGCTTCGGCAATTGGCAGTTCAGACACAAGGTAATGTTTTCATGCCCAACCAAACAGATCAACTGGTTAAAGAACTTTTAGAGAACCCGGATTATAAAGCCATACAAAAGGCAATCGTGAAGAAAACGCCATTAATTGACTCAATGTGGCTGTTAATTTTGATTGCCATAACATTGGCTTCAGAATGGTTTATGCGAAAATACAACGGTATGCTGTAAGTATTATTCAATTGTTACGCAACCTTTTTATGGAATTGTCTTCTACTCATAGAATCATAAAACCAATAAAATGAAAAATCAAAGCATTAAAACAATCCTGTCAGTAATCATCTTAACTTTATTTGCTTCCAGCTGTGGAAATGACGACAATCCCTCAACACCACCCAATATTGTTCCCACTTCAATCGGTGCCGGAGCTCTTGCCGGTAATGGAGAAGAAGAAATTCCGGAACAAAATATCGTCATTACCAATACAGCCGACTGGGAAGTTTTAAAAAATAAAATGAATACTGTGAATCCCGAGACCGATCATTTTACGGAAACGGAAATCGATTTTTCGCAATTCCGAATTATAGCTGCTTTTGATCGCGTAAGGCCAATGGGAGGCCATTCGATTGCTGTCGCTGCAGTTTTAGACCATCCGGATGCTATAAATGTAACTATTTCACGTACATTTCCTGAAGATATCGGCACTGCAGTAATTACACAACCGTATCATATTGTAAAAATTCCGGTTAGCCCGAAACCCATTGTTTTTAACTAAAAAACATTTTATAAATAGCTTATTTATAATACTTTTATCCGAAAATTGGCTATCATGAAAAACCTAATGGTCGGACTTACTTTATTTATTGGAATCGCCAACGCAAACGCCCAAACCTGGAACAGCAATATCGACAAGGCTTTGAAAGAAGCAGCATCAGAAAATAAAAATGTCCTTTTATTTTTTTCTGTGCCGGAACATTGCGAAAATTGCGAGGAATTGGAACAAAACATATTTAAGTCGGCCGAATTCAATGATTTTGCCAATGCTAATTATATACTTGTCAAAATTGATTTCTCCTATCAGTCAGAAAATCTAACCCCTGAAACACTTGAAAAAAACCTGCTGATAGTGGAAAAATACAACAAAGACGGCTTTTTTCCATTGGTAGTCATACTCAACAAAAATGCGAAAGCGATTGGGAAAACAGGCGTTTATAAAAAAGAAACGCCGTCAGAGTTTATAACGTTATTGCAGTCATTTAACAGGGCGTAATTTAAAAAACGCAAAGCTATTTTACATTTTTCATAATATTTATAATGGCTTGATTGTAAATTGCGAAATGTAGCGCATTAACACCCACTTTGCTTTTATATCAATAGTCAAAAAACTATATTTACTTTTTAATAAGTATTTATAGTTTTTTTATTTATGGTTACCAATAAAGATTCGCTTTCGCAGGATATAGATCACGATTTGACCGAGCCTCAGCTTAATATTTTGCTGACTACAGATGAAGACGACTATCGTCCGGTGTATATTTCCGGAAATTTTAATGACTGGCATACGCAGGACACTGATTTTCAAATGGAAAAAATTGCCGATGGGCTTTACCATTTTAAATTTGCCCACGATTTTGATTACCCTGAAGAATTACTCTATAAATTTACAAAAGGCGACTGGAGTGAAGTAGAAATTGATAAGTATGGCAATCGTACAGAAAACCGGTCTTGCGTTCAGCATTCAGGTGTAAAAAAAGAGCATGTGGACAAATGGCGGAAAAACTGGCTGCCATTTAAGCCGAATTTCCTGCCAATAGTTCAACTCATTTCTGAAGGATTTGAAATTCCGCAATTGAATAAGAAGCGTAAAATATGGGCATTATTGCCGCATGATTACGAAAACTCTACTGAGATTTATCCTGTTTTATACCTTCAGGATGCCCAAAATCTTTTCAATGAAGAAGCCAGATATGGCAATTGGGAAATAGACAAAAAATTGGCAGTGATGTCAGAATACAAAATAGGGAAAATCATTATTATCGCTATTGAGCATGCTGAACAGGATCGAATCAAGGAATACAATGTTGGTAAAACTGTCTTGGGCGTCGGCCAGGGCAAAAAATACATCCGCTTTATTACAGATACGCTGAAACCTTTTATTGACAAACAATTCCGCACAAAACCAGAAAGGGAATTTACAGGAATAGGAGGAAGCTCAATGGGCGGATTAGTCAGTATTTATAGCGGATTAATGTATCCGGAAGTGTATGGAAAACTGATGATCTTTTCACCGTCACTATGGGTGGTTCCGAAAATGGATTTCAGCCAAACCGACTTTTCAGAACCCGGAGACACCAAAATTTACCTGTATGCAGGCGGAGATGAAAGCGCAACCATGATCCAGCATGTCAAAAAATTTAAGAAAAATATGATTCAGAATGAATTTGTCGCAGATAAAATGAAGATCAAACTCAGCATCAACATGCAGGGCAAACACAATGAAACCTATTGGAGTGATGAATTCCCAAAAGCCATTGAGTGGCTATTTTTTAATACTAAAGACAGTTAGATGAAAATTAAAAACCTATCCAGCCTGAATGATTTAAACGGAACCATTTTAATTCCCGTGGCGGAAACGAATGCGAAGAGTGTTGTTCCAATAGAATACCACGGCGTTTCAGTTCCTTCAACTGTTTTCTATGGGAAGAAAGACACGCACTATTTGGTCGACAAGTACAATTGCACGCATGTTTTTATTGGACTGGGCACAAACCCCGAATACAAATCCCTAAAAACAATTGCGAGGCGCATCGCTTCCCGCGAAAAAGAACTATTTGCAAAAAACGTTGCTTTGGTTTTACCTGATCAGTTTACTTCCGACCATACTGAGGCATTTGTCTCCGGTCTGGTATTGGGTACTTATAATCTCGGGCATTACAAAAAGACAGCAACACATCCGTTCGCAGCGCCTGATTTTGAACTCGGAATCATATCAAAAACGGATCATTCGGAATCTATAAAAAAGGCAATTAAAATCGCCAATGCGCAGCTTGAAGTTTTTAATCTGGTTGATTTGCCACCTAATACCGTTTCGCCAAAATATTTATCCAATTGGGCGCAGGTAACGGGAAAAGAATTTGGGTTTACTACTGAGGTACTGGGCGAAGAAGCCTGTAGAATTCAAGGCCTCGATGCATTTATGGCGGTAGGAAAAGGCAGCGACAGGGAACCACAGTTTATTATTATGAACTATGTTCCCCAAAATGAAAATCCAAAAACAAGGCATATTGGTCTTGTTGGGAAAGGCATCACCTTCGATACGGGTGGTCTGAATATTAAGGTAGCCGGAATGGTACACATGAAATGTGACATGGCTGGTGGAGCTGCAGTATTGGGTGCGATGCAATTGATAGCCGATTTGAAATTGCCTGTAAGAGTGACTGCAATTGTTCCTTGTTGCGAGAATTCAGTTGATAGTAAGTCATTTATGCCTAGTGACGTGATCAAAAGCTACAGTGGAAACACAATCGAAATTATTGATACCGATGCTGAAGGCCGACTCATTTTGGCTGATGGACTTTCCTATCTTATTAAAAACTATGGCCCTGAAATTATCCTAGACATTGCTACCCTGACCGGAAGCAGCGTTGGAACTTTCGGTTATGAATGCGCCGCATTATTCACGAATAATGATGCCATTGCCACGCAATTGAAACAATCAGGCGATGCTATTGGCGAGCGTTTATGGCAATTGCCGCTTTGGGATACCTACAAATCCGATATTGAAAGTGACATTGCAGATGTCAGGAATTATAGTGGAAAGCCAGTCGCGGGTGCTATTAGTGCAGCTAAATTTCTTGAGTATTTTACCGAAAAGCATCAGGCATGGGCGCATTTGGATATTGCTGGTGTTGCTTTTGGCGATGACGAGTTTGCAAAAAGCAAGCATGCTACTGCCTATGGTGTTCATTTATTAACTAAGTTTATTGAAAATCTTTGATCATGGCTACAAATAGTAAAACCTTCGTTTGCGTTTCAAATTATTTTAAAGGAGCAGATTTCCTCATTCATCTTAAAGAACTTGGCAATACGGTTTTCCTGATTACTTCTGAAAAACTGCGTGACAAGCCATGGCCATTTGATCATATAGATGAAGTTTTCTACATGGCCGGACAGGATGTCGATTGGAATCTCGACCATTTATTATTAGGTGTAGGTAACCTGATGAAAAACAATAAGGTAGATGCTATCGTCGCATTGGATGATTTCGATGTGGAGAAAGCAACATTCCTGCGTGAAAATCTGCGTATTGATGGAATGGGACAAACTACAGGTCGATACTTTCGTGACAAACTCGCCATGCGCATGCGTGCCAAAAGCTGTGGGATCTCCAATCCTAATTTTTGTTCGTTGTTCAACGACCATGACATCAATACTTTCGCCGATACGATTCCCGCGCCTTGGGTTTTAAAGCCACGTTCTGAAGCTTCCGCATCCGGAATTATCAAAGTGTACAATAAGGAAGATTTATGGCTGCATATTAATGAAATGGGCAACAATCGTTTTAAATATTTGGTGGAGCAATTCCGTCCCGGTGCTGTTTACCATTGTGACAGTTTGATTCTTGACGGAAAAATATTATTCAGTATCACTTCAAAATACCTGGCAACACCAATGGAAATCTCTCAAGGCGGTGGTATTTTCAGAAGCGCCAATATTCCATACAATTCAGATGATGACAACGCAATTAAAGCTGTTAATGAGGAAGTGATTAAAGGATTCGGACTCAAGCATGGCGCAGCGCATTCAGAATACATCAAATGTGATGAAGATGGTAAGATTTATTTTCTCGAAACCTCTTCGCGCGTTGGCGGTGCGCATCTCGCCGAAATGGTAGACGCGGCTTCGGATATCAATCTGTGGAAAGAATGGGCGGCTATTGAAAATGCACTTGCCAAAAGCATGAAGTACAAACTGCCAAAAGTCAAAAAGGGATACGCGGGTATTGTACTTACATTGTCTAAATTCCAGCATCCAGATTTATCTTCTTTTTCCGATAGTGAAGTATGTTTTAGAGTTCCACTCGATTATCATGCGGGACTGATTGTAAAATCTGCCAAACATGAAAGAATTCTCGAGCTTCTTGACATTTATGCCGACAGGTTGGTTAAAGATTTTGCTACTGTAGTGGCACAAACGAAGGTTAAGAATTTGCATTGAGAAAGATATTTGTGCAAAATCGCTTTGCTAACTTAAACTTTTGTCTGGATATTACGGGTAATTTTCGACAACCAAATAATAACGGCTATCTCTCAAACAATCCTAAAGTTCCACCTACCCAATCTTTATCTTTATTGAATTTTACGCCAATCATCTCACCACGGCTGAGCCTGACAAGATTGCACAAAAGAGTAGGGGATTTATCTCCTTCGTTCCACACACAAAGTACGCGCACTTCAGCTTTGACCTTGCCATCAGGCGATTGTACAATTGGGATGTAGTTGACTTTTTTCTGAAGAATATAAAGGTCTTTTTCAGTTACCGCTTCAATATCTTCTTTTTTGACGTGGAAGATAACGCCTGTCCCGGAAAAAGAAAACAAAGGCTTTAATACATAATTTTCAAGATCCTCAGGAATTTCCTTCAGGTCACTAAGCAAAGTGGTTTCTATAAAATATTTTCCTTTGAGTAAAGGAAGTATGAATTTGCTGATTCTGAAAAACCAATTGGGATGTCCAGCCCATTCTAGATCCAAATCATCGGAAAAGCTAAAATTCAGTTTCAGGTCTTTCCGCAATTCGAGCTCATCAAAAATGACACGGTTGTATATGCGCTTTACTTCAATTTCATCGCCTTGGCCATTCTTATAATACAGCTTTCGGCCTTTCTTTACAATATCTGTTACGCATACAATCGGAATACCCAAATCTCTCCTACAGTAATAGAAATCAATTTTGGTATTTTGCTTCTCGGGTTCAATCTCAAGAAGGATGACATTTTCTTTCGGATGGTCATTTCTGATCGCCTTATCGATAATTGTCAGATATTCTTCTGATGAAATGTCATTGATGAATGGTGTAAGCGCTTCCAAAAAAGGGAAATGCTTCCTGAATTTATCATATAAAATATATTGGTAATTGAACAGCGATGGAAATCCTTGTACTTCGATAAGCTTGGGTATTACTTTTCCGTCTTCTTCACATATCCCGAAATCAATTGCGAGGAAAGTCGTATGTTCATCTTCGTTTGGTACTTTTGTATTAAGTTCTAAGGCTTTTTCTGTCAGTTCTCTAAAATCATCCTGCTGAATCAAATCAATAACTTCCTGGCAGCCTTCAAGCAATTGTGTTTTCAATTCATTGGAAATAAAAAACGGAGTTTCCGCCATGCGAAAAGTAGGCAGATAATTGAAATCAGAAGCGATATCATCCTGAAATTCCTGGTATTTTTCTACAGTAAAACTATCATTGAATAAAGCACGATACTTCGGAATCATAAGAGAATGAATTAATAATTATTAATTATCAATTAGAATGTATTTTTCTGGTTTTCATCAAATCGTTAATAGCAATCCGGAGAAAATTAGGGATAATTGTTTCATTCGTCTTATAAATTTTATCTTCATCCAATAAATCCTCCAGCATGTCACGGAATTTTGATTTCCCTTTCATTTCAATAATTTTTTCACGCCTTTCCTTATTTTTAAGATTGGCAATGTAGCTGATCGGATCGGCTTCAGGGTGGAATTGCGTTCCCACAAAATGTTCAGAAAAACGGACAGCCATGATGGCTCTTTCATACTGCACATGGTCACGAAGTTTTTCCAATGATATAATGGTAGCGCCTTTCTTTTTAAACATACTGAGTTTTGGCTGAACGACCTGATAATCCCGTGAATCAACGGCATAAAAAGGATCTGGAAGTCCTTCATAAATCGGGTCATTCATTCCTTCTGCTGTCTTATGCACTTTCATGACGCCAAACGAAGTCTGCCTTCTTTTGGTCACTTCCGCAAGTCCGAAATGCTTGCATGCCATCTGAAAAGAATGACAAATAAAAAGCATGTGTTTTTTTACGGTATTTTCTTTATTCCATTCTGATAATGCATCAATGAACGCATAATATTTCAAATCCCAGTTGCCATCGCCTTCCAAAGGATTTCCCGGACCGCCGGTAGAGATATAAATGTCGTATTTTTTAATTTCAGGCAATTCCGATTTTCCGCGTACATCAAAAATCTTAAAACTTACCAAATGGTTGAATCGGTTGATGATGTCAATGATACAGCGCATGCCTTGATTGGGATCACCATTATACATATCTAAAATCGCAATTCGTATTGAAGCGTCACTCATGATTTGGGTATTTAATATTTGGGCAATGCAAAGATAAAATTATATTTTTACAAACCTTTGGTAAATTCTGATGTAATGAAATCAACCACTTTTGTCAAATCGTTCGTTTGTTCAAAAACAGCCAGCTGTTTGTCCGCGCCAGTTCCTTCCTGCATCAGCTGGTGAACATAATTGATCTGGTCACGGCTGCCGAGCTCATCGACAACATCATCAATGAATTCAAGCAATTCCAGAATTAGCATCTTCGTTTCCACCTCTTTTTGCAATCCGAAATCAATCATATTGTTATCGATACCGTAACGTGCGGCACGGAATTTATTTTCCTTAATCAGCGCAATTCTATAAATATTAAAGCTGGTATTTTGTACCGTCAGTTTATATAATTTAGCGACAATTGCCTGAATTATAGCTACAATGCACATCGTTTCATCGACCGTTAAACTCATATCGCAGATGCGGAATTCAATCGTATCATAGAATGGATGCAAACGCAAATCCCACCAGATTTTCTTCGGATTGTCAATACAATTGGTTTTGACCAAAGTCTCGAGATAATTGTCATACGAAGCAACCGAATCAAAATATTCTGGCAATCCCGTCCGTGGAAACTTATCAAATACCTTAGTACGGAACGATTTATAACCAGTCTGCCTGCCTTCCCAAAAAGGGGAATTGGTTGACAAGGCAAAAATGTGCGGTAAAAAATAAGCCGCCTGGTTCATCAATTGTATACCAATCTCCCGGTTTTCGATACCCACGTGGCAATGCATCCCAAATATCAGGTTAGATCTCGCCGCGTCCTGCAATTCATTCACAATATTGTGGTACCTCGGATCATCCGTTATCGGCTGGTCCTGCCATCTGGAAAAAGGATGCGTACCGGCTCCGCCTACGACAAGATGCTGTTTGTCGGCGAGTTCGACAATTTTGCTTCTCAGGAATTTGATTTCGTCTGTTGCTTCCTTGACATTTTTGCAGATGTTGGTTCCGACTTCTACTACCGACTGGTGCATTTCGGCCTTCACCTGTTCGTTCAGGATAATTTTGGCTCCATCTACAATTTTAGACAAGTGCGAACGCAAATCACGCGAATTGGGATCTATAATCTGGTATTCTTCTTCAACCCCAAGTGTAAATACAGGTAATTTTTTCATTCTGATATGGTTATTTTTTAGCAGCTATTTCGGCTTTCCGCTGTATCTTTTATTCCGCTGCGCTTCATAAAAGGATGCCGCTTCACACGAGCGTATCGAACTGACGGAGTAATCCGGGCTAGGGCAGCGGTACTATTTTTCGGCAGCAGCATTTTTAATGAATGTTCCCCAAGTCAGATTTATTTTCCCCGGTTTGTGTTTCTTCGCGGCGGCAATGGCCATTTTAGCAGCTTCTTCAACTACCCATTCGAAATTCTCAGCACCTACAGAAGTAAGCTCTGCGTCAGGCGCTGGGTTTCCAAAATCAATGGCATACGGAATACCGTCACGAACAGCAAATTCAACGGTATTGAAATCATACCCAAGGCCTTTGCACAATCGAAGCGTATATTCTTTTACCGTTGCCAGTAATTTTTTATCCACAGGCGGACCGTCAATCACATACCGCAAATGGTGCGGATTTCTGGGTTCATATTGCATGATTCTTACCGCTTTGCCGCCAAGGCAATACACCCGGAAATATTCAGTAAAAACAATTTCTTCCTGTAAAAGCATGACGAGCTGACCGGTTTCCTGGTGTTTTTGCCAGAATTCCTCTTTGTTTTCAAGTCGGTATACATTTTTCCATCCACCGCCAGCATACGGTTTCATATACGCCGGAAATCCAATGTATTCAAATATTCCTTCCCAATCCATGGGGTATTTAAGATTCCTGAATGATTTAGAAGTGGTGTCAGTAGGATGTTCCGCTGATGGTAGGATGACTGTATTGGGCAAAGGCACGCCCAAAGTATCCGCAAGTGCATTGTTGAAAAATTTATCATCGGCACTCCACCAAAAAGGATTGTTTATCACATTGGTTCCTGTAAGTGCCGCATTTTTCAAATAAGCCCTGTAAAAGGGTACATCCTGTGAAATTCTGTCGATAATTACCGCATATTCGCCACCCTTGTTTTGTACTACCTTATCAATTGAAACGGCTTCCGCGATAATATCTTTTTCATTTTTCGAATTCACCCTGTCAATAAAGGCTTGTGGAAAAGTATCTTCCATTCCGAATAATATTCCGATTTTTTTACTCATTTTTATTTTTTTTAGGTTGTATTTCACCAGTTTGCTGGCGCTTATGTCGTTTTTAGAAAAATTTAATCCTTGATAAATAGTGCGGAAACATTTCCCGCCATACTGGCCAGTCGTGTTCACGATCCTGCCTGATGTCAAGCCAGTGCTCTACATTTCGGTCACTGAGAACCTTACTTAACTTCAGGTTGGCATCAAGACAGATGTCCCAATTGGAAGTTCCTAAAACAATATCCATATTCCACAGCTCATGGTCGTTTAAGCCATACAAGTAATCTTCCGGACTGTTATAGAATACATCATCATTATGGAAGCCATCCATAAAACTCTTAATGTTGAAAGCGCCGCTCATCGAGAACATATGGCTCACATATCCAGGATGGCGGAATGCGAAATTAGCCGCATGGTAACCTCCGAAACTGCAGCCTGCGACAGCTACTTTTCCTGTACCGGTATTATTTTTAACACGCTCAACGATTTCATGGCAGATCATTTTATCATACCAAACATGGTTTTGGATCCGGTGTATCGGATGTATTTTCTTGTTGTAAAAACTGTCTTTATCGATACTGGCCGGACAAAATACCTGTATCAGTCCTTGTTCGATAAACCATTTGGCCGACTCAATAAGTCCCTGGTCTTTATTTTCATGATAACTTCCCATTGAAGTTGGAAAAAGAATCACCGGATAGCCTGCGTGCCCAAAGACAAGCATTTCTATTTCACGGCTTAGGTTTGGTGAATACCATTTGAAGTGTTCTTCTCGCATTGAATTATTTTTAAACAATTATAGTAAAAATTATTCAGCAATCACACTGTTACTGGTGTTTTACTATACAATTATCGTAATGTTTGAAATAGTTCTTATATATTAACAAAATAACAATTAAACCGATAATATTGTCGTTTAATTAAAACTTTCATAACATTAAGCGCGCTGATCTAAAAGCGAAATCGCTGATATGTAGCAAAATGCTCATGACTTAAATAAAAAAGAGAAACACG
>Ga0247814_10001215_pt1 | contig 15723 bp, 16 predicted proteins | sample UWRJL179409R1_FD_179947 | JGI IMG/M metagenome (GOLD analysis project Ga0247814, IMG submission 179947) | Plant litter microbial communities from Arlington Agricultural Research Station in Wisconsin, United States - UWRJ-L179-409R-1 | ecosystem: Environmental > Terrestrial > Plant litter >...
TTCGAATGTAGGTATCCTACCTATATTCAATCCTTTTCTTGGCTTTTCCATGGTTTTATTAAAGTTAAGAGTTTCTCCTAACCTTGTCAAGTAAAATCAGGAATCGACATTCTCATACCCTATTTATTTTGATTATTCTCGATAAAAACTACAGTCAGACCGGATAATATACCCCCCTATTATGTGGGCGAATTTATCAAGCAACCGCGTACTTTGAGTTTCACAGAAATTATATAGATGATCTTGTTTTCGGGTGCGAGTATTACAGCAAAAGGACTAACTTAAATGAGGCTGAGGTAAAGCACAGAAATTAGCACATTAATTTTTGTTTACTGGCTATTCAGCGGTAGCATTAATTCCGGCGCATTATTATGCGCCTTATTCACTACCGTAGCATTTACAGCAGTAGAAACACGGTAAGCGTTCATCAGTTCATCCGGATAAGGGTTGCATAAACTCAACAGATCCGGCACGCTTAAATCTTTGCTGAGCCATAACTTTTCTGTCTCTGCACCAAGAATAACCGGCATCCTGAATTTAGGATCATGTACTTTGCCTACCGTTTCATTCGCTACGGTGGTCATGATCGTAAAAGAACGGTATACCTCTCCCGAAAATTTATCTTTCCATTGGCTCGACAATCCGGCGAAGGCAAATAGCTCCCGGTCATTCAGCACAAAACGGTATGGCAGGCTTGCGCCCGACTTTTTATCCCATTCGTAAAAACCATCAGCTAATACCAAACAGGTTTTGTGATTTTTTAATAAAGGAGACCAGGTGCGGTTAGTCGCAGCTTCTTCGCTCCTAGCGTTCATCGTAGAGAAGTTTAGCTTGGTACTTTCTGCCCAGAAAGGCACCAGACCAAAATGCATTTGCTGCGCAATATCAGGCTCATCTCCAGTAATGACCAATCCGTTTTGTGTTGGTGCGAGATTATAGTTAGGTGAATAATCTACTGGCAACTTCACGGCATAAGCTTTCAATAACTCTTTTTGCTCTTTGGTGAGTGTGTAACGTGCGCACATGTTGTTTTATTTTAAGATATCTATTCCTACTGTTTCCAGGGTCATTTTCCCTATTTAACAGCTCCGCTATTGTAATGTTTATGATCTATCTCATTATTCAATTAAAAAGCTAATGTGAAAGCCAACCATGAACCTTCAATATCGCGTCTGCAAATACCTGTGGTGCTTCCAGTGGTACATTATGTCCGGTTTCGACGGTAATATGTTCATGTAGACCGGTAAAGAAATGACTATGTTCTTTGGTTCCTCCTGGCTTCAATGGATCGTTAGCACCATCAATGGTAACAGTAGGTACGTTTATTTTAGGTTGATGTGCTAAAAGATCTTCAAGTAACTGCAGTTCTGGTTCTCCGCCCTCCTTACCGAGCATAAAGCGATACGTATGAATTACCACGTCTACGAAGTCAGGATTTCCAAATGCAGCGGCTGTCCGGGCGTAAATGGCCTCATCAAATTCCCAATCGGGCGACCATTCCTGCCAAAGGATCTTACCTATCTCATAGCGACTTTCAGCCAAGCATTCACGTCCGCGTTCTGATTGAAAAAGGTGCTGGTACCAGCATACACGCTCTAGTGTTGGCGTGGCCGCTTGCTTCTGTTGTTCTACATCGATAATATCATAACCGGCATAAGATACCAATCCCCCTACTTTTTCCGGCCAAAGTGCCGCCGCCACACAAGAAGCATTACCACCCCAGTCAAACCCAGCAAGAATGGGTTGTTCCAGGCCTAGTGCATCACATAGTTCAATCACATCAGATCCGCGTGCTACCTGCTGTCCATTCCGCATAATATCTGGTAACAAAAATCTGGTTGGACCGAAACCACGGGTGTAAGGAATGATGATCCGCGCACCAGTTGCTAATAAAATCTTTGCAACTTCTTCATAAGCATGCACATCATATGGGAAACCATGAGATAAAATGATGGGCCAGCCCTGATCATCGCCCAATTCAAAATAGGCTATTGACAGATTTTTGGTCTGTACAGTTTTTACCGGAAAGGAATTCATGAGCATTGATTCTTCTGTAGACATAAGCAGATATGTTTAGCTAGTAAATTGGTCTATTAACAATTTGAATACTGCTAAGTTTTTTTGTCCGAAATATTTGCTGATTAGTTAGTTTTAATGATATCCTTCCATTCCGTGGTATATGCAGGGCTGAGATATTTTCTTTTCATTGCCCAGGTTTGCGCATGTCCTTCTGTTGCTATTCTAACAGTTCCGCGCCCGTAATGTTTATTGATCTGGTCCATTACCGCACTTAATTTATCATATACCGGGCCGTTCCATTTGCTAAAGATATTCAGCTGCACTTCAGATTCAGGAATCAAGCCAGTAGCCATTATTTCAACTTTCTGATACAGGAAACCCTGCAGGTAAATGGCTCTTAGCCAGCCAATGCGGTATCATTAATATTATATTTGCGGTATATGTCTCGTATATAAAAATGATACCACTAGGTCTACGACTATTGTGATCTTCTATTGATTATTCAAACCTAAATTTACCTTTAAAAATTCAATCGTCTTTTGAAAAGCACTTAAAGTTTGTTTCCCAATTTCAGCAGAGTGACTTCCGATATAGCATTCTTGAATACTTCTATTGAATAATTTTTTACTGAATTTGTCCTCCAGAGGATAACATTTTTTTTGAATATGCAATTGCTCACTTTTCGTGAATAAATTTTCAGAGCCTTTACCCTCCCATTTACTATCAATATCTTGGTAAGTAACAACCTTTCCCACTATGGAGAGTCCAAATAATTCTTCATACCTTTTCTTTTGTTTAAGACCTGCAACATCAGAGTCAAGTAATATCAAAAAGTTTGATCCCCAGCCCAAATATAGACTAATTAAGGATTCCATGTTATTTGCAGTACTGCCAGGAATAATTTTCAAAGGATTTTTTTCATTTAAAATCACTTGTTGGATATAACTAAACGTATAAAAATCGTTTTTACCTTCTGTAATTATAACATCTGGGATTAGTTCCAAGTTGGCCGGCCTATAATCCAATACCTCAAGAATTGGTTGAAAATAATTAGATTGATTCGGATGATTTACAGCAAATTCTCTGTATTTATGGATACGTACATCTGTATTTTTTAAGTTATATTCCTCCTCTTTATTATAATCTATAGCTTCGTTTTTTATAACAAAAGTACTTTCTAACCATTTTGGATTAATTAAATAGTGACTATGGGTAGTGTAAAGGACGTTAGGTAATTTTTCAAAACTTTTTAATAATTCCGCTTGCGCAGAAGGGTGTAAATTTGAAGCAGGTTCATCGAACAAGAAGAATACATTATTATAATTTCTTCTAAAACTTCTAAACTGCGTCAACAATATATACACAAAAAACCACCTAAAACCTAATGATCTTTCAATAATCCTATAAGTGTCAACATCATCTTTAATGTTAAATTCCAAATAAGACCCTTTTTCATCAGTTCCTGTAAATAGAATTACCTCAATTTTTGAAATCTTTTTATTTAAAATTTGGTTCCATTTGTTAAAAATCACATCAGTTAACTGTTTCTGCATTTTCCCAATTAAACTATTTAAGTTGCGCTTTTCTTTTTCATCGGCCGAATTTATTCGATCTATTAAATGTTCCTGTAGATTTGTATCATTCCCTAATGAGTCAAGAACATCCTGAATAATAGTTTGAAAAAATTTATCTTTCTTATCTTCAATAGAAGCTTCCAAATAAATCTTATCCGGAAAGTCAAATAAAAAATTAGGAAAATAAAGTATGCTAGGAATACGAGATAAAATGGCTAAATGGCCATCAATAGCTTCCGCATTTGATAATTTTTTATTAAACTTACTCTTTCCCTTAATACCTTTAAAATCATTGGACCAAAGTTTCTCATTTCTTTCCTTCTGATGAGTCGAATTTTTGAAGTAATAATTCTGAGTATAAGTTATTGTACTAGACGTATTTGTCAATTGTATATTATGCTTATCTTTAAACATCTTTCTTAGAGCCTGAAGATCAGAATGATCCATTTCCAATCCAGCTTGAATAGATATGCATCCATTAAAATTGTCCCTTTTATTAATTGGAATAAGATTATGAATGTCACTTACTAGATTCTCAAGATTCAACGCATCTAATTTTTCCTGTTTGTAAATGAAGTAATTAATAGCTTCTAAAATGGTGGTCTTACCACTTTCATTTAGTCCAACAAGCGTAAATACTTTAGAATTTAGGCTCTTACTAAGATCTAACCTTTGATCTTCAATTCCTTTAAAATTCTTAAAAGCAAAAAATGTAAATTTCATATGGAGAGCTTTAATTCTAGTTCGGTATTCTTTTTTTGAAAGATAATAATTTTAAAAGCGAAATGTGAAGATTTTTTTTTACGTATCAAGATAACAACAGTTGAGCAATCTCAAGAATAAATATAGGCTTAGGAATACAAATCAAAGAATCACTGTCTAATTGTATATTAACAATATAAGCGGCATCAATTTGACTATACACAAATAAAAATCGATTGCAAATGATGTTTCAGAAAAACCTGTACTTCTTTATAGAATATATATACACTCAATTCTAAATTGATAAATAGACTAATTTACAGGCAGATTTAGAAGAAAGCATTACACATTTTAAAGATACCTACACTAAATTGAACTAATAATATCGACAAATTATCAGCTCATATATTATTATCTAATATCTATACTGTTTAGTTAGTTTTGATGATATCCTTCCATTCCGTCGTATATGCAGGGCTGAGATATTTTCTTTTCATTGCCCAGGTTTGCGCATGTCCTTCTGTTGCTATTCTAACAGTTCCGCGCCCGTAATGTTTATTGATCTGGTCCATTACCGCACTTAATTTGTCATATACCGGGCCGTTCCATTTGCTAAAGATATTCAGCTGCACTTCAGATTCAGGAATCAAGCCAGTAGCCATTATTTCAACTTTCTGATACAGGAAACCCTCCAGGTAAATGGCTCTCAGCCCGGCCAATGCGGTACGGACAATATCATGCGTATTGTTTACCGGATGCGTTAATGGGATAGCAATGGATGGACAAACCTGGGGCTGATCAGACTTGAACCTATTGGTTAACAACCTGACCGAGATTACCGTTGCACAACTCTTGTCTTCCCGCAGTTTTAAAGACAACCTGTTCGCATAACTGGCTGTGGCTTCAGACAGATCCTTTAAATCAGACGTCAGTCTGCTAAAAGCCCTGCTGGTACAAAGTGCTTTTTTTCGGTCCAGCGCATCACTCACGGGAATACAGGATTTGCCCCAGAGCTCATTCCACATCCGCACGCCCTGTATCGTCAGCCTGTCCTGTATAAAACCTATCGGCATATTCCGTAAATCTGCCGCCGTATTAATGCCCATGGAGATCAGCTTCGCGGTATATGCTCTCCCGATTCCCCACAGATCTTCTACGTTATATTTTTCTACAGCAATCCTGATTTTCTGCTCTGTATCCAACACACAAACACCGCCGGTATGTTTACACATTTTATTGGCCAGCTTAGCTAATGTTTTAGTTGGGGCAATGCCTACACTTACTGGTATCCCTGTATTAAGAATTACTGAATTGCGGATTCGGTGGGCATAGGCTTCCAGATCTGTTATACCTGTTAAATCAAGAAAACATTCATCAATCGAGTACACTTCCACAGCAGGTGCAAAGCGGGCCAGGTTGTTCATTACCCGCGCGCTCATATCTCCGTACAGCGTATAATTGCTGGAAAAAACCAGGATTCCATGTTCTCTGATCATCTCTTCGATCATGTAAAACACCGCTCCCATCGTAATGCCTAATGCCTTGGCTTCATTGGATCTCGCAATCACACAGCCATCGTTATTGGAGAGCACAATGACTGGTCTGCCGTTATATTCCGGTCTGAATAATCTTTCACAGCTGGCATAAAAATTATTACAGTCTACTAATGCAATCATACATTAGTAGATAATACGTTTTACTATTCCTGCCATCGGGTTGCAGCTCCAGATGACGGTACCGAATATGATGACCTGGCCATTTGTAATATCGATCCCTTCTTCTTCTACCAGCGAGCTGACTAAGTGAACACTGCTACTTTTAACGATTAGCTTCCTCGTCACCCACTCCCCTTCCACATTGGCTATTACAATTTCCGCATTTTTAGGCCTAACAGACCTATCCACTACCAAAAGCGCACCTTTAAGAATCCCAAAGCCTGCCATATCATTGTTTTCCATCTCGAAATAGAAAGTGTTGGTAGGATCTTTGACTAATTTCTGAATGATATGCAGGCGGTCCTGACTGTAGTCTGTAGCTGGAGAAGAAAACCCGGTTACCTTACCGGCATCTTCCAATGGATCCATTTCAATATTTCGTTCAGGCGTATTTTTCCGCAGCATAAGACCAAGTTTTTATGCTACAAATCTACTAACATCATTAGCATAAATACTAATAATGTTAGTTTTATAATTTCTTTCGTTTTAGCTTATGATTTTAGCAGTTGGAATAAGACGCGCATGAACGTGATGCACTAAAAGATGATATCCATCTTAAATTATATATTATTGACAGAATGCAACATCAAAAGTTCCGCTCACACTGCTGTCTGATTCCTGATCGGCAAAACTAGCTTTACCCGCAACTCTTCCATTGCTGATAGATGTAATTTCTATCCTGCAATCAGCGCTTACAAAGCCAACACCTTGATCTGAAGCAGAATCGTTAAAGATTAACCAGATATTGTTACTTCCCTGTGTATAAACACCAACTTTTTTAGGAACCCTAAAATACACACTATAACCGCTATTTTCTGGACTTGAGCAATTGAAACTGCTGTTTGCCGACAGATTCACGATTACCCGTTCTACGTTGTTAGATACATCAGTAGTAGCGCGGCCGGTCACCGTGGTATACTCCTTACCGTATACCTTGCCATGTAAAACAGCATTTTCATCTGGTTTAACTTCTTCGTCTTTATTTTTTTTACAGGCGCTTAAAGCAAAGCAGAAACATACAACTAACAGAATTTGAGCGATTTTTTTCATATAAAGGTTTTTATTTTAACAAGTGGTCTAGTTTTTGGTTTTGAAATTTTACTTATTAAATAACAATATCTGTTATACGATGTTAAATGCTTAAAAATCTAATATGAAAAGAAAAATAAGATTAACTTACTTTTGCCAATTCGTGGTATTAGGGCTTTTGATGCTCTCTGTGGGTTGTAAAAAAAGCAATAATTCAGACGATCAGCCTGAGACAGCAGCGGCATTGAAAACCAAAATTGTAGCGAAATGGAAACTGGTGGGCGGAAGCTATACAGAGTATGATGCCAATGGTACTGTGGTTAACACACAAGATCTTTCCGGACAAAATCCTATTCCGGTATATGATTTCAGGGAAAATGACAGGTATTATGTAACCGATTCCGGAGATCCAAGAGAATTCTTTTACACGGTGTCGGTCACACCCGAAGGCAAATCTAGAATTCTGGTAGACAGTAGTCAATATTATGACATCACTTCAATCAACGGCACCGATATGACCTGGATAAGCGATATTAGGGCCAAAGATGATCAGCCGGGTACAATCAGAAGAGCTTATATAGAAGTACATTTTCAAAAGATGTAAATGTAGAATAAAGCCTCACCAGACGGTGAGGCTTAAAAGAAATTCTCATAGCGTTCAATCATTCTACCAAGAACTGGCGCGACAATGTTTAAGCCCGATGAATCACTTTTCCAGATGACCTCTCCGGTATCGTCATCCAGCTTATCAGGGCAAATATATCCCCAAACCATTCCGTCAGCTATAATTCTGTATTGATCTACTACGTCATTTGGTGGAAAAATCAGTATTTCACCTACACCATCTAATTCAAATTGATAAGGTTTATTTTCCATGGATTTTATTTGGGTAATAGCCGATCATAATTAATAACACTATAATCCTGAAGCAATAATACAAAAGAATACTAATCATAGCTAAAGTTTGCTAAAATATTTAGATGACAACTTTTACATAGATATATTCAGCTTGATGCAGTGAGGGAAAGCACCCGGTGTTTTGACTATAATTCCATTTTTATTTTGAATAGTATATATTTAATGCGGAGAGACAAATTAGTTAGCCTTATTAAAAAATTAGTGTATGCCAAAGAAGTATTCGGAGAGATGACATATCATGGAAAAGGAATACTATTACTTTTAATATCTACCATTCTCTTAGGTTCTTGTAGTTATTGGCATACTCCTGCTCTCAAATATCTGATACCTGAGGGTTATGAAGGAATGATTGTGATCTCATGGGATCAGCAAGATGGTGCTCCTGGAGTTAAAGAAGGCGAATATGAATTGTATAAAATCCCTGCAAATGGATTTCTGAAAACTCAAATGAAAGCCAGAAACATGAGTCCCGAAGATGAGAAATACTTCAGCTATGATCGTGTTAAGGGTTCGGAAGTAGAATTGGAAATGATTGATCCGGAGACTTATGTTGATACAGTATCTATTACAAAGAGCAATCAGACGTACAAATTAGGTTGGTTATCAGTTTCAGACAATTACGGACAATATGCTGTCTTTTTCATTACCAGGGACAAGAAATCTAAGTTTATGGATAGTGCATATCGCGAAGAATATTTCAAAGCTCATATAGATTCAATATTTAGTGCTCATCAGGCCAAACAAAAGCCATAACAATAAAAATGTGTGCTATTTAGGAAGAAATCAATAGATAATTCCTCAATAATCCCTTTTTACCAGACGCTGGTCTATCGCCAATATGCAAAAGAACAAGCATACTACCGAAAATAGAAGCCATTTAAATTTAAAAGCCATATTTAAGACAAGGTCAGCAGTAGTTTGACTAATTAGCTGTAATAGCCCATAACCTAATGCCAGACTCAGCACAAAAATAGTTACTGCCATAACATTGAACCGCATATCACTTTTTCGGTTAATTCGCTCCTGAAGTTTTCGTCTTACATTTGATGCAAAGCTCAGCGGCAATCCAATCTTAGGGGCCGTTTTAAGTGCGCTAAATAGATCCTGATATAATAAAAGATCACTGGCTGCTTTTTCGCTAAGCTCATTATTGTCGCAGGTTGAGTCACCACTCAATAAATCCTGCAGTTCATCGTCATTTAACTCTTCCATGTGTTTTCCTCTTTAAGGTCTTTTTCAATCTTTTCCTTCAATAATTTGCGTGCCCGGAAAAGATAGCTTTTTGCCGTGCCTTCCGGTATTCCTGTTATTTCCCTTATTTCCGCTAATGAAAACTCGTTCAAATGATACAGGGTCAATACCACTTTATATTGATGGGGCATTTGTTCTATCAGATGGTTAACATAATCTGCAGTATTCTTTTTTATCAGTTCACTTTCAGGATTATCATCTGAAAAATAATAATGATCAAGGTCTTCAGGATAGTCGTACTGCGAATTCCTTTTATTACTTTTTACGTAATTTATAGCAGTTAGATAAGCTATGCGTGCGATCCATGTAGATAGTTTTGATTGAAAGCGAAACGAAGGCATGCTATGATGTATTTTAATAAAGACTTCCTGACAGATGTCCTCCTTGTTTTGTTTGTCCTGAACCAACCGGTGGATTACAAAGAAAACAAGCTTCTCATATTGTTTAACCAATAACTCAAAGGCTCGTAAATCTTTCTTTAATATCCTGTCTATAATTTCGTTCTCATCAAACATATAACAGTAGTCAAGATATGTACATTAGCGGTTGCAAAATAGAGAAATAAAAATATTTATTAAATAATTGCAACCGGGGAGGCCGGTGTGCTGACTACTGTAGCAAATAACTTAATCAACAGCACCATGAAACAATTAATGCCGTTCATCATCGTCATCGTATTTTTTTTACTTATCGCTATATTCATCCTCGCGCTGTATAACTACAGGCTGAAGAAACGAATCATTGATGCAGGTCCTTTGGACGAAACTGGCCTTAGATTTTTGAGCCTGTTATCAGGCTCCAGAAATGAAGCAGTAAAATGGGGTCTGCTTTTACTATCGGCCGGTATTGGTTTTGTGGTTCTGGAATTTGTACCCTTCAGTGCCGAAGATTCGCCGGCACCGTATGGCATCGAAATGATTTTTATCGCGGCAGGATTCTTACTCTACTACCTATTTCTAAAGAGACAAAAGAATAGCGATACGCTATAGCGCAGAACAGCACAACAAAATATTCTTTTTCCACCAAACATTTAAAGGACAAATCTTCCTGCAGGAATTGTCTTGCCTGAGTATTGCGTCCTCTGATCAACTTTATTATGAAATTTAAACAGGCTATCCTACCGCTGGTCATCATCAGTACCATCTTCTTCAACCAATATAGCACAGCCTTCGGCCAAACCTCACCCAAAGCCAATATTGCCGGTATTGTGGTTGATTCCGCAACAAACAATCCATTAGCGATGGTAACGATAAGACTCAAAAAAGCTAATAATGAGACCATTCAAATTATGGTTAGCCAAGAGGATGGATCTTTTAAATTTCCCTCCGTTGTTCCTGCGTCGTATTCACTTTCTGTTGAGGCTTTTGGTTATGCCCTCAAAAGAATTACTGTTGATTCGTTAACATTCATATCGCAAACAATAGATTTGAAATCTATTTACCTGGCAGGTACAGTGGTGGGGTTAAAAGAAGTAGCAATAAGCGGCGATAGGCAGCTCATCAGGCGAAAGGCCGATAGGATAATTTACGACCTGAAAGCAGATCCGGAGAGCAAAAGTAATAATGTACTTAGGATGATGCGCAAAATACCTTATCTATCAGTCGATGGAGACGATAACCTGCTAATGAAAGGTAATTCAAGCTTTAAAGTACTCATCAACGGCAAACCATCAGGCAGTATGGAGGGCAATCTTAAAGCGGTATTAAAAAGCATTCCAGCCTCTACCATAGAGAAGATAGAAGTCATTACCACTCCGCCATCCAGGTACGATGCGGAAGGATTGGGCGGTATAATTAACATCATCACCAACCAAAAAAACAATGATGGTTTCAATGGCTCATTTAACGTTAATGAAAGTTTTCCGGTTGGTGGCCCGGGGGTAGGCGGTTCATTTACGGCAAAAAGCGGCAAGTTTGGGATCTCTTCTTTTGGGGGTGGAAGTATGTATCATTTACCCCAAACCTTTAATACCAATAAACGGGTTGATGCCGTGGGTACGACACTTGAACAAGAGGGTCATCAACGTTCCACAAACAAGACAGCATATTTTGGAACGGAATGGAGTTATCTTGCAGATAGTGTAAACTTGTTGACGGCCCAATTAAATTACAATGGCAGCCGGGTAAAAGATCATTCAGCACAGGCCTCTGCGTTAACAGGCGCAAACGGGCTTTTACAGCAATATGGATTTGAAAATGAAAACAAAGCAACAGGTTATGGTGTAAATGCGGGCATCAATTACGAAATGGGTTTTAAAAGGAGGAAGAACAGGCTGCTCACATTCTCCTACCTCTTTGGCACTAGCCTGAACGATAAAAACGGGAAGATTGCTTTTGATAACCGCGTGAATTTTGCTACACCGGATTTTCAGCAAACCGATCACCAGCGGTTTAAAGAGCATACTTTCCAGGTCGATTTTGTCACACCAGTGAAAAAACTCAACATTGAAGCCGGGCTAAAAGGAATACTGAGGAAAAATAACAGCGATTTTGCTTACAACTCATTGAACACTGCATTGGGCTTATACGAAACAGATCCGGTGCTCTCCAATTCGTTTAGCAATACACAAAACGTTTTTAGCGCTTATAACTCCTATCAGCTGAATCTAAATAGCTGGAATATCAATGCAGGTGTAAGGATAGAGGAAACCGTGATACGTGCTGATTTCTCAAGTACAGCTTCAGTTGCCGATCAGGATTATTTCAATTTTATCCCTGCTGTGGCCATAGGAAAAGGCTTTAAGAACGGAAGCAGTATCAGCTTTGGCTTTTCGCAAAGGATAAGGAGGCCGGGCATCAGCAGGTTGAACCCCTATATAGACCGTTCAAACCCAAATTATGAAATTACCGGCAATCCTGATCTGAGACCTGTTCTGTTAAACGATATCCAGTTCGGATACAGCAGCAACAAAAAGCTAGCGCTTAACATTGGGTTTGATTATTCATTTATGAACAATCTCGATCTGCAGGTTGTTAATTTTAATCCAGCTACGCAGGTAACCCGAATAACATACGCCAATACAGGCAAATCAAGCAGTGCAGGAGTTAATTTTAACCTGAGCTACCAGGTAACCAGCAACTACAATGCCAGTCTGAACGGGAACTCCATGTACCTTTGGCTCAGCGGGCAGGATAACGGGCAGCCCATAAATAATGACATGCTGATCTATGCTGTCACCCTGTCAAACGTTGTACGTCTTAGCCATGACTGGGCTTTAAATGCTGACCTCGGTATAAACAGTCGGAACCCGACAGGTTTACAGGGCTATACCAATGGCTTCTTTTCAAGTGCCTTTAATTTTAACAAGGATGTTATTAAAGATAAATTTAGTATCGGTGGCGGAATTAAAAATCCGTTTACCAAATACCGCAATAGTTTAAACAGAACTTTTGGTCCACAATTTAGCCAGGTATATGAAACCCAGAATTATTTCAGAACGTTCAATATTAGCCTGAATTACAATTTTGGTAAGCTGAAGGATAACATCAATAAAAATAAAGTAGGAATTAAAAATAATGATGTCGCAAACTAAGTAATTACAAATAATTCAGCATAATTAGAGTATAGCCTGCTAAGGTCAACCTGAAAGAGTTAAGTGCAGTAAATTATTTCGTATGGTGGTCTATTCCAATATCCTTTATTCAAAAAGACAGATCATAAGTGAAAGTTAGAGAAATCCTTCTGCAAAATTTGATGTAGATGTGAGCGCTTAAAACAAGGAAATTTGAGTCGGAGCAAAATGCTGTTTTACCACTAAATTCTCCAATAAAATCTGTTGCCCTATTATTTTTTTTAATGAAAACATGAACTGTTGCTGTTCATTTTCAACGATCAGCGTATCCCCTATCAGTCCGATGCCTCTGCCAGAAATAGACTCAGGCAGTTCATTTGAAATATCTATGATATTAGTGTGTATGCTATTATTTTGCAGATAATATTCATCTAATCTGGTTGGAGCCTGACGCGTAGTTTGCTGTTCAAAAAGGGCACTGATTTTGGGGATCAATTCATCCAGTATTGCAGAGGCTTTTTCAAAGTTGGTTTTACGTTTTAAATACTGCCTTTTCTGATCGTTTCTCAAGGTTTCAGCCAGTCTGAGTTCTTTTGAAATTTTCTCTTCAATTTCCCGCGCAAGGTAGGCATTGTCGCATTCAAAAATAACTGTTGCCACTCTCGCTCCCTGTTCCAGCCAGCGGGTAAGAATCCGGTTCTTTTGAGATATGCCAACCTTTATATGATGTTCATCGAACAGCGCTAAATAAACATGATGAGGTCTTAAATTATATTCCTGTTGTTTTAAACTTAGTGATGAGACAGGCACATTATAAAATGAAGGATTAAAGCTATTGGATTTGGAACAATCAAAACATACATTTCCTTTTTTATGAGTCATGGAACTGATATGCGGGCATGGGATTGCATGAAAAGTTTTTAAATCATAACTCCCTATACAAAATCTGGACGATAAGGGTCTGATGGTGAAATCACGACCAATAATATTTCGATGAATACGAGTTGCCAGCTTTCCATCTATCTCATCAATAATAAAATATGGACCATCAGCATTAAAACCATAACCAGTAAGTACTTGTATGCTATTTTTCATTTTTTATATTTTGCCTCCATCTGTGATGAAGCTATTGCTCTAATCATCTTTACTATTTTCATCTATAAAACTCCCTAATCTATAAGAAGCATAATGTTTGGTATTATTGTAACATGAAATTAGAGGACGAAGTATAAACATATTTTTTTGATTAGACCATACCTTCACAACAATTAATCCCGAAAAGATGAACATCATTATTGAAAATTGCAATATTAAACCCACCTTATCAGCTATTGCGGCTTTTATAGTAATCACGCTTATTTACTCCACATACGAAGCTGAATCAGATGGTTTTACTTCAATTGGATTTCCTTTAACGTTTAACAAATATACCTATGGCAAGATAGATCCTGCAGATATTGGACTAGCCCATATCGGCTTTAATACTGGTAATTTTCTATTAGATATGCTGGTGTTAGTGGTATTCATTTGGGGATTTAATTTCATATGGATCAAATATTTAAAAAAACAATAGTTCGGGTTTTGAACTTTCAACTCTTTTATATCTTAAAAAATTGACACCCATAATTGGCTGAAGCGATCATGATCACCATCAGTCAATCACCTCATCTTTTTATACATCCAATTTCAGTGTCCTTAAAGCGCATGATCTTTATTATTATTGCAGTATGAAATTAGGAAATGAAGTATAAACATATTTTTTTTGATTTGGATCATACCCTCTGGGATTTTGAGAAAAATTCAGAATTAACGTTGAACACGTTATATGACGAATTTAAATTAAGGAAATATAACGTCGATAGTTTTTCAGATTTCCATAGTTGTTATGCTATCAGAAGCAGTGAACTATGGAAGGAGTTTTTAGATCGCCTGATCTCACATGAAGAATTTCAGTGGAAAAGAATGTGGTTGACTATGATGGACTATAAGATTGACGACCGTGATCTGGCCTTCGAATTGAATGTCAGATTTCAAGCGATCTTACCGACGCAGTGCACACTTATGCCATTCACCAAGGAGATACTGCAGTACTGTAAAAATCATTACTCCATACATGTCCTGTCAAACGGAACGCATGAAGTTCAATCACTAAAACTACAGTGCTCCGGCATATTACCATATTTTACTGAAATTATAACAGCTGATCAATGCAGTGCCTTTAAACCTATGCCACAGATTTTTGACTATGCGCTGAAAGTAACAGGAGCAACAGCATCAAATAGCCTGATGGTAGGAGATTCCCTGACCATGGATATTATTGGTGCAAAAAATGCTGGCTGGGATCAGGTTTTATATAATCCAATGCAAACAGAACATGTCGATGATCCCACATTTGAAATAAATCATCTGAACGAATTAATGGCTATTATTTGAGCCATGATACTTTTTGATGCGGTTGATGAGGGCCGCCAATTATAGCTGCATACAGTTCAGGCCTCCTCGCATTGATATACCTGGATCCACCCGCATTTTCAAGTTTATCGCTGCTCATTGTTCCGATTACAAATTCATTATCCAGCGCCCTGCATTCTGCGATGATATCTCCAAAAGGATCAATGATCATAGAGCAGCCATTCTTCAACTGATCATCGTCCATCCCAATCGGATTAGAGAACACACAATAGATGCCATTGTCATATGCTCTGGCCGGTAACCATTTTATCAGCCATTTACGCCCTTTTAAACCATCAAATTCAGCTCTTAATGATTGAGGATCATTCTCTCTATTGTACCATACTGCAGGATCTACAAAACCAGCTCCCGGCCTTGGTGAAGGTGTGCACATTGTAACATGTGGCATAAATAATACCTGCGCACCCAACAATGTTGTAGCCCTTACATTTTCAATTACATTGTTATCATAACAGATTAAGATACCACACTTCCAGCCATACAGATCAAATACCGTATAAGCGTTTCCGGGTAGCAGATGTGGATTGATGAA
>Ga0247814_10001217_pt1 | contig 15682 bp, 19 predicted proteins | sample UWRJL179409R1_FD_179947 | JGI IMG/M metagenome (GOLD analysis project Ga0247814, IMG submission 179947) | Plant litter microbial communities from Arlington Agricultural Research Station in Wisconsin, United States - UWRJ-L179-409R-1 | ecosystem: Environmental > Terrestrial > Plant litter >...
ATAAGTCCAACAAGAATCAAGATAGTCGCAACCGCACCGGCAATTCCACCTAAACGACGACGACGACGTTCGGCTGGACCGATGTTGCACATGCCAGGAATGTATTCTTGGGAAACTGTCATTATTTACGCTTAGTGACGATTGCGATCACAACTGAAAGCGAAAGGAGACCGACAACCGCAAGAAGGATCACCGCGCTAAAAGTAAGAAACGGGTCGAGTGCAATCTCAAGTGAACTTGAAACCGTCAGCACCGCCATGAGTGCGACGACGAGCAAGATGATCATTCCATGCGCACGTGCTAATTCGCTTTTAAGAACTTTGTCTTTGACGTTGAACTTCGTAAAGTGTTTTTTATTCATACTTAAACTATAGCACTTTGCATATCACTACTGCAATTATAGGGGTCATATGATACAATAATAGGAAGTTTATTACAAAAGCTAATAATCATGCCTTAATAAAAAGGCTGAAGGGAATTAACTTACGATGGCGAAGCACAAAAACTGGCACGGAGCTGCGCGAAAGCGTCTACTCAAGAAGAAGCTTAAGAGCTTGAAACTTAAGGGTAAAGCCTAAATCAAAAAACGACTCACTATGAGTCGTTTTTTTAAATAAAGACCCCAAGTCACACGATTCAGCAAGGTGAAGGTTGACGATTTATATATAAAAGTATATGGTTATACAAATGGATAATAAAAAAGTACCAAATAGGGTTCGAAAACCAGACGTAGTTGATTACATTCTTTTAGATAAGGCTAATTTTAAAGAGATACTAGACAATTTCACTGCCGTTCTAGAAAAGCATACGAAAAAGAAATACGATTTATCAATCTGGGTAGATGGCTTTAATGATTCATTCAAAGACATAGACGTATTCATTGAGACAATATATCCAAGTGAATGGAAGAAGCTTTCATCAATTAACGTATCCTACTACCCAAAAATTATCACGGACGGTTACGGACAAAGCCTAAGCTTAAGATTCGGAGGCTACAGTGCTGACGGACCCGGTCTTCGAATCGAGTATGGGGATAACCTTGACGACATAGTTAGAATAGCTATCAAACAAAACGTCGACACATTCATGCCTGAATTCAGCAGAAATGTAATACTTACAGACAAAGTTGCCGCTTTAGCTGCATTGACAATCGTTGAAATTGTTTGTGTGGTCTTAATATTTGTAGGCTCAAAACCAGAGACTTTAGGGAAACTATTTCAGAACGGTAACATCTTCATTATTATTAGTGGTCTACTGATAATAGGGGGAATAACATATGGACTAGGGTTCTTCTTTAGCCATCGGCTCATACCTCACTTTGAACCTACGGATGACATGAATAACACAAGACTAAAAAAGATTGGTAAAATCGGAGGATCAGTTGTACTACTGCTTGGTTTAGTTAGTGCAATCATCTCAATTACACAAGTATTATTTTAACGAAGAAGCTCGTCAGTTGACTACTATCTTACTGCGCACCAATCTTCAAAACATCACCCACCAACTTATCACGGAAATATCCATCGTGACTCACGTAGATAATCGCACCTGAATATTTGCCAAGGGCAGTTTCAAGCTCTTCGACACTTGGAAGGTCAAGGTGGTTTGTTGGTTCATCGAGAATCAATAGCTGCGGATCATTCGCAAGCATCGCAATTAATTGGAAACGAGCTTTTTGTCCACCAGAAAGACGTTTCACCGGGGTTTTGCCATCGCCCTCAGAGAAAAGGTAGTCGCTCATAATCGAACGAATCTTGGTTGTTGAGATAGGAAGCTCTCGTGATAAGTACATGCGCTCGATCGCTTCTTCAAGCGGCATTTCAAAGTAAGTAGGGGAGACTTCTTGCTCGTAGATCCCAACACGAACTTGCTTATCAAGATCTAATTCACCGCTGTAACGAGTCACTGATTCATCACCAAGGATCGCTTTAATAAGCGTCGTCTTACCGGCACCGTTTCGTCCACGGAATTCGATTGCTTCGCCTTCGCGGAGGTCAATGTTGATTCCTTCGAAGAGTGGCTTGTCGTATCCAAGACTTAAATCACGAGCAGAGATAAGCACGTGCTTACTCCTAGATTCGTCGCTCTTTAAGTTAATACGAACGTTCTTTGCCTTGAATTTATCGTACTGCGCTGCAACCTTATAGTTAAGATTGTCGACAGAATCTTTGTCGATCCAGAATGTTGGCTTGCTGCGAGTTTGTAGTTCAGCGAGTTCTTTACGTGATTCTTCTTCAAGTCGCTTGAATCGTTGAATTGTACCGCCGTGGCGAGACTTTTCTTTAAATCGTTGGTATTCAATGACTTTAGATTTAAGGTTTACGATACGCTTCTCAATCATTTCGAATTCGTTCATCTGGCTTCCGGTTGAAACGGCGTTCTGCTTTAGATACGCGTCGTAGTTTCCCTTGAAGCTTTGTGAGCCACCATCTTTTAGTTCGACGATGCGGTCAACTTCACGAAGCACGTCGCGGTCGTGAGTAATCAGCAGTACGCCTTCATGCGCGCCTTTGAGCCAGTCAATAAATTGATCCTTAGCAATATAGTCCATGTGGTTAGTCGGTTCGTCAACGAGTGCAAGGTCAGCATCTGAGTGCATGATCTTTACGACTTCAACTAAACGCTTCTGTCCACCAGAAAGGGTAGAGAATTCGCGGTGTGCAATATCAGGCAACTGGAAGTTGGCGAGTTCGCGTTCGATTTGTTCTTCGATTTGGTAAAAACCTTTATCGTCGAATCGTCCGAGTGCTTCGCTATATTCGTTAATTTTCTTCATGTCGTCGCCCATCGTCAGGGGGTAGGTCTCAATAATGTGACTTAGTTTTGAGTATTCAGGCAAACCTTGAAGCACATACTGAAGGACGGTCTTGTCACCAACATCGTGGTATTCCTGTTGCGTTGCAACGATCACGGTACCAGGTTTATAGATGACGTCACCGGTGAAATCTTTATCTTGCCCAGCAAGGATTCCAAAAAGAGTAGATTTTCCGACACCATTACGTCCAATAACGCCGATTTTCTCGCCGTCATTAATAGTAAACCTCACATTTGACATGAGAGATTTTGGTCCAAAGGACTTTTCGGTAATAGTAATGTCAGAGATCATAACCTATCCATTGTAACAGATGTGGACGTGGTTGTCCTTGCTAAAATTTATTTTCTGTGTCGTAGCTATACACGCGGGAACATGTCATACTAGTTGTAATGAATGATTTAGAAACATTTGGATGGAATGAACGGCTCGAAACCCTATGGCAAGAGATCTCTTCAAAGCATCCACACCTTATTCCTGCACGCGTTACCGCCGACTTCGGAACGTCACTTCGCGTCGCAACACCAGAGAGTGTCACAGCAGAACTATCCGGTAAACTTGCACACTACGCCGATCGCCAAGATGTTCCAAAAGTAGGTGACTGGGTAGGCGTGCATATCACCGATAACAATGCCGTTATTGAACAAGTATTGCCGCGAACCGGCGAGATCGCTCGTGCAGCTGCTGGTAATAAAACGATGAAGCAAGTACTTGCTGGCAATGTTGATATCGCGTTCGTGCTACTTGCGCTTGATAATGACTTTAATGTTGATCGACTACGCCGCTATCTTTATCAGCTTTCCATTAATAATATCGAACCAATCATCGTTTTAAACAAAGCCGACAAGACAGATGATCTTGATTCGTTCGTCACACAACTTGATTCTTTCAAGATTCCGATTATTGTAACGACTGCAGATAAGGGTATTGGGATCGACGAGATTATCGCTCGGATTACTCCTGGCAAAACGGCTATCTTGCTTGGTTCTTCAGGCGTTGGGAAATCAACTCTCACAAATGCGTTACTTGGTGAAATCCGCCAGCACACTCAAGCAATCCGAGAATCTGACGATACAGGCAAGCACACTACTGTTCACCGCGAGCTCTTTAATTTACCGAGCGGCGGAATGCTTATCGATACACCGGGTATTCGTGAACTCCAGCTGTGGGGGACAGAGGAAGATCTTGAAGAAAACTTCGACGATGTTACAACGTTAATATCGCAGTGTAAATATTCTTCGTGCCAGCATAACGGCGAAGAAGGTTGCGCAGTTCAGGTTGCTTTAGAAGACGGATCACTTGACCCTTTACATTACGCTGCTTATAAAAAAATGAAATCGGAACTTGTTGAACTTAAGACTCGCACAATTGCTAAAAGTAAAGCCGACAGCGCTCAGGCAAAAAAGCGAAACGTCGCCAAACAGGGAAGAAAACTCTTCAAAGAAGCTCGCGACGAACAATACTAATCGGCGCTTATTGCTAATCATTAATTGTAGGATTACACTCTAAGTCATAATCTAAGCGAGGAATGGTATGCCAAAATTAGGAATCATTATCGGAGCAGTCGTTGCGGGAGTCGTTATTATTGGTGGAGTGATTACGGCGGTTGTCGTGAACAACAATAACTCAAAAACTGGAGACACTTCACAAACGGAAATTAAAGACTCTTCTAAAAAAGCAGCCTTGAATGACCCAGACGGCGTCTACAAATTATTCTCTGACCCAAGCGTCACAAAGTACCCACAAGCTCACGCTTTATTTGGAAACGGACAAACACTGACGTTCGAATATGACGGAAGTAAAACCGACAACGATAAGTACGCAACACTCAGTTACCAACTATTCTACATCCAGGATAACGGCGATGTCATCCCTATGGGTGGTGGCAATGTTGAAGGAAAGGGCTCTGGCGTATTCACGCTTTCTGACAAAGTCTTCAACTCAAGCGCAAAAGAGCGAAATGGCTTCTTGGAACTTCAAGGGACTTACAACACAAGTGTTGATGATAACTACAAAATCACCGGGAGTAATGTAAAACTCGGCATGTACGCTATCTCCTTTGATGTTTCCGAATAGACTGCTAAACTATAAGCATGAACAGACGCGTGTGGGGGAGTGGTACAAACAGGCGTCAGCGAGGCTTTACTTTAATTGAGTTATTAGTGGTCATTATCGTGATCGGCATCCTAGCCGGTATCACAATGATTGGCGCAAACCGTTTCCAAATGGAAGCCCGAGATGCAAGACGAGCAGCAAGCATTTCTGTAATTACTGAATCACTCGAGAAATATTATGACCAAAATGGGGAATATCCCAATTGTGGATCTATTAGTGTCAGCGGAGTGACCGTCTCAACTAATACTTTAAAGGGCATTGAGACTTCAGCCCTCATCGCACCAGGGGCACCATCTGGGACGACTAATTCTGTTGGGTGTAGCGTCAGTGCGACGGTGAGCAATGATGTGTTCCAATATATCAGCGAGGGAAGCCCGGCTTGTACCAATAACACTGGTGGGTGTTTACGATATACGCTTCGCTACAAAAGTGAAAGTGAAAATATAATTCTCCAACTTACAAGCCGTCGAAAATAGCTATATTTTATACTCATAAATTGACTTTTAATCAATAATATGATTAAATAGAAGAAGAGACACCGACCGGTGTTTCGCTTTCTACATCCTCAAGGAGAACCATGACTACACAGGCTGCCGAGGCTCCGATGGAGGCTGAGGCATGCGAGTTCGAGATTCGAGGCAACTTGGCGGCCATCAATCCGCTCAAGATCCCCAAGCAAGCTCGATCCGCAGAGACGCTCAACCTGATTGCCGACAGCATGAGGGAAGTGCTGAAGACCAAGAGCCGTGACTCGTTCGAGATGTCGGACCTCACGACTGAAGTCGCCAAGCACGACCTTTCCGTCGGCACGCTCTACCGGTACTTCGTCGGAAAGCATCCCACCAAGTCAACGCGGGAACAGCTCCTGGACTTCGTCTGGGAGAGTCGTGGCGACAACGACTACGTCGCCTCGATGGAGAAGGCCCAGAGGAAACTCGACAAGCAAGCACGCAAGGCCGACAAGAAAGCAACAAAAAAGGCTCTGAGAGAGCAAGCCTCCCTCGAGACGCCTTCCTGAAAAGGAAGAAGGTCCCCGTTACCACTATGGTTACGGGGACTTCTCATTTTTAAGTGATAGATATTTATTGACACGGACATCATTACAGACTACGATACATGCACACCACGCGTGCGCGGTGAAGAGCAAGTGAAATTCCAACTGGCGGGCAGTGTCGATTGACTCAGCGTGCGGATGCTAAAGTCATCGACAGGATACACCTTGCTCGCCCCCAGTCTCCCCGAAAGGCTTGAGGCTGGGGGCTTCTCTTTTTATTTGCAACCTTATGACATTTTCACTACTATAAAGAAATGAAAAACTTCTATAACGTCCTTATTAATACGTTGATCGCGAATGTCACGACCAGCTTCTTATGGTTTGGACTTACATTCTGGGTTTACCTCGAGACTCGATCAGTCTTAGCGACGGCGATTATCGGTGGATCCTACATGTTACTCGTTGCTATCTTTAGCATGATCTTTGGAACAATCGTAGACCACAACAAAAAGCGAAATGTCATGCTGGCATCAAGCGCATTTACACTTGGTGCATATTTACTCGCTGGACTATTCTTTGTTATTTTCCCAGAAAGCGCCCTGATTAACTGGAGTGTTCCAACGTTCTGGCTGTTTGCAGGAGTCATCCTCATCGGAAGCGTGGTAGAGAATATGCGTAATATCGCCTTATCAACTACTGTGACATTACTTGTTCCAAAAGAGGGTCACGCTAAAGCCAATGGTCTCGTTGGTGCAGTACAAGGTGTCGCTTTCCTCGTCACGTCAGTCTTTAGTGGACTCGCGATTGGGTTCCTTGGCATGGGATGGACGCTTGCAATTGCGATTGTCCTAACAGCCGTTGCGTTCATTCATTTGACCTTCTTTGTAAAAATTCCAGAAGACGAAATTCTTCACGATCCAGCACTTGGCAATAAAAAGATCGATATAAAGGGAAGTATTGCCGCGATTAAAGCAGTGCCTGGACTTGGCATGCTCATTTTCTTCTCGACATTCAACAACCTCGTTGGAGGTGTCTTTATGGCACTCATGGATCCGTATGGACTAACGCTATTTTCAGTGCAGTGGTGGGGAGTTGTACTTGGTATCACAAGTACCGGCTTTATCATCGGCGGAATTATTATCAGCAAGTTTGGACTTGGGAAGAACCCGATTCGAACATTACTGCTCGTGAACGTTGCGATTGGTATACTCGGAATGACATTCACGCTGCGTGAATGGTGGCCACTATACGCAGTTGGTATGTTTATATTTATGACACTCATGCCAGCAGCCGAAGCAGCTGAACAGACCATCATTCAGCGAGTCGTACCATTCAAGCGACAAGGACGCGTCTTTGGGTTTGCACAGAGCATCGAAGCTGCAGCTGCACCTATTACGGCCTTCCTTATTGGCCCAATCGCTGAGTTCATCATCATTCCATTCATGAACAGTGATGCAGGCAAAACACAATTAGGATGGTTACTTGGGGCAGGGGAAGCTCGTGGTATCGCCCTTATATTCCTGATTGCAGGTTTTGTTGCAATCATCGTCGCGCTCCTTGCATTCACGACAAAAGCATACGGAAAGCTCAGCGAATTTTACCAAAAGTCATAAGGAGATTGGCATGCAGCAAGCAAATGATGGCACAAAACACCGAATCTACACCACTAGTTTCGCGAGTGTCTATCCGCATTACGTTGCGAAGGTTGAACGAAAGGGCCAATCAAAAGCTGACCTTGATCACATCATTTGTTGGCTAACAGGCTACACGCAAAGTCAGTTTAAGTCAGAGCTAGAAAAACAAACTGACTTTGAAACATTCTTTGCAAAATCACCAAAGCTCAACCCATCAAGGTCTCTCATTACAGGAATGATTTGTGGTGTTCGTATCGAAGAAATTCAAGAACCGACTATGAAGGAAATCCGTTATCTTGATAAGCTCGTGGATGAACTTGCGAAGGGCCGACCGATGGAGAAGATCCTCCGACAACTTTAATATTAGAAGGTTTGAATGACCTTTCAAAGAGGGTATACTAGACTGACATCATGCAGACGCTTCTCGAAACAGACACCCAAGATTTGACTAGGATCAATCGAGTCATTGATGATTTTATCGTGCGTCGAACTGAAGACGCGACACGAATGAGTCCGTATTACCAAGACCTATGGGTTCAAATCGGTCACCTCCTTGGTTCAGGCGGCAAACGATTACGTCCTCGCATGTGTATGCTATCGTACAAGGCCTTTGGCGGCCAAGATGCGACATCGATACTTCCTGCAGCTGCAGCGCTTGAGCTGCTCCATTTGAGCATGCTGGTACACGATGATATTATTGATCGCGACTATATTCGCTATGGTATCGATAACATTGCTGGTAGTTATGATAAAGAACTCTACGGCGAGCTCGTCCCCGATGCCGCTGATCGCAAGCACTTTGCACATAGCGCCGCTATGCTCGGTGGTGACCTGCTGCTATCTGAAGCTTATGCACTTGTCGCCGAAAGCAACATCCCTGCAGAGAATATCATTGCTGTGCAAAAACTTATGCGACAGGCTATTTTTGAAGTTGTTGGTGGTGAATTACTCGATACCGAATCGGCATTCCGTGGACTTGGCAGTATTCAATCCGAACAAGTATCACTATATAAAACAGCAAGTTACACATTTACGCTTCCGATGCTCGCCGGCGCATACCTTGCGAAGCTTCCTGAAAATCTGATTGAATACGTCAGTGATTTTGGAAAAAATCTTGGTATTGCGTTCCAGATCCGTGACGACATAATCGGCGTATTTGGAAACGAAAGCACTTCTGGTAAATCTGCAATCGGTGATATCCGTGAAGGCAAGCGAACATTTATGATCGAGAAGTTTTATGAGATCGCAGACGAATCGCAAAAAGAACAGTTCGGTCGTTACTTTGGTGAGCAGTCGATTGGTGAACGTGAAGCCGAAATCGTCCGACATGCAATTCGTACTTCAGGTGCGTACGACTTAGCGATTGCCGAAATCGACACCTACGAAGCAAAGGCACGAGCCGCACTTTCGAAGCTTCCTATCGAGTCAAGCTGCGTCCAGGAACTTGAACAGCTTATTACTATCGCAACCAAAAGGGCAGCGTAGTGGAGCTATACGACAAAGTCTCTTACAAGGCGAGTCGAGATCTGACGCTCGCTTACTCAACGTCTTTTAGTAAAAGTATTGGGCTTTTTGACAAAGCCATTCAACCGCATATCTTCGCAATCTATGGACTCGTACGCATTGCCGATGAGATTGTAGATACGTATGTAGGTAGCGATAAACAAGCACTTCTCAACTCACTTGAAACAGAAACATACGAAGCTGTTAAACGAGGCTATAGTGCTAATCCAATCGTGCACGCTTTTGCTCGAACCGCAAAACAATACGGCATCGGTAAAACATTACTTCGTCCTTTCTTTGAAAGTATGGCAATGGATATTGACCCGCCTGAATATACTCAAAAATTATACGAAAAGTATATCGATGGTTCAGCCGAAGTTGTTGGACTCATGAGTCTTCAGGTATTTGTTGGTGAAGATAAAAAGGCATACGAGAAACTCGAAAAAGGGGCACGAGCACTTGGCGCAGCATACCAAAAAATTAACTTTCTTCGAGATATGGCAGCGGATTATAAAGTACTTCATCGTATATATTTCCCAGGCGTCACATACGAATCATTCGGTGATAAAGATAAGAATAAAATCGTAAAAGACATCCAAAGTGACCTAATGGCTGCAAAGAAATCGCTCGCGAAACTACCGACTACAAGTCGTCACGCAGTTGAGCTTAGCCTGGTGTACTACGAGGCATTGCTAGAAAAATTAAAGCGCACGCCAGCCGCGACAATAAAAAAGCGACGCGTTCGCATTAACGATGCACAAAAAGCAGTCCTGTTTGCGCAGACAAGTATTAAACGACGGTTCGATCGTGCCTAAAAAAATAGTTATTATTGGGGCGGGAATTGGCGGACTTGCAGTTGCTAACTTGCTCGCGCACGCTGGATACGATGTGCACGTCTACGAAAAGGACAAAGTAGCCGGCGGGCGTGCTGGTCGCTTAAAAATAAACGGATTTACTTTTGATACAGGGCCGTCTTGGTACCTGATGCCCGGTGTGTTTGATCACTACTATGACCTACTTGGTGAGTCGACAAAAAAATGGCTGCAACTACAAAAACTAACACCTGCCTACAAAGTGTTTTTTGAAAAGACCGATCCAATTACGATTACCGGTTCACTCAAAAAAGACATGAAAACTTTTGAGCAAATCGAAACAGGTGCAGGCATAGCACTTGAAAAATACGTTGCGCAGAGTAACGAGATTTATCAATTATCACTCAAGCATTTCTTGTACAGCAACTTTCAACGGCCAACTGACTTTTTGAAGCAAGATGTATTAAAAAAGCTGGGAATTTTACCGAGGCTTTTACTTGAGCCTATTGATCGTTATGTTGGCAAGTTTGTTTGTGACCAACGTTTGAAGCAAATTCTTGAATATCCAATGGTGTTCCTAGGAACCTCACCATTTACGGCGCCATCAATGTATAGCCTCATGAGCGCACTAGACTTTAAAGAAGGTGTTTTTTATCCGCAGGGAGGCATTTACCAAATCATCGAGAGCCTCGTTGCAATCGGTAAAGACAGGGGAGTGACGTATCACTTTAACGAGCCAGTGCGATCTATTCAATCCTTAAAAGGTGCCGCAGATAGCATTATCCTTACATCCGGAGAAAAAGTATCAGCTGGCATTATCGTTTCTGACGCTGATCTTCACTACACGGAAACAAAGTTATTAAAAAGCACCGATCAATCGTATCCCGCGCAGTACTGGGACACAAAAGAACCAGGTCCAAGTGCGCTTTTACTGTACCTCGGCATTGATCACAAGGTTCCAGAATTTGAACACCATAATTTATTACTGGTTGATGCATGGCGAGAAAACTTCTCGGCTATTTACGATACAAAAACTATTCCTGAAAATGCTTCAATTTATATTTCGAAGACGAGCGATACAGATCCTTCCGTTGCACCAAAAGGCAAAGAGAATATATTCGTACTCGTACCACTTCCGGCTGACATTACATTGACTAAGAAAAAGATGGAACAGCTTGCCGATCATTACCTTGATCAAATCAAGACAACAACAGGCGTTGATCTCAAACAATCAACAATTGTAAGGGAATTATTCGGACCTGATGATTTCAAAACAAAATATTATTCATGGAAATCATCGATGCTTGGACAGTCACACCTACTACGACAAAGTGCATTTTTTAGAACCCCAAACGTCAGTAAGAAAGTAAAGAATCTGTATTATGTCGGCGCAAATACCACACCGGGCATTGGGCTTCCAATGTGTTTAATCGGCGCAGAACTTGTATACAAGCGAATTGTTGGCGACAAAAGAAGTGGGCCAATCGCCAAGATTACGAGAGTAGAATAATGCAGCAATTTGCATACTTAGCATTCCTTATTATTTCAATCAGCGGACTGCTTGTACTTGATTGGCGTTTTAAACTCGCATTTTGGCACGACGCACGACGAGCTGCGATTACGATGGCGGTTGGTGTGGGGCTGTTTATCATATGGGATCTTTTAGGTATTAGACTTGGCATATTCTTTAAGGGAACTGCGCAGTACATGCTACCTATTGAGCTACTTCCCGAATTTCCAATTGAAGAAATATTCTTTCTCTTCCTGATTTGTTACAGCGCGTTGATGTTTTATAGAGGATTTAGTCGATGGCAACGTATCTCTTAATAAACCTCATCTTTTTGACGATCGCGCTGGTTATATTTCGAGTTGGATTTCGACGTCCTAGTAAAAGATGGCTCCTCACTTTGCTTTGTCTTGTTATCCTGACGGCAGTCTTTGACTCACTCGCGATTTCATTTGGAATGTTCGCGTATAATCCTGACCTTATTCTTGGTATTAAGATAGGGGAGGCACCAATCGAAGATTTCTTTTACCCACTGTTTGCTACAATAGTAGTTCCAGTTGTATGGAATCGTTTGGAGAAAAAACATGACTGAAACAATTAAGAAATTATTCTTCGTCTCACGGCCTATTTCGTGGGTAAATACCGCGTATCCATTTATTGTGGGGTACTTACTTTCCGGTGGAACTAACTGGGCACTCGTCGTGATTGCGACGCTCTACTTCTTAATTCCGTATAACCTTTTAATGTACGGCGTTAACGATGTCTTTGACTACGAATCTGATATCCGCAATCCTCGTAAGGGCGGCATTGAAGGAATGAAGGAACAGCGAAGTTTCCATCCAACTATTATTAAGGCAGCCATCCTGACAAACATTCCGTTCCTTGCGGCTATGTACGTACTAGGAAATGGTGTCTCGGCAGCCGTACTGACAGGGGTTATATTCTTTGTTGTCGCGTATTCAATCGCAAAGCTACGATTCAAAGAAATTCCGGTGCTAGACTCTATTACCAGTAGTCTTCACTTTGTCGGACCGCTGCTATTCGCACTGTCGCTCACTGGATGGACACCACAAGCATGGCCATATGTCGTTGCATTCTTCCTATGGGGTATCGCGAGTCACGCATTCGGCGCCGTACAAGATATTATTCCTGATCGAAAAGGAAAGCTTGCATCGATTGCGACATTCTTTGGTGCAACTTGGACGATACGCCTCGCATTCGCGCTCTATTTTACGGCTGCTTTAATCACAGTATTCCAACCGCTTCCGTTCGCGGCAATTGGTGTCCTCGGATTAGCGTACGCTTTCAATATCAGAGGATACCTCTATATTACCGATAAAGATTCACCAAAAGTGAACGATGCTTGGAAACGATTTATTTGGATTAACTTATTTGTTGGATTCTTTATTACAATGACAATCCTGCTATTTTACTTTACGAGTATTTGGAAGTAAGTTAAGATAAATCACCTCTGTATATATTGCATAATTACATATACTATGGTATAATATTAGTGATTTATCAACCGATAGATTGCCCTTTACGAGAATAGAACGTGCGTGAATGCACAGCGATCTGAGATCTTGGGCGCGACAAGCGTCGATCTCGCAGAGCACCCTCCTGGAACACATCTCTCTATACAGATAGGGAGGCCGATGAACAATCCACATAGAACGGATCGATTCGCCTCCCTAGATCTGTACACGCTGCCGCAAGAACAGATCAACCGTTACATCACTAGGTTCGACGTCGACAACTTGGCGAACGAGAACACGGTTGTATCGGCAGAGGTCAACAGTGCGTACAGCTTCCTGAGTCACCGCCCACGGGGTCCATTTGTTATCCCGCGAGTGTTACTTGTGGGAGGACCCGCGTGGTTCTACTACAAGGGAGTTGACGGTGACCTGTACCACAGGGAAGACGGGCTCCAGATCACGGAGCTCGAAATCCTCGAGGACACAGCAAGCACTTCGCTTGACCTGTCTCTGCTTGAGCCAGGTACTTGTGTGGAGATCTTGAGCGCTCAGTTTCAGGCGATGTTGATCATCACCCGAAGCGCATCGCTCGTCAATGGCGATAACGGAGCTACACCTGACTACATGGTTGGAGTTGTCATCACGACGCACTCCCGCCAGGGTCACTCTGGACCTGCTCGTCTGATCGGGTGTAGTCGCATGCTCGAAACCGGAAAGCCTTTCCGGTTCGGCATCGATGGCGGCTTCAGCTACGTCCTCGACTACAAAGTGATCGAGTAGCCGAACGTTGCGGGACACCCCAGGAAGACTTCGGTCAAGCCTGGGTGTCCCGCAATAGCACCATGTTCCATTCTCGACTTACTACTTGAAAATTTATGGTATTCCTCATGGGGTACTTTTTTTATTACGAGAAAGCACTAGTATTATGCTTATTTGCGGAGTATGTTAGTCGTATAAGCATTAATTATGAAGGCCTTTATGAAACAACGCGGATTTAGTGGTATTGAAATTATCTTAGTTATTGCGGTCATTGCAATTATCGGAGTCGTCGGGTGGCTATTTTGGCGCCAAGTTAGTACACAAAATGCAAACACTAACACTCAACAAGCTTCAAACGAACAATCATCCAACACAACTGATCCTGCATATGATGGCTGGAAAGACGGAAGCCTTAAGACAAGCGATAACGTTGGCGTGACATTCAAACTTCCTGCAGACTGGCGAATCAAACAAACCACAGGTGATACACTTGCAGATCTTGAAGAAGCAAAGATTACCTCAGCCGACGGATTCTTCGTTGTCACTCTCACTGTAGGAGACCTTACTCGCGGATGGACACAAGATTCAACGAAATCAAAAGTACTCGAGGTGCAGTCAAAAGCAAACACGAAACTTACATGGGTCGTAACCGATCATTACGCTGGTACAAATAGTCCCAAGGGTATCCAGATTTTGATGAACAACCAATCATTAAAGGTTGGAGATGAAAAAGTAGACGGGTCGTCTTTGTTTAAAATCGGTGAAGTTAACAACACACCAATCTCTGTTGAAGCATATGCTGGATACGAGATGACGGATCTCCCACTCGCCGAATTCAACGCACGTGAGCACGTCAAACAAGCAAAACTCCTCTTTGAAAGTATTAAGTTCTAAGACCAGCCATTAGATCCCGAAGTCCACACATGGCGCATATCGCGAATCGATAAAGCTGTTCGTTGCGAAGCGGGACGACTTACCCAGTGATACGGCCGTTTTTCTGGATCACCCGTAAACCCTCGTAGCATCGTCAGTGTTCCTGGCTGCATCGTCACCTTTGTTGGTTCGGTTTCATTGTCGAGTTCAACGTAAAAATCTTGCATGCCATCGAGTGTTAATACTGCGACTAATCCGTACGCCTCGGTGTAATCTCGGTGCCTGCCTATGAAGTCGTTCGATTCATAGCGATGCGCAATAATCTCATTTGGCGTCCAAGCGAAATCACCACGATTGACGAATTGCTGAATGCCGGTAGAGAGCGATAGTAGCGCATCGGGTGTTGTTTCTGAACCAATTACATACGCACTCATTTGCTGTCGGCGTTGCACACGAGCTGCCATATTCTCATCGAGATGCATCGGCTCAGCCCTAAGTAGCTCAGCAGCTTGTTGCAATTGTTCAACGGCGATAAAATTATGAATTGCAGCGGCGCCTCGTGTCTGAACCGCCTCCATCGCAGTGCGTGGTGAAACGCTTTTATCAAACTCAACAGATGTTATTTTTTCCATACTTATATTCTCCAAAATTAGGTAAAATCTATAAAACGGTACATAGGGGAGGAGCGAAAAAGAAAAACGCCCCTAACGTAAAGTAGGCGCGTAGCGTTGGACGAAACCGGACCATGTACAAAGATGTTTGTTGTGGACCATATTGTTTCCTCCTTATGATTTAGAGTATGACAAATTATTCGATCTCAAACAAGCCTGCTTTGGCTTAACGCCAAATATAGGGGAGTGGTATACTCTCTAATATGGAAGAACGTCCTTTTAAAACATTCATTTCGGCTTTTGCGGTCATCGCAACTTTTGTAGTTGCCATAAGTTATGGCACTCTCACGAGCTATTATGCTGGCTATCTAAGATACTTTGAAGTCGACATCCAGAGTATTGGTTTCTGGCCACAGCTATCCGACTTCTTAATAATTGCGAGTGGCGCTATCTTGGGAATACTTATTGCAACTGGCTTAGGTTTGCCTCTGCTACTTATCGCCAATATTATTGCTAAAAAACTAAAAAATTCAGAAAAGAAGGGTGTTCAAGAAATAGGTGACTCACTTCAGCTTTCAAAGCAATGG
>Ga0247814_10001220_pt1 | contig 15667 bp, 5 predicted proteins | sample UWRJL179409R1_FD_179947 | JGI IMG/M metagenome (GOLD analysis project Ga0247814, IMG submission 179947) | Plant litter microbial communities from Arlington Agricultural Research Station in Wisconsin, United States - UWRJ-L179-409R-1 | ecosystem: Environmental > Terrestrial > Plant litter >...
CCGCGTGGAGCAGGGCGAGGTCATCGCCGATGGTCCCGCCACCGAGAACGGCGAGCTCGCGCTCGGCAAGAACCTGCTCGTCGCGTTCATGCCGTGGGAGGGCCTCAACTACGAGGACGCCATCATCCTGAGCCAGAACCTGGTGAAGGACGACACGCTCAGCTCCATCCACATCGAGGAATACGAAGTGGATGCCCGCGACACCAAGCTGGGCAAGGAGGAGATCACCCGTGACCTCCCCAACGTCTCGCCTGAGCTGCTCGCCGACCTCGACGAGCGTGGCATCATCCGCATCGGCGCCGAGGTTCGCCCCGGCGACATCCTCGTCGGCAAGGTCACGCCGAAGGGCGAGACCGAGCTGTCGGCCGAGGAGCGCCTGCTGCGCGCCATCTTCAACGAGAAGAGCCGCGAGGTGCGCGACACCTCGCTCAAGGTTCCTCACGGTGAAGAGGGCACCATCATCGCCGTCAAGGAGTTCTCCGCTGACAACGATGACGAGCTCGGCTCCGGTGTCAACCAGCGCGTCGTGGTCTACATCGCCCAGAAGCGCAAGATCACCGCGGGTGACAAGCTCGCCGGCCGTCACGGCAACAAGGGTGTTATTTCCCGCATCCTGCCCGTAGAAGACATGCCGTTCCTCGCGGATGGCACGCCGGTCGACATCATCCTCAACCCGCTCGGTATCCCCGGCCGCATGAACTTCGGCCAGGTTCTCGAGACGCACCTCGGATGGGTCGCGAAGCAGGGCTGGGAGGTGCAGGGCAACCCGAAGTGGGCGGCTGGCATCCCCGAGGCTGCGATGAAGGCTGCGCCCGGCACCAAGGTTGCGACCCCGGTGTTCGACGGCGCGCTCGAGCAGGAGATCGAGGGACTTCTCGACTCCACCCTGCCGACCCGTGATGGCGAGCGTCTCATCGACTCCAGCGGAAAGACCCGTCTCTTCGACGGTCGCTCCGGCGAGCCGTTCCCCGAGCCGGTGTCGGTTGGTTACATGTACATCCTCAAGCTGCACCACCTTGTTGACGACAAGATCCACGCACGCTCGACGGGTCCGTACTCGATGATCACCCAGCAGCCCCTCGGTGGTAAGGCGCAGTTCGGTGGACAGCGCTTCGGTGAGATGGAGGTGTGGGCCCTCGAGGCCTATGGCGCCGCTTACGCACTGCAGGAGCTGCTCACGATCAAGTCCGACGACATCCTCGGCCGCGTCAAGGTCTACGAGGCGATCGTCAAGGGCGAGAACATCCAGGAGCCGGGTATTCCCGAGTCCTTCAAGGTCCTTATCAAAGAGATGCAGTCGCTCTGCCTGAACGTGGAGGTTCTGTCTGCTGACGGAACTGCCGTGAACTTGCGCGACACCGACGACGAGGTGTTCCGCGCTGCGGAAGAGCTCGGCATCAACATCTCCACCCGGTTCGAGTCCTCGTCCATCGACGAGATCTAACCCGGCATCCGATAACAGACTTCGAAACTAAAGCGAGAGAAGAAAACATTGCTCGACGTTCACGCGTTTGACGAAATCAAGATCGGCCTTGCCACTGCTGACGACATCCGTCGTTGGTCGCACGGTGAGGTGAAGAAGCCAGAGACCATCAACTACCGCACCCTCAAGCCTGAGAAGGACGGCCTGTTCGGAGAGCAGATCTTCGGACCGAGCCGGGACTGGGAGTGCTCCTGCGGCAAGTACAAGCGAGTGCGCTTCAAGGGCATCGTTTGTGAGCGCTGTGGCGTAGAGGTGACCAAGTCCTCCGTTCGTCGCGAGCGCATGGGCCACATCGAGCTCGCCGCTCCGGTCACGCACATCTGGTACTTCAAGGGTGTTCCGAGCCGTCTCGGCTACCTGCTCGACATGGCGCCGAAGGACCTCGAAAAGGTCATCTACTTCGCCGCGTACATGATCATCTCTGTGGACGAGGAGGGTCGCCACGCTGACCTCCCCGGCCTCGAGAAGGAGCTTCAGCTCGAGATCTCGACGCTCGAGGGCCAGCGCGATGTTCGCATCGCCGAGCGTCTCGCGCGCCTCGAAGAGGACCTCGCGGCCCTCGAGGCCGAGGGTGCCAAGAGCGACCAGAAGCGTCGCACGAAGGATGGCGCTGAGAAGGAGATGGGTCAGGTTCGCAAGTCGTTCGACGAGCAGATCGCCCAGCTCGGTCGCGTCTGGGACGACTTCCGCAACCTGAAGGTCGGCGACCTCAAGCCAGAGGATGCCGTCTTCCACGACCTGCAGGACCGCTTCGGCACCTACTTCGAGGCCTTCATGGGCGCCGAGGCAATCCAGAAGCGCCTCCAGGCCTTCGACCTCGAGGCAGAGAGCGTTGAGCTGCACGACCAGATCGCCAACGGCAAGGGCCAGAAGAAGATCCGCGCTATCAAGCGACTGCGCGTGGTCAACTCCTTCCTGCAGACCGGCAACTCGCCGGCCGCCATGGTGCTCGAGGTTGTTCCGGTCATTCCGCCGGAGCTGCGCCCGATGGTGCAGCTCGACGGTGGCCGCTTCGCGACCTCCGACCTCAACGACCTCTACCGTCGTGTGATCAACCGCAACAACCGCCTGCGTCGCCTGCTTGACCTCGGTGCTCCCGAGATCATCGTGAACAACGAGAAGCGCATGCTGCAGGAGGCCGTTGACGCGCTGTTCGACAACGGTCGTCGTGGACGCCCCGTCACCGGAACCGGCAACCGCGCCCTCAAGTCCCTGAGCGACATGCTCAAGGGAAAGCAGGGTCGCTTCCGCCAGAACCTGCTCGGAAAGCGCGTCGACTACTCCGGTCGTTCGGTCATCATCGTCGGACCCCAGCTCAAGCTGCACCAGTGTGGTCTGCCCAAGCAGATGGCACTCGAGCTGTTCAAGCCGTTCGTCATCAAGCGCCTGATCGACCTGTCGCACGCTCAGAACATCAAGAGCGCCAAGCGCATGGTCGAGCGTTCGCGCCCGCAGGTGTGGGACGTGCTCGAGGAGATCATCCGCGAGCGCCCCGTGCTGCTCAACCGTGCACCTACGCTTCACCGTCTCGGCATCCAGGCTTTCGAGCCCCAGCTGGTCGAAGGCAAGGCCATTCAGCTTCACCCGCTCGTCTGCGCAGCGTTCAACGCTGACTTCGACGGTGACCAGATGGCCGTGCACCTTCCGCTGTCGGTCGAGGCCCAGGCTGAGGCTCGCGTTCTGATGCTCGCGTCGAACAACATCCTCAAGCCGTCGGATGGCCGCCCGGTGACCCTGCCCGCACAGGACATGATCATCGGCCTGCACCACCTGACGACCGTCAAGGAGGGTGCTGTCGGAGAGGGCCGCGCGTTCTCGTCGATCGCCGAGGCAATCCTCGCCTTCGATCAGAAGACGCTCGACCTCAACGCTCCGGCGCGCATCCGCCTCGAGAACCTGCACTTCGCCGAGGGTGAGGCTCCTGAGGGCTTCACCCAGGGTGACGTTGTTCTGCACTCGACCACCCTTGGTCGCGCGCTGTTCAACGAGGCGCTTCCGACGGACTACCCGTACGTCGAGGCACTCGCCGACAAGGGCAAGATCTCTGCGATCGTCAACGACCTTGCAGAGCGCTACGTCAAGGTGGAGGTCGCTGCAACGCTCGACCGCATCAAGGACGCCGGTTTCCACTGGGCCTCGCGCTCTGGTGTGACCGTCGCGCTCAGCGACATCCTGACGCCGCCGAACAAGCGCGAGATCATCGCTGGCTACGAGAAGCAGGCCACGAAGGTCCAGTCGCAGTTCGACAAGGGTCTGACGACCGAGGCTGAGCGCCGCCAGGAGCTCATCGAGATCTGGAACAAGGCCACGGCCGAGGTTGCCAAGGCAATGGAAGACAACCTTCCCGTGTCGAACAACATCTACCGCATGGTTTCGTCTGGAGCCCGTGGTAACTGGATGCAGATCCGCCAGATCGCCGGTATGCGTGGTCTCGTGTCGAACCCGAAGGGTGAGATCATCCCTCGCCCGATCGTCAACAGCTACCGCGAGGGCCTTTCCGTGGCCGAGTACTTCATCTCGACCCACGGTGCCCGCAAGGGTCTGGCTGACACCGCACTGCGCACCGCAGACTCCGGTTACCTCACCCGTCGCCTCGTCGACGTCTCGCAGGATGTCATCATCCGCGAGGCCGACTGTGGCACGAGCAAGGGACTGGACATGCCGATCGCGGCGCAGGACGCCTCTGGCACCTGGGTGCTCGACAGCAACGTCGAGAACTCGGTCTACGCTCGCAGCCTCGCGGCTGACGCGGTGGACGCCAAGGGCAAGGTCATCGCCGAGGCCGGTGCAGACGTCGGAGACGTTCTGCTCGACACGCTGCTCGCCGCTGGTGTTCACGACATCAAGGTGCGCTCTGTGCTCACGTGTGAGTCCGCCGTCGGTGTGTGTGCTGCCTGCTACGGCCGCTCGCTCGCGACCGGCCTGCTCGTCGACATCGGCGAGGCCGTCGGAATCATCGCGGCCCAGTCGATCGGTGAGCCCGGCACGCAGCTGACCATGCGTACCTTCCACACTGGTGGTGTCGCATCCGCTGATGACATCACGCAGGGTCTGCCCCGCGTCACCGAGCTGTTCGAGGCTCGTACCCCCAAGGGTGCGTCCCCGATCGCCGAGGCTGCTGGTCGCGTCACCATCGAGGACACGGATCGATCGCGCAAGATCATCCTCACCCCCGACAACGGTGACGAGCCGGTCGCATACCCGGTGCTGCGTCGCGCGACGCTGCTCATCGAGGACGGCCAGCACGTCGAGCTCGGCACGCAGTTCCACATCGGAAACCTCGACCCGAAGGAAGTTCTTCGCGTCAAGGGCGTGCGTGCGGTTCAGCTGCACCTCGTCGACGGTGTGCAGGGTGTCTACCGCTCGCAGGGTGTTCCGATTCACGACAAGCACATCGAGGTCATCGTTCGCCAGATGCTCCGCAAGGTGACTGTCGTCGACCACGGTGACACCGACCTGCTGCCCGGTGAGCTCGTCGACCGCGCTCGCTACAACGAGCTCAACCGCGCGACGCTGCAGGAGGGCAAGAAGACTGCCTCCGCTCGTCAGGAGGTCATGGGTATCACCAAGGCGTCCCTCGCGACCGAGTCGTGGCTGTCGGCCGCGTCCTTCCAGGAGACCACGCGTGTTCTCACGCAGGCCGCCATGGAGGGCAAGTCCGACCCGCTGATGGGCCTCAAGGAGAACGTCATCATCGGAAAGCTCATCCCGGCCGGCACGGGTCTCCCGCGCTACCGCGATGTCTCCGTTGACGCCACAGAGGAGGCGAAGGCGGATCGCTACCCGAACCGCATCTTCGCTGACGACGCGGTGTTCTCCGAGTCCGACCTGAGCTTCGTCGACTTCGACACGTTCAGCTCAGACGACTTCACCCCGGGCACCTACAACTAGTAACCCGTCGTGCGTTGCTGAGGCCTCCCGCTGTGCGGGGGGCCTCAGTCGTTTGTTGGCTGCAATCAATTGTGCTGGGCTGCCACAGACAGCTAGCTTTTGAGAAATAACCAATAACCATCGAACGACGAGAATACGGGTGAGCCCGAAGTGGCGATTGTCAACGTGCACACCGAGCTGGCCGGCGTGACCAACAGCAGGATGTCGACCTGGTAGCCACCGTGTGGCGGCGCGTTCCGCTGGCAAGCGCCGTCGAGATCACCGCCTTTGCCCTCGCGGTCAACATCCTGAGCTGGGTGTTGTGCCTCATCCTGCGGCTGGTTGTCGCGATTGTCGGATTAGTCACGCAGACTGTTCCGCCTACCGATAATGGCGGGCTCGTTGGATACGCACCGGGCTACCCTGCCTTCGATCCCCAGACCTGGCTTTTCTTCATTCCCGCGCTCTCTATGCTGTTTCTCGCAATCTGGACGATTCCCCTCCCGCCGTCGGTCATTTTCTTCGGGCGCTTCACTCTCGTGATTTTTGCGTGGGGGCAGTTCCTGACGTGTTGGCTTGCCAGCCTCTCGTACCCGGGCGCACCCAACGTGCTCAACGTGGCGGAGTACGCGACGCCCTTGTTCGTCGTCGCGGGCGGCCTGCTCATCCTCCGCATGCTGGCCGGCGCCTTCCACCTCGTCCCCGCGGCATGGCGAGTGCCCGTGGCAAAGAAGCGCCAGAAGCAGAAAGTTGCCAGCGAAGAAGACGCTCAGTAGTACGCCCCACGCCTAGCGTTCATGCGTCGGGGCATGGGTAGTTGTCCCCTACTCCGGGGCTAAGCAGCTGAGACAGGCTCGGTTATAGTTAGGCACACGACAGCCCTCCCGAACGGTCTGTCGGCAGTCGAGCGCAGTGCGGTCGTCATCATCTTGCCAACGTCCGCACGATGTCGTGCACAGAATCTGAGGGGACATCTGTGTCGAAGAGCCTGCCCGGCACCCCGCCCGTGCTTGCCGGATACAGCTACGTTCGCCCGCTCGGCGTCGGTGGTTTCGCCGACGTGTTTCAGTTCGAGCAGAACCAGCCGCGCCGCTCGGTCGCCGTCAAGGTACTGCTGCAGTCGGTCGTCGATGACGACGTGCGCCGCATGTTCAATGCCGAGGCGGATGTCATGGCCCGCCTCAGCGCGCATCCCTCAATTCTCACGGTCTTCGACGCCTCGGTCTCGGCTGATGGTCGCCCATACATCGTCATGGAGCTCTGCCCCGGCGGCTATTCGAACCGCTACCGCAGCGAGCGCATCCCGGTCGCCGAGATTCTCGCCACAGGCGTGAAGATTGCCAGCGCGCTGGAGACGGCACACCGCGCCGGGTTGTTCCACCGCGACATCAAGCCCTCCAACCTGCTCATCAACAGCTTCGGCACCCCGGTGCTCGCCGACTTCGGCATCGCCACCTCTGTGGCCAGCTCCGCCGCGGCGACCAGTGGCGAGCAGCTTTTCGCCATGTCTGTTCCGTGGAGTGCGCCCGAGGTCGTAGAGAAGCGCGTGACCGGCTCGGTCGCCAGCGAGGTCTGGGGACTCGGTGCCACGCTCTACACCCTGCTCGCCGGCCGAACGCCTTTCGAGGTGGAGGGCAGCGGTCGCAATGGATCCGAGATGCTCGCCGCTCGCATCTCGCGCGCGAAGTACACCAGGGTCGAGCGTGACGATGTGCCAGAGCGCCTGCAGCAGGTGCTCGCCAAGTCGATGAACCGCGACCCCCGCCAGCGCCAGGCCCACATGCTCGAGCTCGCCACAGAGCTGCAGTACGTGCAGTACGACCTTGGGCTCATGCCGACGGCGCTCGAGGTTGCCAGTGATGGCTGGAATGCGGCATCCGACGAGGTCAACTTCAACAACACCGAGGCACGCGGCCCGGTCGCCACGACCGTCGCCCATGAGTCGACCCGGGTCAAGGCGCAGGCACCGGTCATCGCCCGCGACGTCGGCGACGAGACCTTTCTGCGCGACCTCGACCTCAAGCCCAAGCGCTCGAAGGTGCTCGTCGGTGTCATCGTCGCCGCGTCGGTCGTCGTTCTGCTGGCCGCGGCCGCGATTGTCGCCGCCGTTGTGATCGGCGGGATGTAGCCGTGGCTGTTCGTCGTTCATCCGTCATCAAGGGCGCGGCCGTCGTTGCGATCGCCGCGACGATTGCCACGGTAGCCATCGTCGCCGAGGGCTTCGACGTCGCCCAGACACCCGTGAACGACAGTGCGGTGTGGGCGCTGCAGGCTGGTGACGGAAACCGCTACGCGCGCATCAACACCGAACTCAAAGAGATCGACACCGTCAAGAACGCGCAGAACCCGAGTGACTTGGTGCAGACGGCATCAACTGCCCTTCTGCTCATGGAGCGCAACGGGCGCATCGTCGACGTCGATCCGAGCCGGCCGGTGGACTTCACCGACGAGTCCGAAGAGCTCAGCGAGACCCCCCAGGGCACCACGATCGTCACGTCGACCGGCCCCTATGTCGGCTACCTCACCGAGAACGGCCGGGTCTATGCGGCCCGCATTGACGACGGTGCGGATGCGACAGCCATCAGCATCGACCCCTACGCCGACGAGAACGCCCAGCCCGGCGCCGAGCCCAAGAACTACGTCGCCGACTCGATCGCGATCGGCACCGACGGCGTGCTCTACGCCTACTCCGCGGCCGAGGGTGCGGTGCTGCGCTTCGACCTCACCTCTGGCAAGCAGCTCGGCTTCGACGACGTGCCCAACGCACCAGACGAGGACGGCACCGCCATCACCGCCGCGGGCTCCACCTGGGCCCTGATCTCTGCTGACCGCGCGACCCTCTGGATCGCCGGCACGGATGCGATCGACACCGACCTCACCGACGACGCGGTGCTGCAGCAGCCCACCGCCGCCGGATCCCGCATCTACGTGGCGAGCCGTACCGGCCTCAGCTCGTTCGGCACCGACGACGGCGACGCGCAGAGCGAGGTCGAGCAGAGTGGTGCCATCGGCATCCCCGCGGCCCCCGCCGAGCTCGATGGCGAGATCTTCGCCGCGTGGCTGAGCGAGAACGACAACGCCGGCCTGCTCTGGAGCAGCACCGACGGCGAGCAGGAGCTCGACTATGCAGGCCAGGAACTCGGTGCTGAACCGATTCCGGTGCTGCGCGGCAACGACTCGCGCATGATCCTCAACGACACCGAAAGCGGATGGGTCTGGACCCTTCCCGACGGTGCCTTGGTGCCGTCGTCGCAAGACTGGGGCATCGCCGCTGCGAGCAACGACGACACAACAGAGGAGCAGGAGCAGGCGTCGGTGGTTACCGAACGCAAGCCCCCCGTCGCCGAGGACGACCAGTTCGGCGTGCGCGCCGGCCAGCTGGTGAGCCTTCCGGTGCTGCTCAATGACCACGACCCCAACGAAGACGTACTGACCATCGACCCGGCGTCGCTGTCGGCGTTGCCCGGAGAGTTTGGCGTGGTCTCGATCACGAACAACTCGCAGGACCTCGCCGTGCAGGTCGCCGCTGGTGCCTCGGGCAGCATGACCTTCCAGTACGCCGTCACCGACGGCACCCAGACCGACGGACTGCTCTCTGAGCTAGCCACGGTAACCCTCACCGTCATCGACCCCAGCGTCAATACCGCACCGGTGTGGTGCGGCGTCGGCGAGTGCACCCGCGACTGGCCGGTGCTGCAGGTGCAGCCCGGTCGCTCGGCGAGCGTCGAGGTGCTGCGCGGCTGGGTCGACCCAGAGGGCGACCCCATCTACCTCGCGGGCGCCACCAACCTCGGCGAAATCGGCAGCGTCGCGACGACGCCCGATGGCACCGTGCTGTTTCAGCATCCCGACGCCGCGCAGTCCGGAGGCAGCACCGAGGTGACGGTGCGCATTGCCGACATTCGCGGCGCCGTCGCAGAGAAGCCGCTCGCTGTCGAGGTGACCGCAACGCCGTCGATGACCGTCGAGCCATTCGCCGTCACGGGCACAGCGGGGGAGTCGCTGACCGTTGACCCGTCGAAGTACATCAGCGGTGTCGCCGGCGCCTACTTCATCGTCTCGGCCAACACCGAGGTGGAAGACGGCTCGAGCACGATCGTCGACAACGGCGGCTCGTCATTCACCTTCACCGCGCCGACCGCGGGCAACTACTTCGTGAGCTACACAGTGCAAGACGACCTCTCTGAGGTCATCGGCACCGTGCGCATCCAGGTGCTCGCCCCCGACGTGCAGCAGCTCAGCGCCGCTCCGATCACGGTGTTCGTGCGGCCGAAGGCCGACGCGACCATCGACGTGTTTCCGTCGGTGACTAACCCGTCGAAGAAGGTGCTGCTGCTCACCGAGGCTCTGCCGACGCCGCTCAACGGCTCGTCGCTCGACGTCGCCGTGGTCAACCAGCAGCTGCTGCGCGTCAAGGGCAGCACCGCCGACGGCCAGGCCGGGGTTCTCGGCACGGTCAGGTACACCATCTCGGATGGCACGAACAACGCCCTGCAGACCGCCCACGGCGAGGCTACGGTCATCCTTCTTCCGCAGGCGGCAGCCCAGGCTCCCATCGCGGTGCCCGATGCCGTGACCGTGCGCGCGGGATCGCAGATCGACATCCCCGTGCTCGACAACGACCTCGCCCCCGACGGCAACACGTTGATCCTCAACCCGGACGGCCTCACCTACGGTGCAGACGAAGGCCTCGCCTTCGTCTCTGGCAGCAAGGTGCGCCTGCTCGCGCCCGAGACTCCCGGTGACTACGAGGCCACCTATCAGGTCTACACGGCGGGGTCGCCAGAGATCTCTGGCACGACATCCATTCGCATCACGGTGCTGCCCTCTGGCGACAACCGCGCGCCAGAGCCGCACTCGCTCGTTGGCCGCGTGCTCGCCGGCTCGAGTGTGAGCATTCCCTTCGACAGCTTCGGCGTCGACCCCGACGGTGACACGGTCTTTCTCGACCGCATCCTGTCGCAGCCCGCGAGTGGCTCGGCGACCATCGCGCCCACGGGCGACGCGATCGTCTACACGAGCGTTCCCGGCTACGCCGGACCGGTCGAGTTCGAGTACAGCGTCACCGACCAGTTCGGCGAGACCGGCACAGCGTTCGTGCGCGTTGGCGTCATCGACCAGGAGTCCGACCCGAGCCCGGTGACGTACAGCGACTACGTCGAGGTGCAGGTGGGGGCGACCAACACCGTCACCGTGCAGCCGGGGGCCAACGACATCGACCCGGCGGCCAAGAAGCTCGAGGTCACCGACGTTGTTCCCGATGCGCCGGCCGGCACCGCCGAGTACGACGAGCTCGCCGATCTCATCGGCATTACTGAAGACGGCATCGTGACGCTCACGGCGGGAGAGGTGCTCGGCACTCGCTCGTTCTATTACACGGTCACCAACACGACCGGCGACAGCAGCATCGGCCTCATCGTGATGAAGGTCGTGCGCGAATCGGTGCCCGACCACCCGCGCGTGGCAGACACCTACCTCACGATCGAAGACCGCTCCGCCTTCTCGAGCGGCATCGACGTGGTCACCGGCAAGGTCACCTGGAACTCCGGCGACATCGGCGACCTCGAGCTGAGTCTCTGGGACGACGACTCCGACTACTCGGTCTCTGGCTGGAAGATCAAGGGCGCGCTGCCCGACAAGAGCGTTGTCGTGCCCTTCGAGCTGACCGGAACCAATGTGCTCGGCAAAGAGGTCTCGACCTTCGGGTTCTTGCGGATTCCGGGCAAAGACGACGTCATCCTCGCCCTCAAGAGCGGAACGCCGCCGCAGGAGGTCAAAGAGAGCGAGAGCATCACCTTCGACCTCGCTGACCTCGTCTCTGTGCCATCGGGGGAGTCGCTCGAGCTCGACGGAGAGAACATCACGACGGCGGGAAAGCGCGCTGACGCGACCTGCACCCTCAAGGGCGACACCGAGCTGACCTACACGGCCGGCGCCGGCTCGCCCTGGGTCGACTACTGCGCCGTGCCCGCGAAGCTCGCCGGACAAGACGACTACACGGTGCTCATCGTCGCCATCGACGTGATTCCAGAGATACCGCTGCCGGCCCTGCGCTCAGCGGCCATCACCCACAGCCCCGCCGCCGCGCCCGTCACCTACGACCTGCTCAACATGGTCGAGTGGGCAGGCAAGCAGGACGACGCCAGCCTCGAGTTCGAGATCTCTTACACGCCCGACCAGTTCTCGGTCGAGCGAACCGGCAACCAGCTCTCTATTTATGCACTGGATGCCGCCAACCCCGGCCGCGAGAACACAGTTCGCGTGAGCCTCAGCAGCCACCCCGAGGTCGCCTCGGCCGCGCTATCGCTCAAGGTTGGACCAGCGCCCACCGAGCTGCCGAAGGGCGGCACGGTCGCCAAGGAGTGCAGCCAGGCCGGCAACACGACGAGCTGCCTCATCAAGGTGATCGGCGTGCCCGGCGAGGTCAACATCTACCGCACGCCGCTCACACTCGCGTCGGTGACGGCTCCCGACAGCTGCACGGGCGTCACCATGGAAGTTGCCGACGCATCCAACGTTCGTGCCTCGTGGACGGGCGATGCGCCCGGCGGCAAGTGCACCGGCACCTTCGTCGTCAAGGACCCGCAGGGCAAGATCAGTTCGGATGACCGCAACGGCAGCGTGCTGCTCGACCTGCAGGGATTCCCGAAAGCCCCGAGCTCGCTGGTGCAGACCGGCTACGGTGACGGCCTCATCAAGCTCTCGGTGACCCCGGGCGCCTCAACGACCGCCTACCCTGCGCTCACCGGCTTCACGATCTACCAGGGCAACTCGGTGGTCTCGCACTGCAACACTCTCGGCGCCTGCGACGACATCACGGGCGTGCCTAACGGCCAGGAGTCGACCGTCTACGAGGCCCGCGCGGTCAACGCGGTCGGCGACTCGAAGCAGGGCGCGACAACACCCGCCTGGGCGTACAAGCCGCCGGTCGTCGACAATGTGACGCGCGAGTCGATCTTCCCGACGACGACCGAGGACACCGGCACCGTTCGAGTCACGATCGAGAGCACGGACTCCACCGCGAACAAGTTCCAGATCGTTGGCCCTGGCTCAATCAACGTCATTGTCAACCGCACCGGCAATTCGACGGTTCAGGAAATCAGCAACGTGCCGATCGGGTCGCAGCCCTTCACAGTCACCCCGGTGAGTGTGCACAACGTGCCGCCGGGAGCGGGCCCGACCGCGGGAAACACCGCCGGGTCGATCAACGTCGTTGGCAAGCCGAAGACAACGGCGGCCGGCAACGTCGCGACCGTCGACAACACGACTCTGCGCCTCGACAACGTGCAGTTCACGTGGGCTTCGGGAGCCGTGACGCATCAGGTCTACATTGCCTACCCTGCGACGAGCGGTCAGCCCGACTGCGTCGCTAATGGCGGTGACTTCACCACCTCGGCGACTCACCAGTCCCCCACCCCCACAATTACCGGTCTCGACGAGGGAACGCTGTACAACGTCTTCAGCTGCGCCTCGAACGACTACGGCTTCGCCGAGTCCTCGCCCGTGCAGGGTGTGCCGTGGAACGTACCCGGCCCGGCAACCGGCTACACCTACACGGTCTCGAACGGCTCGAGCAACGGCAACTTCTTGTTCAGCACGCCCTCCGGTGGAACGCCGCCCTCGATCTTCTACGAGGCAAGGTTCACCAACCACGGCGCGGCATATGGCGCGACTCCCGACATTCGGGCGAGGTGGTGCCTCATCGGCTTCTCCGACGTGTACTGCGGAGCAGAAGCGCCCGTCGCCCCGGCAGACCCCGACAGGGTCTACCAGATCGACTTCGGCAGCATCATCACGCCGGCGAGCTGCATCATCGGGGGAACCCTGAGCGCGGGTGCCTCAGGCAACTTCGGGTCTTCGTCGCCGACGGTAACCATCACCTCGTATATATTCAAGCCGGATTCCGGACCCGATTACCCGGTGACCGGTAACGCCGCCCCAACCGAAGAGGGCAAGATCACCCAGTACAGCGTCACGATCACATGGCCGTCATCGCCAACTGCCACGGCGTACTCCATGTCTGCCGCATACAACCTCAGTGGCCCTAATCAGGTCGATTGCACCTTCTAACCACCCCATGAAAAGGATGACCAACCCGTGACCATCACCCAGGAACAGGCCGACTGGTTCGCCGAGACCTTCGCCAAGCTCGTCGCCAACGTCGAGCTCACCGTGCTCGGCAAGCAGCACGTCGTCGAGCTCATGTTCACCGCGATGATCTCTGAGGGCCACGTGCTGCTCGAAGACTTTCCGGGCACCGGCAAGACCTCGCTGGCGCGCGCGATCAGCGAGACGGTCGAGGGCGTCAGCAACCGCATCCAGTTCACCCCAGACATGCTGCCCGGTGACATCACCGGCATCTCGGTCTACGACCAGAAGAAGGGCGAGTGGGAGTTTCACTCCGGCCCGATCTTCTCGAACGTCGTGCTCGCTGACGAGATCAACCGCGCCTCTGCCAAGACGCAGTCTGCACTGCTCGAGGTCATGGAAGAGGGCCAGGTCACGATCGACGGCGTCACCCGCAAGGTAGGTGTGCCCTTCCTCGTGATCGCGACCCAGAACCCGATCGAGCAGGCGGGAACCTATCGCCTGCCCGAGGCGCAGCTCGACCGCTTCATGATGAAGAGCTCGCTCGGCTACCCGGACCGCGCCTCGACCATCCGCATCCTCGAGGGCACCGCCAACGTCACCGCGCAGCTGAGCCCGGTCGTCACCCCGCAGGTCATCGTCGGCATGGCCGACCTCGCCCGCGGCGTCTACGTGAACCCGCTGCTCGCCGACTACATCGCGCGCATCGTCGAGGCCACCCGCTCGGCCACGCAGGTCAAGATGGGCGTCTCGGTTCGTGGAGCCCGCGCCCTCATCAAGGCGTCGAAGACCTGGGCCATCGCGCACGGCCGCACCTACGTGACCCCAGACGACGTCAAGGAGCTGGCCGAGGTCGTGCTTTCGCACCGACTCGTGCTCGACCCTGAGGCGGAGTTCGACGGCGTGACAGCTCAGGCGGTCATCGGCCAGGTAATCCTCGACATCGTTCCGCCGGCCAGAAACGAACTCGGGTGACCTTAGACCAAGAATCCCGGATCACCCGAACGGTCGCTGCGACCGGAACGGCGACCCACACCCGCTACACGACACGTCGCGGAGACAGCGTCGTGCTCGCTGTCGTGTGGTGGATCCGGGTATCCCGAGCTACGCGATCCGCGCTGGCAAGCGCGTGGAACTGGACTATCGGCACGGTCACGCCCGCGGGCTGGCTCGCGCTGCTCGTCGCCGCGCTGCTTCCGGTCGGTCTCGGCTTCGGCTGGGTTGAACTCATCGTCGCCTCGTCGATCGCAATTGTGCTGCTGCTTCTCTCTATCCCTTTCCTCTTCGGCGGCCACTCCTATGACGTCGACCTCACCCTCACGCACGAGCGCGTCGTCGCCGGCACCGAGGTGGGCGGCGCCGTCACCATCACGAACACTTCGAAGCGCCTCGCGTTGCCGGGCCGCGTCGACATCCCCACGGGCGGCGGGCTCACCGACGTGCACGTTCCGCTGCTGCGGGCGGGGCATACCTTCGTTGAGAACGTGACGATCTCGGCGATTCGCCGTGGCGTCATCCGTGTTGGTCCTGTCACCTCGGTGCGCACCGACCCCCTCGGTCTGCTCAAGCGCGAGGTGGCGTGGGCTGAGGTCAGCGAGCTGTTCGTGCACCCGGCCACCGTGAGCATCCCGAGCACCAGCGCTGGATTCATCAAAGACCTCGAGGGCAACCCCTCAGCCGAGATCGTCGACAGCGACATCTCTTTTCACGCGATTCGCGAGTACCAGATCGGCGACCAGCGCAGAAACATCCACTGGAAGTCGACGGCGAAGACCGGCAAGCTCATGGTCCGCCAGTTTGAAGAGACCCGTCGCTCGCGCCTCGCCGTCGTGCTCAGCCTCGACGAGGCGGAGTACGCGAACCCCGACGAGTTCGAGCTCGCGGTCAGCGTTGCCGGCTCCCTCGGCACGCGGGCGCTGCGCGACAGCCGCGACCTTGCCGTTGTCACCAGCGAAGAGATCCCCGAGTTCGTCAAGAAGGTCGTTCGCTCCATTCGCAGCCTCAACGTGCGCAGTTCGCGCCTGCTGCTGGATGACCTCAGCGGCATCGAGTCCGACCTCAACGTCATGCAGGTCGAGCAGGTTTGCGCTCTCGCCGGCCAGGTCATCACCGACATGTCGATCGCCTTCGTCATGGTCGGGTCAGAGATCACCCCGCGACGGCTGCAGTCGCTCGCGATGAAGTTTCCGAGCAACGTCAACGTCGTCGCTGTCGTCTGCGACCTCA
>Ga0247814_10001223_pt1 | contig 15605 bp, 22 predicted proteins | sample UWRJL179409R1_FD_179947 | JGI IMG/M metagenome (GOLD analysis project Ga0247814, IMG submission 179947) | Plant litter microbial communities from Arlington Agricultural Research Station in Wisconsin, United States - UWRJ-L179-409R-1 | ecosystem: Environmental > Terrestrial > Plant litter >...
CTATATTATTTCTGTTCTTAAAAAAACAGAAGGCCGGATTCGCGGAAATAGCGGCGCAGCGGAATTACTCAATCTTAAGCCTACCACACTGGAATCAAGAATGGCTAAATTAGGTGTTAAAAAGGAAGATTATTCAGGTCCCACACGAAATTAACGAGCGCAGCATTTTTGACCTTCATACATAACAAATCCGCTACGCTGCCATAATCTCAGCCTGGTAGTTCTCCAACTAACCGTCTGCAGAGCCAATACCCGGCATCGCATAACTCCAATTTTTTCAGAGCCTAATCGGAACCGCCTCCGAAAAAATTGGAGTTTATCTGCAAGTTGGTTATAATTCGATAATTATAAAATTTTCAATAATCTAATTATCAGTTGTTTATATAATTGAAGGGTTAATTCCAAGATTTTAATGACTATGGCACGTATTTGACTATACCATAGTCATGGAAGCACCATATCAACCCACTACATCAACATTCATTAATCGAAAAGGGCAGCATATTTTTTATCGGAACTGGGTGCCGGCGGGTAAACCAAAGGGCATTGTGCTGATCATTCACGGGTTAAATTCTCACAGTGGATACTACCAGGAATTTGCCGCCCAGCTAAAAGAGAATGGATTTGAAGTTTACGCGATAGACCTTGCAGGACGTGGACGGTCCGAGGGAGAACGGTACTATATCGCGGATTATCACGATGTGTTTGCAGACGTTGACCTGTTAATGAACATTGCCAGTTCTACGTGTCCATCAAAACCTATATTTCTTTTCGGTCATAGTGCAGGTGGCGTTTTCGCGTCTGCTTATGCAGTGCAAAACCAATTCAAATTGCAGGGCCTTATTTCCGAAAGTTTTGCATTACAGATACCTGCGCCCGGATTTGCCCTTGCGGCAATGAAATTTCTGGCGCGTATCATACCGCATACCCGGCTCGTGAAACTGAATAACGAAGATTTTTCGCGTGATAAATCACTCGTTTTTAAGATGGACAAAGATTCGCTGCTGGAAAAAGAAAAGCAGCCGGCCAAAACCATGCAACAACTTTTACTTGCAGGAGAATATTTGAAAAAAGAAATGCAGGCGATCAAACTTCCCCTCTTAATACTGCATGGCACGGCAGATAAAGCCACCGAGCCGGCGGGAAGCGAATATTTTATGGAACATGCATCTTCAGGTGACAAACAGCTTAAGTTATATGAAGGGCACTACCACGACCTGCTGAATGATAAGTTTAACGGGATCGTGATCAGGGACATCCTGCTCTGGCTGAATGAACGGGTTTAAACCCTTGGCGCCGGTGTCAATATGACTGACGGACCAGACACACATCAATATTCTTTTAGCGTCCGTTTGCAAGGGCACCAAACCCAGACGAGCGTTCACTACCAATAAAACAAAATTTAAAAAAACCTTATATCCTACAATTATGATCAATTTAGAATGGTTCAGAACCTTTAAAGTTATTTATGAAGCGGGAACGCTTTCTGCGGCAGCACAAACCTTGTTTATCTCCCAGCCTGGCGTCAGTCTTCATCTAAGTTCGCTGGAATCCTATGCAGGTCACCGTCTTTTCGACCGTGATACCCGGAAGATGGTAGCGACGGAGCGGGGTACCATGCTTTATAACTTTATCATTGATCACATGAACAAGCTGGAAGAGGCAGAGCACAATCTTCACCGGAAATCTAAAATGGAAAAACCGACAGTGAGTATAGGCATGTCTACCGGGATCTTCCAGTATATGCTTGAAGCTCATATTTCCGAACTACCTTTCAACCTGGTTACCAGGTTCGGCGATTATCCCCAAATGCTTCAGGAGCTGAACAGTGGCACCTTAGACTTAATTCTCACCCCTCAAAAAGGCACGCAGCATAACCTGGAATACAAGCCATTCGCCAAAGAGCGGTTTGTCTTGATCTGCGGCAACCAGACGGATACCACTGAGTTTGATGAACTCCTTTTAAAGGGTGACCGGCCGGCGCTCAAGGAGTGGCTCTCCGGTCAGAACTGGTATACCACCGCTTCTGACATGGAACACCTCAACAGTTTCTGGTCTGCCAGCTTTGATACGTTGCCCAGCTTCAGGCCGAAATATGTTTTACCATCCCTTGGTTCAATTCTGCGTTGCATGGCAACAGGTAAGGGATTTGCTGTGGTTCCAGATTTCCTCTGCTGTAACGAGATCGCAGGCAATTCCATAAAAGTCGCCTGGGAAGGAAGTCCTCCAGTGGAAAATACTCTTTATTTCGGGAAGCGTAAGAGTACAGCTTATCCGGAAGAGATCAAATACCTGGAAGAAATTTTAGCTAAAAACTGGCCAAAGTGCCCGAAAGAAGTAACACCTGATCATTGATACAGCTACCTTTATTTGGTGGACGGTGCCCACAGTGAAGTTCTACCAGAGCTGTTAGACCAAGGCCATTTGCCAAACATAAAACGAATTATTGAAGAAGGTACTTACCGTAAAGCCACTACTTGTTTCCCTTCAACTACCGGTCCGGCTTACCTGCCCTTTTTAACAGGACATTTTCCGGGTACAATGGATATAACCGGCATTCGGTGGTTCGATAAAAAAGAATTCAAGCAAACCCGTTTTAGCAAACTTGCCATGCGTAGCTGTTGCGGGCCTGAGGCTGCCTGGTTCAACACAGATATGCCTTCCGATAAACCCACACTATTTGAATTGATGGGTGAATCTTACAATCTGTATAATATGATTACCCGTGGTATACCCTATGAGTATGATCTCGGCAAAATTCACACATTTAAAACTTATGGCATTTATCGAAAAGTAACCCTTTGAGCCCGCAAAATAGGACGCAAAAAAAAAATTTCAATAAAAAAGTAATTATAAAAGGCACATTTTGGTCTGTTTTTTAATGCTGATAGTCGACTTAATGTTAGGCAGTTGGCGTAATCACATTTATATTCAAAAGCTTGCGCCGAAAGTATCCCATTGGGTAAGTTTCAGGGCAAACGTAGCTAATATGTTTATGGGCGCGGTAACCCCAGCTCACTGTGGTGCACGCCCCGCTCAAATATTGTATACACGAGTAATGGCGTGCCATTTATTGATTCGTTTGCCGTAAGTCTAATCAATATGGGCGCTACCCTTATATTTATGCCACTGGCCGGTTTTGTCGCTATTCTGCTTATGGATACAACAGAGGTTGGCAGTTTGGTACGTTAAAAAAGTGGCCTGATAACTCATTTCAAAGCATTAGTAAATATCAGCAAACATGTAGCTTAATCATCCAAAGTCATCCGTTTTTGTTTCCCTTAAGTTTAGTCATAACAACTGCCCTTTACATGAATAAATATTGCCTACAATAGGTAATATTACTTGGGCTAGGCGTTAACGCCAATCTTGTGCAGGTTATTTCCATTCAAATATTAATTCAATTTATGATTTATTTTGCGCCAAGCCCCGGCGGAAGTGATTTTGCAGAAATGTTTATAGCATCGCTTTTTGGTAAGATAGTACCTGCGGCTTAACTCCCAATTTTTACTTTACTGCAAAGGTCATTCTTATTGTTTTTACCAGCACTGGTAGGTGCTTATGTTGTTTTAAATTTACTTCGGAAACAAACAATTAAGAAGCCATAATACCTATAAAGGTTTGCGGTATAATTTAAATTTTCAATTAGGGTATGATGTTGGCTGTAAAGACTTCAACGGATTGGGTTGCTTGCCTGTATGTGGCAAGCAACCCAGATCATCCACTTGAATATTTATTTGTCTGTTTTAATTACCAGGAAGTCTATTGTCCCCGCAATACTCTTAAGCGCTTGATCTCTTCCTCAAGGGATTTTACATATCCATTCCTTTCTGCGAATGCTGCTTCAATTTCTTCCAGGGTATATCTCGGCGTAATATGTTGCGGGCAATTCCAATTGTAACCTTTTACCGAGAAAAGTAACATACGTTCAGCTTTGTGTTTATATCCCGACGGGTCAAGTTTTTGGAAAAGTTCCGGGTTCTCCGAGATCTCAACGATCTTTATATCGGCGAACAGCTTAAGCCGGGCTTTCTGCGGATAATCCATCAGGATCAAAGACACTTTAGAATTTTCGGCTGCGTTACCAACGGAGATATATTGCCTGTTGCCGCTGAAATCGACCACCCCGAGCGTAGCGTCGTCCAGTACCTTGATGAAACCTTTCGGCCCTCCGCGGTGCTGTATATAAGGATAGCCCGTTTGGCTGATGCTGGCCATATAGAAGCTATCCCTGCTGCTGATGAAACGCTCTTCGGCCTCGGTGAAGCCATCTTCATGATAGCCGTTTTCCATCCTTGCGTAGGCCGTACGGCTCCCGTGTGACTCTTGTAATTTCTTTACCGCGTCGGTAAATGCTATTTGTTCATAATTCATATCGCAGGCCAACTATTCATCATAATGTTTTTTCATTCTCTAGGATGGCCAGGTCATTGATGCTGGCATAGCGCTTCTGCATCAGGCCGTTTTCATCATATTCCCATAGCTCGTTCCCATAGCTTCTGTACCATTGCCCGGCTGCATCCTGCCACTCGTAATGAAAGCGTACCGCGATCCGGTTCTCATGGAAACTCCAGAGTTCTTTCTTTAGTTTATAATGAAGTTCCTTTTGCCATTTTTTGCTTAAAAAGGCCTTTACTTCCTCCCGGCCATTAATGAATTCGGCCCGGTTTCGCCATTCCGTGTCAATCGTATAGGCAAGGCAAACCCGCTCAGGGTCGCAGCTGTTCCAGGCATCTTCTGCCAGTTGAACCTTTCGTAGCGCTGTTTCTAAAGTAAAAGGCGGTAGTGGTGCTCTTTGTTCCATACACGTAAATATTTAGTAGTTAAGTTATTGAAAAATCTGCCTCTTTATCCGTTGATGTTATTAATCATTGGCACAGCGTCGGGGTCGAAGTCATACTTATCACAGCGGTCATCGTACCAATCCTTTACAAATTGCTCCAGGCCTTCCAAGTAGGCTTCAATCGCAGGTATTCCTACTGCCTCCTTTCCGCTGTCAACTAGCCGAGGCACCGTAGTATGTTCATCCATGATGAACTCGTATCTTAAGGAAGTTCTATCTAATCGCTCTGTCCAGGCAGAAACATCAAGGCCATTTCGTGGATAAGATATTGTGATCATATCGTTTTTATTTTAATGTTCAATTATTGATCTGTACCGGTCCTTTTGTTAGTTAACATATAGGGGCTATGATGACTTTTAGCCGACTCATGCAGCGTAATAAATGCTGATAACCAAGGCCGGTCAGCACTTTATCGTGTTGCAATTTAGATAGAAAACCCTGGATCATACGGATATCTCTGATCAGATAAGTGATAAGCGTTATCATTAAAATGATACTACGAACTGCAACGATAATGCGAAGTTTATCTGATTGCAGTAAAGGTCTTTGATAGAATCCATGGTCCGTTTTATCATGATAAAATAAGAAAAATGAACAACACTTCAATGAAAGGCCACTAGTCCCCGGCGAGAAAATCTATTGGACGCTGGAGCAAAAAGGAATGATCCACTTTGTAACCGCAGCAGAAATAGAAACTTTGTTTCCTCCGACAAAAGATACCTGGCGGCAGGCTTTGCAATTGATACAGGCAAAGCACCCGGCACTTAATTATGGCATCACAGGAAACACCAGCGAAACTATTCACTTTCAGGAGTACCAAGGCATTCCTATCCCGCTTAACATCCGCCCTATATCAGCGGATGGCCTGTGGAAGCATGATGCGGAAAAAGAACTGTCGATGCCTTTCGACCTCACCAGGGCTCCGTTGGTCCGGTTAACCATCCTTGAACGTTCCGAGGGCTGCGTAGTACTGCTAACTGTTAATCATTCGCTCGGAGACGATTATCCGCCGCCTTTATGTTGCGCGAGCTTGTAGCTACCCTTGCTTCACTTATACCGGCCATAGAATCTGGCGGTTTAGCCGTAGCGCATGCTCACCCACCGGTAATGCCGGAACGTACCCGGTTCGAAAATGCACCACCGATTACAGTGGCCTATAGCGACCTGGGACGAGCGTTGACATCACACCTTATCGTACGCGCCAGAGAAGAAACGACTACGGTACACAGCACCTTTACTGCGGCAGTTATCATAGCGATCAACAAAATATCTCCAGGATGGTTTGGTGACACGCTGGGGATCCTTCATCTGGTTTCTTATCGTAAGTTAATGGACAAAGGGGACTGTTTCGAACTATTGGCAGGCATGCAAATCAGCCAATATCCGCTTAACAGCCGGCAACGATTTTGGGAGTTGGCTAAAATAGTTCATACAAGCCTGGAAAATGCACGTACACCGGGGGTGCTTGACGTGGAAATGCAGTTGATCAGTAACCTGGGCGTGGTGCCGGCGAATAGCCATTATGGCGACCTGAAACTCAAAGCCGTTTATGGCTCAATGGTCCTCCCAGATCATCATAACGTTCAAAGTTTCGGAATTACCATGTTGAATGATAGTCTTACCATGACCTTAACCAGCCGGTGGCATGTCGAATGCCTGCTTTACGCAGTAAAAGAAGTACTGCAACAGGCTTGATCGGGTCAATTCGTATGTGGAAAGCCGGTCATTTAAAGATGGCCGGCTTTTATTTTTTGTGTGAAGCGCTTAAATGCCGGAGGCAAACTTTCCCCTGATCCTGCTCAACGACTGCGGGGCCACGTTTAAATAAGTAGCAACATAGTGGTTGGAGAACATATTTAAAAGATGAGGCTCGTTTGCCAGCAACTTCCTGTATCGCTCTGGTGCTGACAACGTCATCAGTGTGGTGGCCCGTTCACAAGTCAGCATATATGCCTGTTCGCTAATCAGCCGCAGCCAACGATCTATGGCCCGTGATCCCTCCGAAAGCGCATGAACATCCTCTACAGAAAACCGTATGGCGGTGACAGGGGACAAGGTCTCTATCGAAACCGCAGCCGGGCCTGCTGAAAGGAAGCTTTTATAGTCTACAGCAAAAAGGTTTTTTATATTGCTTTCAGGCTGGTTAAAATGGAAAAACCAGGTCGTTGTTTTTCCCAGGGAATCGGTAAGGTATGAGATACATTTTCCGGAGAGAATGAAATAGATATATCTACATACTCCCCCCATATTTAACAGGCGCTGACCTTTCTCAAAACTCACCAGTTTGCAATGGTCTGCAATCAATGTTCTTGCCTCTTCATCTACAGGCACACTTTCTTGTACGTAATTTAAAAAAGGCCGATAAAAAGTTTCCGGCGGGTTTGCATCTGTAGCCGAAGCCCGCATATGCTCTTTCATGATTTTTCCTTTCCTGATGGGTAAAATGAACAATGATTAAGATAATAACGTTGAAAGAGCGCAGGCTGATACACATCAGGCGAATATGGTATTCTGATTACAATCTCTAATTTTTTTAACAAGTCGTTTTAGGCGTGAGAGAACAAAAAAAGGGACAGCATACACCGTCCCTTTACGTAAATGGCCATTGGTCATTTACCACTCACTAACTACTAACTGAAAATTAAATGTTTCTACTAAGCCTTGCGGATCAAAAAGATCCTATGATTCAAACCTGATAAGCTTTCGTATCGCAACGGTTACTTATTTGATTTTGTGATCACGATTTGATTGCGCCTGCATCTTATCCAGCTTTTTTTGGATTTCCATGAGCTCTTTTCTCTGTTGTTGTAACGCAGCTACAAGCAACGGCACTAGTTGCTCCAAATTTACGGCCTCTTTACCCTTCGCAACCGGATTGTTCTTACCCTTTTGCGTCCAGGTCGTCTGCCAGCGGATCAATCCGGGAAATTGCTGCCTGGTCGTTGAGAGATCAAAGCTGTAAAATTCCTTTTTTGAAGGAAGGTTAAGTTCCGGTGCCGCGTTCAGCACTACCGGCTCCAGTTGCATCAGGATAGAAAAGGGCTGCATAATCGCAGTGACGCGCCCTTCTGCAATTTTTTGGCTGCCGGTTTGCGCGTATCCTGACAAGGTTAAGGCCAGCATAGCGATTGCCGGGAATAATATTCGAAATTTCATTGTTAATTGCATAATTGATTTATGTGGTTTCGATCCAGTAATTCCTTGGATATTGATCTGTCTGCTCATTCGATCCGGTACAAAGAACGTCAAAGGTCGTTTCCTTCACTTCAAAGATCTCATTCCAATTTTCGATACTAAGCCGGACGGTTACAGCGCCATGAAGCGCAAATTTGCTGTCGAAAAATTCGGTGATCTTAGCCGCAAGCTGGCCGGGCAAAATGGGTATTGCATCCCGGTCTTCATTTTTTCCAGCAACGGAAGCCACGGTAATCTTAAAGCCGGGTAATTCTATATTGTTATTTTCCATATTAAAAATTGTCTTGCGTTAAGACATGCCATATTATTGCCGCCTATTTCAGCGCGATTCGGATCAGTTCATAGAACCTGGCAGCAGACACGTCGTCTTCCAGCCAGGGAAGATGACCGCATTTTTCAATAAAGAATATTTTGGTTTGCGGAATGATCCGCTTGGTCTCATATACCGTTGACTCACCTACCGGATCCTGTCTGCCCTGAATAATATAAACAGGGCCCCTGAACTTGCTAAGACTTGCCACTCTCGACTGGCCCGTCCTTTTGTAATCCAGAAGCGTAAGGTTATTGATTTTCCCTGCATTATGATCGGCAAGATTCGTGTCTACCAGCTTTTTGGTAGCGATCGCACTTTGCCTGTTAAAAAAATATCCCGGCCAGATCGCACTGAGATTAGCAGCCAGATTTTTCGCATTCTTAGCTTCGGCCAGGTCTTCTTCGCGTAGCCGCATTTTGATATTACTATTAAAATAGGTAAAAAAGTCCCGGGAAATCCCGCCAGAGCCCAGCAGGAGCAACCGGTCAACATTTCCGGGATATTTCGCCGCATAAGCCAGTGCAAGCATGCCACCCCAGGAATGCCCGGTAAGGACCATTTTTTTCAATTTAAGATGCTTTCTGAGTACGTCCAGGTCCTCTACATACTGGTCTATCCTCATCGTGACAGAATCGATCCTGCTAATAGATGAATGACCGGTACCCCGCTGATCAGGGATGATAAATCTAAAACCCGGCAGGGACTTCCAAACCGGTTCAAGATAAGCGGCATTAAATCCCGGCCCTCCTGCGAGCAATATAACCGGTTTACCGCGGCCAAATTCATTAACCGTGAGCGTAACGTTATCACCCGAATGAATGGCATACTGTTGTTGTGCGATTACCATTGCCGACGGGCAAATTAAAACGCATAAAATCATTAAACTTCTTTTTATTTTCATCGATATAGGGTAACTGAACAAATATTTTGGGACAGCAAAGATCAATTACCCATTCTCAGGATGCATTCACATAGGTTAATAAATTAAGCTATTGCAAGCTTAATTTCCTGGCATTTGGGAGGTCATCGGAACGAACCGGCGGATACGAAATTCCATATAAGCCAGAAGATGCGGATATGCTGACCATGCAGCAGTTGTTGCACCGTTAACTGCGGGACACGAATGGTTAGAGCCGTGCTGGCTAGAACAATTCCAAAAGATACATGTGTATTATTCAGCGACAGGTAGTACTGTCAAGCTTTTACGCCCGCTTACATTCCAGACACGGCGGGAAATGTAGGCCAGCGCTGACACCAGCAAGATCAAAAAAAACATGGCGAGACTCAAATCAATACTGATCAACGCGATCATCATTAAAGGGCCGCTGCCATAACCCGCAAAAAGAAATCCGGACCCTTTAGCCACAGGCCCTATTGGCGATAAACCTGCGCGTGGCAGTTTAAGTATGCCGATAAACAAGGGCTGACTGCAACCGAACCCAACGGACATGATGCCCAGTAAGCATTCTGCCAGCCATAAAGGCAGATTACCCATCAATGCCAGGAGACCGACAACTGTCAGACCAAGTGCCGCATAAAGGATCGTAGTAACCTTTTTATCCAATTGATAACGGTACATCAGCAGGGTGACCACAAAGCCGGGCAGGCCGAAAATAAATAAATCAGTCGCGATGTGAAATTCATTTAACCCGTAATGTGTGGTAAAATAATAGCTGATCCAGACAAATACGCCAGAATGGAACACTCCCGTTAAATAGACAAAGCTGTAGATATACCTGCTATTCCGATTTGATCTTGACCTTTCCGCCGCTTTTATAACGAATGGTGCTACTCCCTCATACCTTTCTTGTCTGTCATTCAGGAAATAGATCAAAAAAAGCAATGCAGCCAGCATCCTGGTGAACCGGTAAAGACATCTCCAGCCAATGATTTCATTCAACCATCCTCCTATGCTTGGCCCAAAAGTCATACCGGTCGCCAACGCAAAAATGATCAGCACCATATATTTAAGTGATCGCTTATGCTCATAAGGCCGTAAAGACAATAGTATTGCCGAGGGTAACATAGCCCCGGTCCCAAAGCCAGTCAGGGCCCTGATCAATAAGAACATCCCTGCGGATGTGGCCAGACTAAGCATATAAGTGCCCACACAAAGCGCTGCCAGTGAAAACAGAAAACAATTGCGGGGATTTACCGCAGGCTTGAGGAAAACCATTCCACCGGCGGCGGTTGCAAATGGGATCGCAAACGCAGGTACAGCCAGGTTTATTAAAGAAGAATTGAACTCTTTTGTGAGGGTCGGAGACAGGGGAGCGATAAGATAAGCCTGAAACATCAGCAGCACACACGCTATGCCGGGAATTAAATCTGCGCCTGGAAAAACTTGTTTTTTAGTTTGATGTTGCATTCAACAAATTTCGGGAGGCTAAGGCTTCGATGCATATCATATTAATGATATGTGCTATTACCAGATTAATGCAGGTGAGCCTTCCAGAGGTGAATCGCCAGCCGGATTTCCATTTTACCCATCACTCCGCTAAAATGATGAACAGCGAGTTTCTTTCCGCGCGTTTTATATTACGGCTGCGGTGACCTTTACCGGTGACGTCTTCCATCAACAAGATCTCCCCTGCACGGCGGCCTGCAGATATTTCGCCCCACGGAAAAAAGGTGAGGATGCAGCCCGGTGTACCCTTCTCGTCGCCGTAATACAAATGATAAGTTTTAGGATCGTCGAAGTTTACGGTTTTCTTAACCATTCGCAAACCTAATATACGCGTATAAAAATCATGATTTCTGTTAGCGCTGCCGGCAATTGCAGTGATATGGTGGATGCCTTTAATAATATGTTCCATGGTTATATTTAAATAGATCATTTCATGATGCGATCAGGGAGCACGTCACCCTAAAAATCAAGAACGCACACATCCTCGTGCACGCCCTTGCTATGTGTCTTAATGTGGCTCAGCTGGTACCTCCTAAGTGCGGCCGGATCAGTCCTCTAAATTTATCGAGACCAATACGTACAAATCAGCGGCGCAGCCGTAGAACCGTTTCCCGTTAACAAAAAAGGTGGGGGTTTCATTAACACCACTTTCCACTCCGGTCCGGAAATCCGTATTGATCTTGGCGTGAACGCTTGTGCTGATAGAGTCCGTTACGAACCTGACTTCATTGAGGTTCAGTTTTCCTGACAGCTCCATGAAAAGTTCATCGCTCAAATAAGCCTGATTTGCCAGCACGGCACTATGCATTTCCCAGTACTTCCCTTGTTTGCCCGCAGCCTCCACCGCACAGGCCGCGTCAAAAGCGTAGGGGTGGGCGTTGAGCAGCGGATAGTTCCGAAAAGAAAAAGAAAGTTCCTGCCCGAAATCATGCAAAAGCCTCTGGATCACCGGCTCGGCTGCACGTGATAAAGGACATTGAAAGTCACCGTACTCAATAATACGGATCTTCGGATGCTGCGCCCCAAGGGTATGTTCTTCCAATGAGACGGGCTGTTTTAATAGTGCCATATTGTTTTTTATTAATTGAGTTTGCTCATCCTGATCATCATCAGGTTTCTTAACGCGTACCGAAACAGATCATGTGTCTTTATAAAGTATGAATACATGGTGCTGAACAGCACTTGTACCTGATCACCATAAAATCCTACTTATCTCGCGCAGGATTGAAATAGGCCTGTTAAAGAATATGATCATAATTATAATTATTCTTATTCGAAGATCAACAGTACGGCAATGAATTGAAAATCATTTGAGTTATACCTGTTATCATAATTTTAATAAGAATATTTCTGTGCTCCTATCAGCACCTTCATGCCGCCCTACTGACCGGACCCAAAGTATCACCTTGCTGATAACAGATAAAATTTTCCTGATTTTGACGGCCGGTGCGTTATAGGGAGTTTGGCCAGGCCAGCCGGCGCCTTAATGTAACACTTCGCGGCAATGGTGTTATGGCATCGTAAAATCATACTTATGCATGAAAGCCTCTTAATTTGTTTAGCGCTGATATTCAGTGCATTCATTTTGGTACTTATCGCCCGCAGGCTGTCTGTACCGTATCCTATATTTCTGGTGATGGCGGGCCTGTTTATAAGCTTTGTACCGAGCGTTCCGAAGATTCAGATCGATCCGTATATCGTGTTTCTTATCATCCTACCCCTGTTTTATTTGATACTTTTCCTGGTCGGCTTACAATTGCCCTGTGTTACCGCCGGAATTCCAAATATCATCTCGGCGACAGTGATCGCCCTGTTGATCACTATTATTGTTATTGTGACCAGATCGGCGGCGGGCTACATTTCCTCCCTCTTCAGGGCATTTATCAGTCGATAACTACTGGGACATATAATCTGAAGATTTCTTTAGCGTGGATAAATATCCAACCGCTCAATTTGCAGCAACCCGTATTTCAGATGCAGGCAACGGGAATCTCAATATAATAGGAAACCTGACAATAAAAGGAATCACCAACCCTATTTCCTTTACCGCAGCCTATAAATTAACCGGTAATATAATGAGTGCGAAGGCGCCAAATGTTAAAGTTGACCGGACGAAATACAATATGAAATTCGGATCTAAAAGTTTTTTCGAAAGCATCGGTGACAAGGCGATCGATGATGAGTTTATTCTCAATATCAATATCGTTGCTTCAAAATAATGTGATAGTTATGTTTTGTTTAAAGACCCGGTTACGCCGGGTCTTTTTTGTTTCCGCTAATTAATTACAGCCTTTAAATGAAAGATTAGCCGGCTTTCAAACAGCGGATATTTTAAGCAAATAACCCTGCCCGCGAACATTGACTATTTCCACTGCAGTTTCCTCTTTAAAATGTTTGCGAAGCCGTGTGATGTAAACGTCCATGCTACGGGCATTGAAGTAATTATCTTCTCCCCAAATTTTGATGAGTGCCAACCGCCGTTCAAGCAATACATTTTTGTGCTGGGCAAGGAGTAGAAGCAGGTCAGCTTCGCGTTGCGACAAAAAGGTGGCCTTCGAACCAAACAAGAGTTCCTGATACTGGTGGCGGAAACGATAATTTCCGATCTGCATCTCCTGGGTGACAGCAGAAGCCGAGCCTGATGATTTCCTCCGAACCAGCGCTTTTAACCGCAAGATCAGTTCTTCCATACTGAAGGGTTTCTTCATGTAATCGTCGGCACCGATTTCCAACCCTTTTAATACATCCTCCGTTTGCGTCCGGGCACTCAGAAAAATGATTGGCACCTGGTCATCGATCACGCGTATCTCCGATACCAGTGTAAAACCATCTTTGCGGGGCATCATGACATCGATGACGCAAACGTCCGGTTTAACGGTCTTAAACATTGTCCAACCCTCAACCCCGTTCCTGGCTACATGGAGGACAAAGCCACGCTTCTCAAGAGATTCCTTGACTATGCCTGCCAACACCGGCTCGTCTTCAACCAGTAGCACATCTATCTTTTCCATGCGCGCTGAAATGTAAGTTTAAATGTTGTTCCACTGCCCAATTCGCTGTAAGTGCGCACGGTTCCTTTCATGGCGGTGACTAACTGCCTGACATGAGCCAGCCCGATACCATAGCCTTTAACCTCATGTACATCGCCGGTAGACACGCGATAAAATCTATCGAAAATATAAGGGAGTTCAGGCCCGGGTATACCCTGACCGTAATCCCGCACTATTAATTTCCAGCTCTGCGAAAGCTTTTCTGCCATCACTTCGATCCGGGCTCCGCCGGGAGAATATTTGATCGCATTATCAACCAGGTTCACCAGAATAATTCCAAGCATGTACGGATCGGCCATTATTTCAAAAGAAGCATCGATCCCTATCTGTAAGTTCAAATTTTCGGTCATTTCGAAGCGCCGTGCAACCTGCTGAACAGCATCAAACAGCATCACCTTTTCATAAACCGGCGTCTGCTTTCGTTCTTCAGAACGGCTGAATTCCAGTATCCGCTCGATATCTGTATCCAGGGTATCCAGTACAGAGGCATTCATCCTCAGGTATCTGTTGAGCGATTCGGGATCATTTGCCGCACCAAAACTGGCCAATGCTTCATTCGATGATTTTAATATGGTTACAGGGGTACGCAGTTCATGCGTAATGTTATTAATAAAGTCAGACTTCATTGTGTCCAGTATCATCTGCCGCTTGATTATTCTGCTCATATAATAAAGGCTGCCTGCGGATAGCATAACCATCAGGGAGGACACCAGTGCGGGTAAAAAATTGCTGATCATCATATAATGGTAACCATCGATCATTTCCGCCCTGATCATTACCGGATCTTTGTAAAAGTTCACCATAGCGGCGACCTGACCAGGCGACACTGCTTGCTGTTTTTTGTCTGCATAAAGCCGGAAATGCTGGGTAACATTACCGCGTCTTAACTGCCGGTTGAATATTGTGGTCAACGTATCAATATTAAGCGGCATATGCTTTTGTTGGGACAACAGCCGGCTTACCAATGCCATAACTTCAGGAAGATGCTGCCGGTCTATAGCCACTGTAGCGAACTCTGCACTGAAGCGCCGTTTGGAATCCGGCGTATCCAAAGCCATGGCATCGTTATCCGGCAAGGTCCGCATGAAAAAAGTGAGGGTGGGGTTTTTATGTTTCAAAGAGGTCGGCAATTTGTTCTGGCCCAGCTGATATTGGTCAATGCTTTGCCTGAGCGCATAGTTGGCGGCCTGGATAAAATTTTCCTTCCTGGTTTTATAATTGAAATAAACCCAATAAAGCTGGCATAGGATAATGCCACATGCAGTAACCGTTGCAATCAAAAAAACAAATTTCAATCTCTTTTTCACCGGGACAAAAATACTTAACATTAGCCTTTAAATCTCGACTGTTAACGATGGTTAACAGTCTGTAGAGAGCCGTGCCAATCTTTCAATTAACCATCGCTTTTGTCCGTTCCACAAAACTTATCAATTCCGCTGAGCTTTCTGCTGCTGACTGTTTTAGATTATAACCGATCAGCTGATAACGGTTGATACCGTTTGCGTCAATAATGAATTTTATTGGGATGCCGGGCATGCCATAGGCCAGGTATTGGATGTTTTGCAGACCTGCAGGACCTGTCTCATCAAAAATAACATGGAAGTCGTATTGATTTTTCTTCATTTGTGCCTTGACGATCTTCTGAAAGCCGGGTGATGTTTCGCGGGCATCAATAAAGAGGAAGACGACATTTTTATTTAGTGCGAAATGATTCAAGGCTTTCTCTATTGCCGGAAAGCTTTGCTGGCAAGGAACACACCAGGTGGCCCAAAAGTCAAGAACAAATACCTTACCTTT
>Ga0247814_10001226_pt1 | contig 15567 bp, 13 predicted proteins | sample UWRJL179409R1_FD_179947 | JGI IMG/M metagenome (GOLD analysis project Ga0247814, IMG submission 179947) | Plant litter microbial communities from Arlington Agricultural Research Station in Wisconsin, United States - UWRJ-L179-409R-1 | ecosystem: Environmental > Terrestrial > Plant litter >...
GCACGGATGCTGGGGGAGCGACTGCAGAACGGCATCCAATCGCTTGTCGGCCACGGCGTCATCGCGGTGCGCGGCGCCGGACTCTGGGTGGGCGTCGACATCGACCCCGCGCTTGCCTCCGGTCGGGCCGTGTGCGAGGCGCTCATGCAGCGCGGCGTGCTCGTCAAAGACACCCACGGGTCGACCATTCGCTTCGCGCCGCCCATCGTGGCGTCGGAAGAGGACCTCGACTTCGCAGTGCAGCAGCTCGCCGAGGTGCTGCAAGAGCTGCAGCCCTAAGCAGAGCGTTCGGTAAGCTGAGAGTCCCTCACGCCGAACGGACACCATGCGCATTCGACAGCTTCGCCCGTGAGTGAGTTTCTGCCCGAGTCTCCGTACTACGCCTCGAGCGTTGTCGACCCGGTGCCGCACACCCGCCAGCGGCAGTGCCCCGGCCCGTCCGCCACAATCTGCGAAGGCCTGGCTCTCGGCAACTGGGAGACGCTCGTGCGCTGCACGCAGTGCGGGGCGCTCTTCTCGATCGGCTGGCTCGACTACTCCGGGGTCTACCGACTCTCTCGCCGGAAGGCTCGAAGGCTGTTTCCCGAGGCTGTCATCTGAGACGCCGAGCCGTCATAGGCTCGATGCATGGCAGACCCCACCCCACTCGAGCAGGCGATCGCGACGGCACACGCGGGGGAATCGACCCTGCAGCCGGTTGCCATTGCGTTCATGAACGGCCCCGTCATCCTCGCTAGTGTGCCGGGTGGGGCGGAGCTTCCAGGTTTTCAACCGCTGGTCATCTCCAACGGCACGACCGGCTTTCTCTGCGTGTTCAGTTCGACGGAGCGCATCGCCGCCATGCTCGGCGCGGCAACGAACCACGTGTTCGCCGAGATGAGCGGTCTGGAGGTGGTGCGCGGCAGCACGGCTGGCCTCGGCATCGCTATCAACCCGGGGTCGGACCAAGGCGTTGAGCTATCGCCCTCCATCGTCGCGACCCTCAAGGCGAGCATCCGCTAGGTGCGCCTAGAGGTCGCCGTGCTGCCGGCGGTACTCCACCTCTGAGCGCCGTCGCTCGTCATCGGCCGTGCAGTCGTGCATCCAGTGGCTGGCTGGCACCAGCTCGGTGCCGCACGGCTGTTCCACGAGGCGGTGCCGGCCGTGGCCCTCGTGGTAGTCGATCTCATACTGCTGAAAAGACGTCATGACTTAGTTCCTGCTCTTCATGGATGACGGCGTGAGTGCCAAAGGTTGTGTGATGCCGGAGCGGCCCCTCCCCCGGCGCCGCTCCGGCGGTTAGCGCCGGCTAGACAGCCCGGCGCGCCAGACGGCTGCCGATCAGCATGAGACCGACAGCCACCAGAGCTCCGGCGAGGGCGGCTGCCATGAAGCCTCCCTGTTCAGAGCCGAGCAGCAGACCTGTGGTGGCACTGGTCGGAACCGTGTTGCACCAGTCGGTGAGCCCCTCGGCGGTGTCGGTACCTCCGTTGTTGACGTCGCCGTTCTCACCTCCTGGCACGGGGGTCAGACCCGGTGTCTCCGGCTCGGTCGGCAGCTCGGGGTCACCGGGCGTTCTCGGCTCTGGCGTGCCGCAGTCCCGGGTGAAGTCCGAGAGCAGCGTGACGGTGACGCAGTCGAGGCCGAGCGGCAGGCGAAGGTCGCTCGTGATGAGTCCGTTCGTCAGCGCAGAGATGTCGGCGCTGAGATCGGGCACGATGACGACGCCCTTGGTGTCGTTTCCGAGCACCGACACCCAGGCTTTCGACACGTCGATCGGTGCACCGACGATGGTGTCGAGCTGGTTGTTCTCGCCGAGAAGGCTGCTGGTGTCGACGCCCAGCTTCGGCAGTGCATCGGCGTCAAGAGCGCCCGGTGAAAGCGTCACGCCTTCACCGAGCGGGGTTGGCGCGCTGGGGGTCTGCAGCAGGTCGATGGACTGGTCCTTGATCTGCAGGGGCAATACAGCCGTAACGCTGTCGAGTATCTGCTGCGGCTCACCGCCTCCGATATCGGGAAGGTCGAGTGCGCTTGCTGCCGTGGCTCCGAGAATCGTGAAGCCACCGGTCAATACTGCGACGGCAAAGCCGCGCGTGATGTTCCTGTTCATGGTCATGCTCCTAAGTGATCTGAGTGTGTGAGCCCTCGGGCTACGGCTCGGGGGATGCCGCTTCGTGCCGCCCAGTGCGTGTTGCACGCAGGGCAGCGCCAAAGCACTCAGTCAGGAGTGGTGTCAGAGGCAAAGGTCGGCGACGACGGAAGGTCGCCGACCTCTGCACTGACGGTGCCCGAAGCACCGTTTCCGGCAGGAACGCCGGAATTCAGCTCACCGTAGAGAACTACTGAAAGTGAGCTGTTCGAGCCCGTTGGCGATGATGGCGCGAGGGGTGCGCGTAGGGGGCCGCCGCCAGACGGGGCAGGAAGAAGAGGGGCAACGGATGCGGCAAGCACCATCCCAAGAACGATCCCACCACCCGCGGCGAGCACCGTTCCATTCGGAACCAGGGCCGGCCCCGTCTGAACCAGCTGCGCGGCCGCCGCGAGCACCGCGACCGATTCGACAGCCGCGGGAATCACGGATGCCACAACCGGGCCGGCGATCGGCGCCAGCAGGCCGCTGATCGGGGCAATCCCGGGAGTCAGCGCGCCGACTACCGGAGCGAGAATCTGCCCGGTGACCGGTGCGAGAACCGGGCTGAGTGGGTCGATGACGGTGCCGACAACCTGCCCGACCGGGCTGGTGATCGGAGCGAGAATCGGGGCAACCGGGGTAAGGATCGTTGTGAGAACGGGGGTCGTAATCGGGGTCACGGTGGTCACGACCGGGGTGACGACGCCGCTCACGATCTGGGTGACTGCCGGAGTCACAATCGGCGCAATTACGGGGGCTACGACTTGCGTGACGATGGGCTTCACCGGCGCCGTCACCGTGGTGATCACCGGGGTTGCAACGGTCGTCACGACCGGAGTGACCACGGTCGTGACGACCGGCGTGAGGGGCGCGGTGACCGTGGTCACGACGCTGGTCGTGGTGTTCAGCACTCCGTTGACGGTGCCGCCGATGGACCCTCCGCCGAGGGGCGGGAGGTCGATGCTCGGGGCCGCGGTTGCGGCATCCGTCTGGGTGATCGCGTCGATGGCGAGCCAGGCGGTGGCGAGAATTCCGGTCGCGATGAGCGCGCGCAGGAGGCGATTCGGGCTGTGCTTCAGTGCACCGTCCATTGCTCTCACCGCCTCGGGTAATGCTGACTATTACACACCGTGTCACTTAAGCAGCGTGTTGTCTAGTCCCTTTCTGGGAGGGAGGCTCAGTAGCCTTGGGATATGGACCTTTCGGCTGAGCTGCTCGACCGCATCCGTTCTCGCGCAGCGGGGTATGACGCCGCGAACGAGTTCTTCTGGGACGACCTGGCCGAGCTCAAGGATGCCGGATACCTCGCCCCGCGGTCGCTGCTAGAAACCGCCCGTGACCAGCGTATTCTCGCCGCCTACGCGCCGGCGACCGCGCTCGGAATCAACATGCACCTGGTCTGGACGGGCGTCGCTCGGCTGCTCTCTGAGCGCGGCGACAACAGCCTCGACTGGGTGCTCGAGGATGCCGCCAACGGCGAGCTCTTCGCCTTCGGAAACAGCGAGCCGGGCAACGATCTCGTGCTCTTCGACTCCCTCACGAAGGCCGAAACCGTCGACGGGGGTTACGCCTTCACCGGCACCAAGATCTTCACGTCGCTCTCACCAGCGTGGACCCGCCTCGGCATCTTCGGCAGGCAGGGCGACGAGCTGGTGCACGGCTTCATCACCCGCGATACCCCCGGATGGCGTGCCCTCGACGACTGGGACACCCTCGGCATGCGCGCGACTCAAAGTCACAGCACCGTGCTCGAGGGTGCGGTCGTGCCGTCCGATCGCATCGCGCGCCGCCTGCCCGTCGGGCCGAGCGCCGACCCCTTCATCTTCGGCATCTTCGCGAACTTTCTGCTGCTCATCTCCTCGGTCTACGCGGGCATCGCCGACCGCGCGCTCGAGCTCAGCGTCGAGGCGGCGCAGCGGCGCACGAGTCTGAAGAACGACGGCGCCGCGTATTCGCAGGATCCCGATATCCGGTGGCGCATCGCGGATGCGGCCCTGGCCGTCGATGCGCTCGGTCCGCAGATTGAGGCACTGGCATCCGATGTGGATGGCCTCGTCAACCACGGGGCGGACTGGTTTCGCAAGCTCACCGGTGTGAAGCACCGCTCGACCGAGGCTGCCCGCTATGTCGTCGATCAGGCGATGCGGGTCGCGGGCGGCGGCGGGTACCGCACGACGAGTGAGCTGGCGCGGCTGCAGCGCGACGTGCTCGCCGGCATCTACCACCCGAGCGACACGGAGTCGGTGCACTCGACCGTGGCGACGAACCTGCTCGGGCCGCTCAGCTAGTTTTCTTCGATGCTCTCAGCGCCTCACCCCGCGCGACCATAACTTCCCACTCCTGCACACGAACTAGTGGCAAATTCATCGCCCTCAACCTCCCGTGAAGAACGTCTGATGTTTCCTTGTAGACGTGACCCAGAGCCAATGCGAGCTCGTAGTTTTCCCGGTGCTCAGCAACGGGTCCGATAGCTGCGAGGAGTTTCAGTCGCATAGCTACATTCGAGTGGCTCAGGGTGTCAAACTTCTCGCCGGTGAAATCCGCCCACTCGGACGTCGCTAGATGCTCTATCCGTTGGCGGGTCGATACTGCAGCGGCCTTCCGAGCGAGCAGCGCCGAAGAGGTTGCGGGTTGCGTTGTCATGCTGCGTTCGCGATCTCTCTGCACGCGCGCTTGGCTGCGTCCTTCTGCGCGACTATCTCTGCGAGCGTCAGGTCTGCCATGTTCGAGTTGTTGTGCAGCGCTCCATTCCAGCGGGATATGAATGGAGTAAGGGCCGTCTTAATATTTTCCAGAGTCGACGCTCCCGCTAGACCAACCAATCCGCTCGACATTAGATAGTCGAATCTTTGATCGAGCGTGTCGAGCTTCTCAAAGGCTTCCTCATGAACCCGCCTTGCTGAGCTCGTCAATCCGATGCACGTTTTCAAGAAACTCAGAGTTAGTGCCTCATCTACTGCTAGCCGCAAGAGAATCTCGACCTGTGTCCAGTCAGCGGTATCTCCCGCAACTGAGTGCATTGTGGCCTTGCTGCTGCCGATGATGTTTGCTGCCGTCGAGAGTATCTCTGTTGCAGAATCATCGCGCGGTTGCAGTCGAATCTCGCCCGCAACAGGCTCTCTACTTATGTCAAAGAGCTCAAAAGATGCCCCACAATGTAGGCGAAGTTGCTCTACGAGCCTCCCATCGTGGGTCGTGACAATTAGACGCTGCGATTTGCCGATTCGGGCCAGAGCAACAGCGAGGTGATCCACCCGGATCTCGTCGAATGCATGAACAGGATCGTCGAGAAGGGTAAACCCGAACATGCTGCTCTCGGCCGTCGCGAGCATCGGCGCCAATATCAGCGCGTTTCGTTGGCCTGCACTCAGCTCTCCGAGCTCAACTTTTTGACCGTTCTGGTCTTTGAGGTCAAAGTCTGCATCGTTGGCAGTCAGTCTCAGGCGTTCGATCTTCAAACCAAACTCCGAGAGCATAGCTGACACGTTGGAATCGATCTCTAGCGACAGCTGCTTATTTCTTTGGTCACGGAACACTTGCAAAAGGCGGGATCCAGCGGTCTGCGTAGCTTTCCAAAGTGCAGCCTCCGAGGCCGCCAGGTAGAGACTTCGCCACTGAACCGTATAGGCGGCTACGACATCCCACCGCTCGCATTGCCAATCGTGAACTTCGTTCGAATGCGAGACAGCAGTCTCGCGAAGCCCCTCGCCGTCCGTTGACGCGATGAATGAGAGTAGAGACTTGAGACCATTGAGCTTCGAAGGGCTGAACGAGCCGGGTGTCAAGTCGATTGACGCAGCCCTAAGCGCGCTTGAGAGCTCCGATAGCCCCTCCTGTTTTGAGTTGGCAAGGAGGACTATGTCTCGGGCTCGACTCATTGGTTGCACAATCTCCGAGTTCGCGGTTCCAGCCAGTGACTGCACCGCTTTCGCAAGCTTGTTGTATTCGTTCTGCTCGTCGATCAGGTGCAAGAGATGAGTTCGCCAGTCAACATCGATAGTCCCGCATACAGGGCAATCCTTGAGCTCCGAGTCACCTTCAGGGATCGTTCTTGCGGGCGCACCAAGGCCAAGGAGGGCGCCTATTAGACGGCTTTGATCGATTGATACGAGGTCGAAGGCTTTGATCGCCTTCAAGAGCTTCTCGGCACTTGCAGCGACCGTGGTGTCGGTCGTCACGCTAAATACATCCTTGGCTTTTTGCCTCTCAGAGAGATTATTCGAGGCAAGCCAAGTTTCCAGCGCTGCCTCCGAATCAAAGATCTCCAACTTCAGCTCCACCGTTGGGGTGATTCCACGAGTCTTGGCTGCAGCGTCAACCGCATCAGCCTTTCGCTGCGCAGCTTCGAGCTCAGATTTAAGGGACCGAAGCGCCGTGGCCGATTCTGCTGCTCCATCGGCGACGGTGCTCGTTAAAGAAAGTAGTCGCGGGCCCATCCCGAGCGACTCGGTCAGCCATGCCGTCAGATCGGCCGTCTCTCGCAGGTCATTTGCCATGTCCGCGTATGCGAGTACGGGCGGCGCCGATTTGAGCGCCGCCTCGAACGCCGCCCGATCCGCTATCGATATCGTCGAACCCTTACCGTCGTCGAAAGTCATGCTTGACGTTAGAGAAATCGAAGACCCACCGCCCGTCATCTCGAGATGGAGGCTCAATCGACAGGCCTTGTCGCTGGCTTCAACCAATTCGACGTCGATAGATGCAGTTGAAGCAGACTTATGAATCTCAACGGGCTTCCAGAGAGCGCCAGGCTTTCGGGCGGTGCCGGTCATTGACTTCCCGGGCTCGCCCCACAGCGCCCCTCGAACACCTTCTGAAATCGTTGACTTCCCAGCGCCGTTCGGGCCATGAAGCACAGTCACTCCTGGGTTGGGGTTTGGACTCATCTCAATCGGCTCTAGCGCTCCACGAAATCCAACAATGCTTACTTTGTTGAGGAGCCATTTCTTCCCGCTCGTGACCGGCGCTGCCGATTCGCTGGCTTCGAGCAAGGCGCAAATGTCGCGGAGCTTAGTCCACGCGTCTTGGCTGGTGGCAGAAGTCTTCGCCACTTCGTCGATGCCGGCAAGAAGCTCTACATATGTGAGATGTTGCAAGTTTGTTGCAGTTGAGGACACAGCGATCTCTTTTCTCCCGGTTCGGGCGCCATTGACTTGCCAATTGTGTTGCCTTTGGTCCGACAGGGCTATCTGGAACCTGGATTGGGTCTGGCAACTGCGACTAGAGGCAGAAGCAATAACCGTTCCGCACACTCATTTCTGCGCTTGGCAACTGCTTGCGCTCAGAACCCGTTCTCTGCGAGCCACAGCGCGCAGAGCGCCGTCCACGCTTCGGCGCCGGTGCCCTCGGCCAGGCCGAGTCCGTGCTTGCCGTGCTGAAAGACGTGCAGCGCGTGCTTAACGCCGTGCGCGTGCAGCGCCTGCGCGAGCAGGTACGAGTGCTCGACTGGCACGGCGGCATCGTCGGCGGTGTGCCAAACGAAGAACGGCGGGGCGGATGCCGTCACCAACTTCTCGAGGGAGACAGCGGCGCGTTCTTCCGGGCTGGCATGCGCGCCGATCAGCGTCACGCGGCTCGCGCGATGTGTCTCGGTGACCATCGACACCACCGGGTAGCCAAGTATCGCGAAATCGACGCCCGGGGCGGTGAGCGCAGTGTGACCGGCAGCGTGGCCGCCCGCAGAGAAGCCAAGCAGGCCAACTTTCGAGGCGCCCCGGTCGCGCACTTCGCGCACCGCGGTGGCGACGGCATCGACCACGCCAGGGTGTCGGGTCTTGACCGGGTACTCGAAAACGCTGGCCTCAACACCGAGTGCGCGCAGCCAGGCCGCAACGGGCTCGCCCTCGTGCTCTGCGTGCCGCTGGTAACCGCCGCCCGGCAGCACGATCACGTGGGTGCTCATGCGCCTAGTCTCTCAAACGAGGGCCGCGGTCGCTCCCAGCCGAATGCGCACATCGCCGGCCGTCGCCTCGTCGGCGTGGTGCGTGACGAGCACGACGATGCGGTCGGCGAGAGCCACGCGCAGGTCGCGCATGAGGGCGTCGGCGGCTTCGGCGTCGAGGTGCGCGGTCGGCTCGTCGAGCAGCACGACGTCGGCGCGGGTGAGCAGGGCACGGGCAACGGCGAGGCGCTGGCGCTCACCGCCGCTGAGGTGGGCGCCGTGGTGTCCAACCCGCTGGTCGAGGCTGTGGGTCAGGCCGACGCTGGTGAGGGCGTCGCGCAGGGCGGCATCCGTCGCTTTAGGGCGCGCGAGCAGCAGGTTGCCGCGAATGGTCGAGTCGAAGAGGTGGCCCTCCTGCGGGCACCACGCAACGCGCGCTTGCTCTGCGCTGCCGTCGAACAGCACCGCACCGGATGACGGCGCCACAAACCCGAGTATCGTCGCCAACAGCGTGGACTTGCCCGATCCCGACGCCCCTTCGACCACGATCCAGTCCCCGCGCTGTGCCCACGCGGTGACACCGCTGAACGCGGGAGCTCCCGCCCCCGGCCACGTGGTTGCGAGTTCGCGCAACTCGAGAGTCTGCACCCGGGTCTTCGTCGGCGCAGCTGGCACGGGCGCGGTGGCGGCAACCTCGCCCACCTTGCGCAGAGCGGCGGCGAGTGCGGGCCACTGCTGCGCCGCGTCGACGAGGGCGATGAGCGGCTCGATCAGGCCGAGCGGCAGCAGCACCAGCACCGCGACGATGGCCGCGGGTGCTCCAGCCGAGGCGCCGAGCATGAGGGCGGATGCCGTGGCACAGGCCGCGATGACGATCGCTCCGCCGAGCCCGAGCGCGCTCGCGCCGCGCCGGGCCTGCGCTGCCGCGGCCGCATCGAGCGCGGTGATGTCGTCGCGCACCGCGTCGCCGACGCCGTTGGCCGCCAGGTCGGGGGCGGCTTCGATGAGGGCGGTGAAGCGCCGCAGCACGGTCGAGCGCAGGGCGCCCTCCGCCGCGGCGGCCCGGCGATCGGCTATGACGGCGACGATCGGGGCGACGACGACGGCAACGCCGATGACCAGCAGCACAGAAACGGCGGGGGAGTGCAGTGCCGCCACGGCGATGACGATCGCCACGGTCGAGGCGAGGGCGGTGACGATCGGCAGCACCACCCGTGGCACGAGGTCGCGCACCCGATCGGATGCCGCCACGAGGTAGTCGAGGGCGACCCCGCCCGTGGTCAGCGCCCGCGAGGCGGGGCCGAGGGCCGCGAGGCCGTTCCAGAGTCGCAGCCTCAGTGACGTAACCGCGTCTAGCGATGCGTCGTGGGTGAGCAGGCGCTCGCAGTAGCGCAGTACGGCCCGGCCGAGACCGAAGAAGCGCACGCCGACGATGGCGACGAGCAGGTACATGATCGCCGGCTCCTCGCTGGCGCGCACGATGAGCCAGCCGCTGACAGCGAGCAGGGTGATGGCGAAGAGGGTGGAGGCGGTGCCGAGCAGGGTGGCGGCAGTGAAGCGCATCCAGGTCGGTCGCAGAAAGGCTATGAGCTCTGGCACGGCGCTGCCGGTGCGCGTCGAGCCTGTCGAGACGCTCTCCCCAGAGGCCTCGACAGGCTCGACCCGCTCGTCAGCGCGAAACGTCGACGGCGCCAGCACGATGCGGCGGTCGGCGAGGCGCGCAACTGCGCCCTCGTGCGACGCGATCACCATGGTGACCCGGCCGCGCAGCAGCTCCAGCTCGCGCTCGACCAGCTCTGCACTCGCAGGGTCTAGGTGTGCGGTGGGCTCGTCGAGCAGCAGCAGAGTGGCCCCCGCCTGCACTCGCAGTACGGCTCGCGCGACGGCCACGCGTCGCAGTTCACCGGGGCTCAACTGGCTGGGGTCGGTGTTCGGCAACCGAAGGCGGTGCATCATCGCGTCGACGTCACTGCCGTAGATGAGCAGCTCGTCGCGAACGGTGTCGCCCACGGTTCGCGGATGCTGCGGCGCGTACGCCACCCCGTCGATTCCCCTGACCGAGCCGCCCTCTGCCGTGACCACCCCGGCGAGCACGTCGAGCAACGTGGACTTGCCGCTGCCGCTGGGCCCTTCGATGAGGGTGATCGAGCCAGTGGGCAGGTCGAAGCTGAGGTCGTGGATGCTGCGCACCGTGAGGCGGTCGGCGCCGAGGGGCCCAGACTCCACGACCGAATGAGTAGCCGGTTCATCGATCACCGCGCGCGCCCCGCGCATGGCGGCGAGCCCGTCCTGCGATGCGTGGAACGCCGAACCGAGGGCGCGGAAGGGTGCGAAACACTCGGGGGCAAGCACGAGGGCGAGCAGCCCGACCTCGAGCGACAGGTCGCCGTGGATCAGGCGCAGGCCGACGGCCACCGCCACGATCGCGACAGAGATGGTCGCGATGAGCTCGAGCACGAGCGAGCTGAGAAAAGCAGTGCGCAGGGTGCGCATGGTCGTAGCGCGATGGGCGTCGCTTACGCGGCGGAGGGCCGCAGACTGCTCGGCGAGGCGGCCGAGGCCGACGAGCACGGGGAGGCCGCGAGCGAGCTCGACCAGGTGGTCGCTGAGGCGCTGCAGAGTGGCCGAGGCGGCATCCGTTCTGTCCTTGGTGTGTAGGCCGACGAGGGCCATGAACACGGGAACGAGCGGAACGGTCAGCAGAATGATGAGGGCGCTGAGCCAGTCCGCGGCGAGGATGCGTGCCCCGACGATCAGCGGAATCGTCGCGGTCGTCGTCATCGCCGGCAGCACCGTGCGGTACCAGGCATCGAGTTCGTCGAGCCCCAGCGAGGTGGCAGACAGCGACCCCGCCCGCCCGCCGCGGTTCTCAAGCACGCGACCGGCAAGGTCGCGGCGAAGCGCTTCTTTCGCTCCAATGCCCGCGCGCGCGGCGTAGGCCTGCGACGCCCACGATGACACAGCACGAAGGATGCCGCCCCCGGCCAGCAGCACCGCCGCGGTCGACAGCGAGTCACCGGCAATCGCTGAGACGACGCCGCGCGCCACCCCCTCGGCCATCAGCACGAGCGCCACGGCCGTCACGGAGCCGAACAGCCCCATGACCAGCAGCGTGCGGCGCCCGACGAGGGTCATCGGGCGACCGCGGGCTCGACCGGGTGCGGCTCTGGCAGGTGCCGCTCGGCCAGCCGACGCCGGAACACCCAGTAGGTGTAGCCCTGATAGAGCAGCACGAGCGGAAGGCCGAAGGCGGTGACGATGGTCATGACACCGAGCGTGTACTCGCCGCTGGCCGCGTTGCTGATCGTGAGGTCGTAGGCGTGGTCGATCGTCGACGGCAGCACCACGGGGTAGACCGCGGCGAAGATGGATGCCGCCCCAGACACCAGGAACAGCGCGATACCAACAAAGGCGAGCCCCTCGCGCCTGCGGCGCGCGTTCACGTAGCCGAAGACCACCGCGACCACCGCAACCCCGACGAGCGCCCAGGTGATGGGCGATCCGGATTGCACCTGCACCGCGAGCACCCAGACCACGAGCGGCAGCAGCGCAACGCCAGCCCACCGCCCCACGAATCGCCGAGCGTTCTCGCGCACGGTGCCGAGCGTCTTGAGCCCGAGAAACGCGGCCGCGTGTATCAGGCAGAAGCCGATGACCGCGAGGCCGCCGACCACAGCCCACGGTGTGAGCCACGCAAACGGGCCGCCCACGCGGTCGCCGTTCTCATCGAGGGGCAGTCCCGTCGTTGTGAGTGCGAGCATGGCGCCAACCCCGAAGGCGCTGACGAAGCTGCCGAGACCGATCGCCCAGGTCCAGCCGCTCACCCACCGAGCGGTGTGCCCCTTGCCGCGCCACTCGATCGCGACGGCTCGAAAGATGAGGCCGAGCAGCACGAGCACGAGCGGAATGTAGAGCGCAGAGAACAGCGAGGCATACCAGTAGGGAAAAGCGGCGAAGGTTGCGGCGCCGGCGGTGATCAGCCAGACCTCGTTGCCGTCCCACACCGGACCGATGGTGTTGAGCATGAGCCGACGCTGGCCTTCGGTGCGCGCCGAGACGAGCATGTGCATGCCGACGCCGAGGTCGAAGCCCTCGAGCAGCAGGTAGCCGATCCACAGGGCGGCGATGGCGATGAACCAGATGGTTTCCATGTCAGCTCCTAGTACGCAAAGGTCAGTACGTCGTCGTCGGTCTCATCGTGCGATTCGACCGGCATGGCAGCTCGCCACCCACCACGCACGAACTTCACGAGCAGCACGATCTCGACGACCATGAGGGCGCCGTAGACGAGGGTGAGCGAGATGAGCGAGAACAGCAGCTCGCCCGCTGTCGCACTGGGCGAGACGGCCGCGGCGGTGAACATGAACACGCCATCCACCCCTGAGGGGTTGGGGTTGGGGGCGACGACGAAGGGCTGGCGGCCCATCTCGGTGAAGATCCATCCCGCGGAGTTGGCGGCGAAGGGGGCGAGGATCCCCAGCAGCGCCAGCCGCATGATCCACGGTGATCGCGGCACGGTTCCCTTGCGGGTCAGCCACAGGGCGACGACCGCAGCGAAGGCGGCGAGGCCACCGAAGGTGATCATCAGCCGAAAGCCCCAGTAGGTGACGGCCATGACCGGCACGTAGTTCACCTCGGTGCCGTCGGCGGTGTGCGTGCCGTACTTCTCCTGGTACTCGGGAACGAGCGTGTTGACGCCCTTGATCTCGGTCTCGAAGTCGCCGTGGGCGAGAAAGGACAGCACGCCGGGCACCTCGATGACGCTGACCACCTGCGAGCAGTCCTGCGCCCCGAGGTCGCCGATTGCGAACAGCGAGAACGCGGTGCCGTCGTGACAAGCGGCCTCCGCGGCAGCCATCTTCATCGGCTGCTGGTCGAACATGAGCTTGGCCTGCAGGTCGCCGGTGAGGGCGACTCCACCGAAGCCGAGAATGGCGACCACCGCGCCGATGCGCAGCGACTTCAGCCAGACCGTGTGGTCTTCTCTGTCGCGGCCGGGCACATCCAGTCTCTCGCCGACAATGACGCGTCCAGTGGCGTCGACGGTGTCGATCCCATCGCGACGGCGCTGCCAGAGGTGGTACCAGCCGATGCCGATGAGAAAGGCGGCGCCGACCCCGAGCGCACCGAAGATGGTGTGTGCATAGGCGGTGACCGCGGTGTTGTTGGTGAGCACGGCCCAGATGTCGGTCATGACCGGGCGGCCATCGACCAGTTCGACGCCAACCGGATGCTGCATCCACGAGTTCGCGACGATGATGAAGTAGGCCGAGGCGATGCTGCCGGCGACCGCGATCCACAGCGATGCCAGGTGAACCCGACGAGGCAGACGGTCCCAGCCGAAGATCCACAGCCCGAGGAACGTGCTCTCGAAGAAGAAGGCGAGCAGGCCCTCCATGGCGAGCGGGGCGCCGAAGACGTCGCCGACGAAGCGGCTGTACTCGCTCCAGGCCATGCCGAACTGAAACTCCTGCACGAGGCCGGTGGCCACGCCGAGGATGAAGTTGATGAGGTAGAGCTTTCCCCAGAACTTGGTCATGCGCAGGTACTGCTCTTTGCCGGTGCGCACCCAGAGCGTCTGAAACACCGCGACGACCGGACCGAGGCCGAGCGTGAGGGGCACCATCCAGAAGTGGTAGACGGTGGTGATGCCGAATTGCCAGCGGGCAATCTCGAGGGGGTCCACTGTTGTGCCTTTCTCTGCTGTGGGATTCAGCATCTCGGCCAGCCCCGCGAGGCATCTAGGGTCGAAGGTCCCAAAAGCTTTCTACGTCGTGTAGAACTATTTCTACTCCACTGTAGAACAGATTTCTACTTGGGGTAGAATTGAGGCATGGCAACACTGGGAGAGCTCGAGCGAGCAATCATGGAGATCCTCTGGGCGAGCGATGAGTCGCTCTCGGCCTATGACCTGCAGGAGCGCCTCGCCGGCCGTGAGCTTGCGGCGACGACGATCCTCACCGTGCTGTCACGCCTCGAGAAGAAGGGCTTCGTTGACCGCGCGCGTGACGCTCGCCCACACCGGTATCGGGCGGCCGCCTCGCGCGAGGAGCACATGGCTGACCTCATGCACGAGGTGCTCGGCACCGCGTCGAACCGAACGGCTGTGCTCGAGCGCTTCATCGGCCAGGTCACCGCAGAAGAGGCCGAGACCCTGCGCCGCCTGCTCGGCTGATGATCGCAGCCTCTGCCGCGCTCGCAGCCCTCGCGGTGCTGCTCGCGTGGCCGGTGCCGATTCTGCTTGGCAATTCCCGCTGGACCCGCCGCGCCCCGGCCGTTGCCCTTGCCCTCTGGCAGTCGATTGCCCTCGCCGGTGGGCTGTCGATGATCGGCGCCTTGCTCACCTTCGGGCTCGCCCCCTTCGGCCACGATCTGGTCAGTGCCGCGATCGGCTTTGTGCGGCTCGACGGCGCTGCTGAGCCGTGGCACGTGCTCGCCCTGTGCGCGGCCCTGCTGCTGACGGTGCACCTGCTGTTCAACCTCGTCGCCACGCTCGTGCGGTCGGAGCGCCAACGCCGGCGGCACGCGCAGCTTGTCACGCTGCTCAGCTCTCCCCTCGAGTCGGGGGCCCGGCTCATCGACAGCCCGACGCCGGTCGCCTACTGTCTGCCCGGTCCGTTCTCGTCGGTCATGGTCTACTCCGCTGGACTCGTCGAGCTGCTCAGCCCCGACGAGCTCACCGCCGTCATCGAGCACGAGCGCGCCCACGTGCAGCAGCGGCACGACGTCGTGCTCATCGCCTTTCGCGCCTGGTACGCGTCACTGCCGTGGTTTCCGATCGCCTATCGCGCACAGCGCGAGGTCGGCCTGCTCATCGAGATGCTGGCGGATGACCGTGCCCGCCGATCCGTCGACACGGCCACCCTGGCGAGGGCGATCGCCGCGGTCGCGACCAGCGCCGCGGGGGAGTCCGCGTCGCCCGCAGAGCTCAGCGACCGCATCCGCCGGTTGCAGCGCACCCCGCTCTCGCTCGCGCAAGAGTCCCTCGTGATCGGCGCCGCCGCCGCCCTGCTCGGCGTGCCGACGGTGCTGTTGTTCGCGCCAGCGCTGCTCGGGGCACTGGCATAGCGCGAAAAAGTTTCGTTGATTTTCGTGGTTTTCTCCCCTTAATTGGGGCGCGTCGATCGACGGGCAGGTGGCTACCGTTGGGGCAACCCGAACAAGGACGTTCCCATGGATCTGCACTTTCGCCGCGCCTTCGCGGCCCTGCTTATCGCCGCGGCGGCGGCATCCGCGCTCTCTGCCTGTGCGGAGAGCCGCACCGGCCCGTCGCTCGCTGAGACCAAGGCGAGTGCGCAGCTGCTGCGCAATGACGCTCTCGGCGGTATCAACAAGGAGTTCATCTCTGGCTACGTCGAGTGGAAGGACGAGAGCAAGGCCTGCGACGGCGACGAGATGACGCGGTCCTGGTACTCGAGCGGGCTTGTACCGATCGTGCCGACCCTCATGAGCGAGACCGCCTCGATCATGGGCACGCTCGCGGAGGGCTACGAGGCCAAGGGCTGGACGGTCAACGGTGAGGGCGAGAGTCTCACTCTGACCAAGGACTCATCGACGAGCCTGATCACCTTGACCG